>JGI11944J13513_1001617_pt1 | contig 17632 bp, 13 predicted proteins | sample TerdegcoTASludge_FD_13513 | JGI IMG/M metagenome (IMG submission 13513) | reverse complement strand
TGCGCGGCCGCCGCAGCGCGCGCGCGGCAGCTCCGTGGGTGCGGGCGATGCCATGGTCGCGGGCATGGTGGCCGCGCGGCTGCGCGGACTGGATCTGGCGGACACCGCGCGCCTGTCCACGGCCAGCGCACTGGCCTGGCTGCAGGCCGCGCCCGCGCGCGAAGTCGATGCCAACCGCGTCCAGGCACTGGCTGCCAGCGTGCTGCTGGAGCCATGCCAGTGGCCGTGATCCCCCATTCTTCAGGAGCTTTCATGAACCCTCTTTTTGTGGTGATCGCAGCGGCCGGGCACGACGCCGAAGCGCTGCTGGCCGCCGAAGCCCTGCGCCATGCGGCCGGACAGCGTCCCTTGGCCGTGGAAGTGCGCGCCAGCGGCGGTGTGATCGGGCTGCATGCGGCCGATGCCGCCGCGCAGGCCGGGCAATTGCTGATCGTGGGGGATGCCGGCACCCATGACGATGCAGATACCGCCGCCGATGCCTCCCGCTTCGTGCAGGCCACCGTCGAGCGCTGCAGCCTGCGCGAGGCGCTTGATGATCCGGCCGGCGTGCTTGCACGCTGCGCTGCCGCCAGTCCCGCTGGCGAGCGCATGGGCGAGAACATGGGCAAGCGCATTGTTGCCGTCACCTCCTGCCCCACGGGCATCGCCCATACCTTCATGGCGGCCGAGGGCCTGCAGCGCGGCGCGGCGGCGCTGGGCCACGCCATGCGCGTGGAGACGCAAGGCTCGGTGGGCGCGCTCGATGCGCTGACGCCGCAGGAGATTGCCGAGGCCGACCTGGTCATCATCGCCGCCGACCGCGAGGTCGATCTTTCGCGCTTCGCGGGCAAGCCGTTGCTGCGCAGCGGCACCAAGCCGGCCATACGCGACGGCTCGGGGCTGATCGCCAAGGCGCTGGCCGAAGCCACCGTGCATGGTGCCGCCGTGGGCGCTGCTGCAGGTGGCGCCGCGCCCACGCCGGCCCGGACCCAGGGCGGTGCCTATCGCCACCTGATGACCGGCGTGTCCTTCATGCTGCCCTTCGTCACGGCGGGCGGCATTCTGATCGCGATGGCCTTTGCGCTGGGCGGCATCTATGTCCATGACGATGCGCACCAGGGCACGCTGGGATGGACGCTGTTCCAGATCGGCGCCAAGGGCGGCTTTGCGCTGATGGTGCCGGCGCTGGCCGGCTATATCGCCTATTCCATTGCCGACCGGCCCGGCATTGCGCCGGGCATGATCGGCGGGATGATCGCGTCCAGCATGGGCGCGGGGTTCATCGGCGGCATCGCGGCCGGCTTCATCGCCGGCTACGGCGTGGCCTTCATGGCGGCGCACATCCGGCTGCCGCAGGCGCTCAAGGGCCTGCTGCCCATGCTGATCCTGCCCGTGCTGGGCAGCCTGTTCACGGGGCTGCTGATGTTCTATCTGGTCGGTGCGCCCGTGGCCGAGCTGCTGCAGTGGCTGAGCGCCTGGCTGCGCGGCATGCAGGGCGCCAGTGCCTTGCTGCTGGGCCTGTTGCTGGGCGCGATGATGGCCTTTGACATGGGCGGGCCGGTGAACAAGGCCGCCTATGCGTTTTCCACGGGAATGATCGCGAGCCAGGTCTACACGCCCATGGCTGCGGCCATGATCGCCGGCATGACGCCGCCGCTGGGGCTGGCCCTGGCCACGCGCCTGTTTGCCGACCGCTTCACGCGCGAGGAGCGCGGCAGCGCCGCCTCGGCCGGCGTGCTGGGCCTGGCCTTTGTCACCGAGGGGGCCATTCCCTATGCGGCCCGCGATCCGCTGCGCACGATCCCGGCCCTGGTACTGGGCTCGGCCGTGGCCGGTGCCGTGTCCATGCTGGCGGGGGTGGAGCTGAAGGTGCCGCATGGCGGCATCTTCGTCGCGCCCATTCCCAATGCCGTGACCCACGTGGCCATGTATGCGGTGGCGCTGGTGGCGGGCGTGGTGGTCACGGCCATCGCCCTGCGCATGTTCAAAAGGCCCGCCGAAGCGGGCCTTTGAAGCAGGAAGCCGGGGGAGCGCCTGGCGCGGCTCCCCCGCAGCGTTCAGCGGGCTGCGGCGCGGGCCTGTTCCAGCCAGCCGTCGAAGGTCTTCTGGTGGGCCTTGATCCAGCCGTCCACATGGCGGTTGATGTCCGAAGGCTTGCTCTGGCCCTGGCTCATCATGTGGTTCTGTGCGCTGATGTCACCCACGGGGACCTGCATCAGCTCGAACAACTTGGCGGCATCGGGATGCTTGTCGGTGAAGGCCTTGTTGGCGATGATCTGCTGCTTGTTCACCACGAAGCCGTAGTTCTTGCCGTTGGGCAGCTTGGTGTCCAGCTTGGCCTGCTCGCCGGGCAGCGAGGAGAACGGCACCTCCAGCCATACCACGTCCTTGCCGGGCTTGAGCACGTTGCTCACCCAGTAGGGCGTCCAGGTGTAGTAGAGGATGGGCTTGCCGGCCTTGTAGCGCGAGATGGTGTCGGCGATCAGCGCCGAGTAGGTGCCCTGCTTGTGGGTCACGGTGTCGCGCAGCTTGTAGGCCGTCAGGTGGTGCTCGATCACGGCCTCGCAGCCCCAGCCCGGCGTGCAGCCGGTGAGGTCGGCCTTGCCGTCGCCGTCCGAGTCGAACAGCTTGGCGATCTTGGGGTCCTTGAGCTGGCCGAGGTTGGTGATCTTGTATTCGTCGGCCGTCTTCTTGTCCATCAGGTAGCCCTGGGCGGCGTTGTCCGAGTACACGCCCTTGCGGAACAGCTTGGCGTCGCCGCCCGCGTTCTTGTAGTAGTCGGCGTGCAGCGGGTTCCAGTGCGTGGCCAGGAAAGTGGCATCGCCATTGGCAATCGCCACGTGGGCCGTGGGGTACTCGACTTCCTGGAAGGGCTGCACGTCGTAGCCCAGTTTCTCCAGGGCCTTCATGACGATCAGGGTCTGGAAGCTTTCTTCAGCGATGGAGCTCTTGAGCGGCGACACCTTCACGCCCTTGCCGGGCTGGTCGCTGGCGGCCGATGCGCCTGCGCAGGCCAGTGCGATGCCGGCAGCCATCGTGGCGGTGCGCAGCCAGTGGCTGGCAGTGGCAGTTGGCAGTCGATTGTGGTTCAGGGCTTGGTTCATCCTCGGGTTCCTCCGTTGTGTGATGAAAGGGGAGTGGGCGGCCAGCCTGGCTGGCCGCTTTTCGGGAAGGCGGCGCGGCAGTGGGCCCATCCGCGCCGCAGTGAAGGCATTCAGCTGGTGCTGCCACGATGGACCGGCTTGTTGCCGGCGCCCAGCAGGCGGGCAATGCAGCCGGCGGGGCCGCTGTGCCACCAGCGCGCACCGCCACGGGTCGTCTGCCCCATGGCCTGGGTGATGCGGTCCAGCACGATGGCCAGCAGCACGATGCCCAGTCCACCCACGGTGGCCAGGCCCATGTCCAGGCGGCCGATGCCGCGCAGCACCATCTGGCCCAGGCCGCCCACGGCGATCATGGAGGCGATCACCACCATGGACAGCGACAGCATCAGCGCCTGGTTCACGCCCGCCATGATGGACGGCATGGCCAGCGGCAACTGCACCTTCCACAGCAACTGCCAGGGCGATGCGCCATAGGCGCGGCTGGCTTCGATCAGGTCGGGGCGCACCTGGCGGATGCCCAGGTTGGTCAGGCGGATCAGCGGCGGCAGCGCGAAGATGATGGTCACGATCACGCCGGGCACGTTGCCGATGCCGAACAGCATCACCACGGGCACCAGGTAGACGAAGGCCGGCGTGGTCTGCATGGCGTCGAGCAGCGGGCGTGTCCAGCGCTGCGCACGGTCGCTGGAGGCCAGCAAAATCCCCGCGGGCAAGCCGATGACCATGCAGAAAACCAGCGAGGTCAGCACCAGGGACAGCGTCACCATGGCCTCGGGCCAGATGTCCAGCATGGCGACCACCACCAGCGAGACGGCGGCGCCAATGGCCATGGCGCGGCCCGCGAACTGCCAGGCCACCAGGGTCAGGATCAGGATCAGCAGCGGCCAGGGCAGGGCCAGCATGGCATCGGTGATGCCCGACAGCGTGCCGTCGATGGGCGTGCGCACGGCCTGGAAGAAGGGGCGGAAATGGTGGACTACCCATTCCAGGCCGCTGTTGATCCAGCCCTGCACGGGCAGGCCGTCGGTGGTCAATTGGTGCCAGAGGCTGGCATGGGCGTCGTCGGGAACGCCCGAGCCGGCCGAGGCGCCCAGCCAGTCACCGCCTGCGGCATCACCGCCGCTGGCGGCGCCCCAGGGATCGGCCGGGGCATCGGGTGCCGGCGTGGCGGCGGTGGCCCAGGGATCGGCGCTTGTAGAGGCTGCAGAGGCTGGGGAGTCGGTGGAAGCAGGGGCTGCGCTCGCATCGGCCCAGGGATCGGTGGCGGCAGCGGCGGTGTTCGGGTTCAGGCTGTTGGTTGCATCGCTCATGCGGCATCTCCTTGTCGTTGTTCGATCGGCTCCACGGTGGGCGCGACGGTGGGGGCGACGGTGGGGGCGTTGGAGGCCGGGAAATGCGGGTTGAGCGTGACGGGCGGCACGATCTCCTGCGGCGGCGGCACGGGCGGCGTGTCGCGGTCCAGGAAGCGCAGCATGGTGGTGCGGCTGACCACGCCCATGAACTGGCCGTCGTCGTTGGTCACCGGCAGCGCGCAGGGCGCAGCGGCCACGGGCCCGAACAGCTCGGCCACCGGCGTGCCTGCGGACAGCGGCTCGACGTTGGGCAGGAAGGCGTGGCTCAGGCCCAGCATGCCCGGGCGGCCATGCAGTGCGTCGCGCAGCGATTGCGAGGACACCACGCCCAGGAAGCGGCGGCGCGCGTTGACCACATAGGCGTAGTCGCGGTCGGAGTCCTCCAGCAGGCGCTGGGCGGCGCGGCAGCCGCGGTCGCTGTGCTCCGACACCACGGTCAGGGCCTGGCGCGCAATGTCCCCGGCCTTGAAGACAGAGGCCGCATCCACGCCACGCACGAAGCTGCGCACATAGTCGTCGGCAGGGCTGCGCAGGATCTCGTCGGGCGTGCCGACCTGGATCACCTGGCCGTCCTTCATGATGGCGATGCGGTCGCCGATGCGCATGGCCTCGTCCAGGTCATGCGAGATGAAGACGATGGTGCGGCGCTGGATCTGCTGCAGGCGCAGCAGCTCGGACTGCATCTCCGTGCGGATGATGGGGTCCAGGGCCGAGAAGGCCTCGTCCATCAGCAGGATGGACGGATCGGACGCCAGCGCCCGGGCCAGGCCCACGCGCTGCTGCATGCCGCCCGACAGCTCGTCGGGATAGCTGGCGCCCCAGGCGCCCAGGCCCACCTGCTCCAGCGCGGCCTGGGCCTGCTTCTGGCGCTCGGCCTTGTCGGCGCCGGCCAGCTCCAGGCCGAAGGCCGTGTTGTCCAGCACCGTCATGTGCGGCATCAGCGCAAAGGACTGGAACACCATGGAGATGTCCTTGCGGCGCAGCGCGCGCAGATCGCGCTCGCTCAGGGCATTGATGTCCTGGCCATCGACCACGATGCGCCCGGCCGTGGGCTCGATCAGGCGGTTGAGCATGCGCACCAGGGTGGACTTGCCCGAGCCCGACAGGCCCATGACGACGAAGATCTCGCCGGCCTCGATGGTGAAGTCGGCGTCGAACACGCCGATGGACTGGCCCGTGCGCTCCAGGATCTCCTGTTTGCTCAGGCCTTGTTGGACGAGCTCGAGTGCGGTCCTGGGGTCGTCCCCGAAAACCTTGAACACATGATCGATGATGATCTGCTTGGCCACTGTGGCGTTCTCCTTTTGGGTGAGATGGAACACAGTCCAGCGTCCTCGACGGGCGAAGACGCTGGCGCGCAAGCCAAAAATGAAGCCCTGATGCCGTTCGCTGCAGGGGACGGCCGTCCCCCGTTGCTGGAATTCAAACAGGTGCGAAAGCACCCGAGACGGCTCGGATGGCACGCGAAGCGGTGCGCAAGAGCCAGAGGTCGAGAGCAGCCGGCGGCAAGCGCGCGCGGTGTCTCAGGCGGGCATCGTGGCTGAAGATCAGCCAGCGCGATGCCCCACAACATCAGGACCGAGTTTCGGCCCGGTTGACGGGGCTGTGCCGGGAGCACAACGATCCGCCGGAGGGATCGGCAGGCCGTGAAGACGGTGCCGATGACCTGCTTGGCAGGTTGTAAAGAAGCCGAAATTATATAAAACAGGTTTTACTGCGTCAAAACGCATGAGCCGGAAAAGGCCTGTTTCGGGCTGTTTCAAGCCCTTGAGGGCTGCAATCCGGTCAGTATTTGCTCACTTAATGAGAGCATAGAGATCATGATTCAAAAGGCATATGCTGTCATCGATGAATAAAATCGGTCAAGCGTCAGCTTGAGGAAAGCTTCAGGCCCGATCTGCGGCAAAAAGCGTGCCTGCGCCCGCCCATGAAAAAAGCCCCGCAGCGGCTGGCGCTGCGGGGCTTCGGTGAGGGATGCCGCCGGCTCAGTGGTTGCCGGCCGTGCTGTTGATCAGCTTGTCGGTGTAGGCGATGGCCAGGGCACTGGCCAGGAAGGTGACGTGGATGATGGTCTGCCACATCAGCACCTTGACGTCGTAGCTGCCTGCGTTGATGAAGGTCTTGAGCAGGTGGATGGAGCTGATGCCGATGATGGACAGGGCCAGCTTCACCTTGAGGATGGAGGCGTTCACGTGGCCCAGCCACTCGGGCTGGTCGGGGTGGCTGTCCAGGCCCAGGCGGCTGACGAAGGTTTCGTAGCCGCCCACGATGACCATGATCAGCAGGTTGGAGATCATCACCACGTCGATCAGCGCCAGCACCACCAGCATGATGATGGTTTCGTTGAGCGCGCCGATGGGCGCATCGTGCTTGTAGCCGATGCTGGTGATCAGCGCCTGCAGCGCTTCCTGGTTGCCGAAGGCGGCCTCGATCAGGTGCCACAGCTCCAGCAGGAAGTGCCAGACATAGACGCCCTGGGCGGCGATCAGGCCCAGGTACAGCGGCAGCTGCAGCCAGCGGCTGGCGAAGATCAGGGAGGGCAGGGGACGCAGGGGGGAGCCGGGGGCTCGGTTGGAGTTTTGCTGGCGGGCCATGGTGGTCGGTCGCGCTTGTCTTGCGTGGGGGCGTGGATGGGAGGGGACAATGGCCGTGGAAAACGGGCGCGCGATTTTAGCGGCGAAACAGGCCATTGCCGGTGACAGCCAGGAACTGCGGGGAATCCCCAGGTAGACGCGCCCAAGGGTGTTTCAGTCAGTGGCATGTAAGACCGGCCCCCGACAGTCACACCACAATTTTTATTTGGCCAGCCCAGGAGACAAGCAAGCATGAGCACCGCAACAGCATCCCCCATTGAATCGGTACTGGTGGAGAACCGGGTCTTCCCGCCGCCGGCAGACTTTGCCGCCAAGGCCCGCATCTCCGGCATGGAGCAGTACAAGGCGCTGTGCGCCGAGGCAGAGAACGACTACCAGGGCTTCTGGGCCCGCCTGGCGCGCGAGAACGTGGTCTGGTCCAAGCCCTTCACCCAGGTGCTGGACGACAGCAATCCCCCCTTCTTCCGCTGGTTCGCCGACGGCGAACTCAACGCCAGCGCTAATTGCCTGGACAAGCACATGGGCACGGCCGTCGAGCACAAGACGGCCATCATCTTCGAGGCCGATGGCGGCGAGGTCACCAAGGTAAGCTACCGCGAGCTGCTGGAGCGCGTCTCGCAGTTCGCCAACGCGCTCAAGGCGCAGGGCGTGCAAAAGGGTGACCGTGTCCTGATCTACATGCCCATGACCATCGAGGGCGTGGTGGCCATGCAGGCCTGCGCGCGCATCGGCGCCACGCACAGCGTGGTGTTCGGCGGCTTCTCGGCCAAGGCGGTGCAGGAACGCATCGTCGACGTGGGCGCCGTGGCGGTGATCACCGCCAACTACCAGATGCGCGGCGGCAAGGAACTGCCGCTCAAGGCCATCGTGGACGACGCGCTGGCGCTGGGCGGCTGCGAGGCCGTGCGCCATGTCTTCGTCTACGAGCGCACGGCCACGGCCTGTGCCATGACGGCGGGCCGCGACAAGACCTTCGGCGAGATCCTGGCCGGCCAGAGCACGGAGTGCGCGCCCGTGGCCGTGGATTCCGAGCACCCGCTGTTCATCCTCTACACCAGCGGCTCCACCGGCAAGCCCAAGGGCGTGCAGCACTGCACGGGCGGCTACGTGCTGTGGGCCAAGCAGACCATGGAGTGGACCTTCGACCTCAAGCCCAGCGACGTGTTCTGGTGCACGGCCGACATCGGCTGGATCACCGGCCACACCTACGTGGCCTATGGGCCGCTGGCCGCTGGCGCCACGCAGATCGTGTTCGAGGGCGTGCCCACCTTCCCCAATGCGGGCCGCTTCTGGCAGATGATCGAGCGCCACGGCTGCACCATCTTCTACACGGCTCCCACGGCCATCCGCTCACTGATCAAGGCCGCCGACAGCGATGCCGCCGTGCATCCGAAGAACTGGAACCTGTCCAGCCTGCGCCTGCTGGGCAGCGTGGGCGAGCCCATCAATCCCGAGGCCTGGATGTGGTACCACAAGCATGTGGGCGGCGAGCGCTGCCCCATCGTGGACACCTTCTGGCAGACCGAAAACGGGGGCCACGTGATCGCCCCCATGCCGGGTGCCACCCCGCTGGTGCCGGGTTCGTGCACGCTGCCGCTGCCGGGCATCATGGCCGCCATCGTCGACGAGACCGGCCACGAACTGCCCAACGGCGCAGGCGGCCTGCTGGTGGTCACCAAGCCCTGGCCCAGCATGATCCGCACCATCTGGGGCGACCCCGAGCGCTTCAAGAAGAGCTATTTCCCGGCCGAACTCGGCGGGCAGACCTATCTGGCAGGCGACGGCGCCGTGCGCAGCGAGGACCGGGGCTACTTCCGCATCACCGGTCGCATCGACGACGTGCTCAATGTCTCCGGCCACCGCATGGGCACGATGGAGATCGAATCGGCCCTGGTCGCCAAGACGGATCTGGTGGCCGAGGCCGCCGTCGTGGGCCGCCCCGACGATCTGACCGGCGAGGCCATCTGCGCCTTCGTGGTACTGAAGCGGGCACGCCCCACGGGCGAGGAAGCCAAGCAGATCGCCAAGGAGCTGCGCGACTGGGTGGCCAAGGAAATCGGCCCCATCGCCAAGCCCAAGGACATCCGCTTCGGCGACAACCTGCCCAAGACGCGCAGCGGCAAGATCATGCGCCGCCTGCTGCGCTCGATTGCCAAGGGCGAGGCCATCACCCAGGACACGAGCACGCTGGAGAACCCGGCCATCCTCGACCAGCTGGCCGAGACGAACTGAGGTCCGACACGACCGCCATGAAGAACCGGAGCCCTGGCTCCGGTTTTTTCTTGGCCGGACTGCGGGCGGCGCCCTGTCTTGCAGTCCTATTTTGTGTGGGCCGACAGCTCAGGCATGATGGTTGCGGTACAACCGAAGCTGTTGCTTTCACCACTGCCGAGGGAGGCCTTTCACCATGAATCTGAGAACCCTGTCGTTGCTGATCACCGTGGCCCTGATTGCGCTGCTGGCGGCATTCAACTGGAACACGCTGGCCGCGCCATCCGTCGTGTCGCTGGGCGTCACCGATGTCCAGGCGCCGCTGGGCGTGCTGATGCTGGCGCTGACCTGCCTGCTGGGCGTGTTCTTCGTCGCCTATGTGCTGTGGCTGCAGGGCTCGGTGCTGATGGAGGCGCGCCGACACGCCAAGGAAATGCAGGCCCAGCGCGACCTGGCCGACAAGGCCGAGGCCTCGCGCTTCACCGAGCTGCGCACCGTGCTGGAAGACCTGCATGCGCGTGACAAGGAGGTGCTGATGGCGCGGCTGGATGCGCTGGAGGCCCATCTGGTGCAGCGCGCCCAGGAGTCGGACAACAGCACGGCCGCCTATGTGGGGCAGCTGGAGCAGCAGGTACGCCTGCACCAGCAGCCCGGCACGGGCGCTGCGGACTACAGGTAAGGGGGCCGGGCCCGGATTCACCGGCGGACCATGAAAAAACCGCGCGACTTGCGTTGCGCGGTTTTTTTGCGGGCCCTGAGGCGGGGCCCCGAAGGAAAGGCGGAGCCTACTTCAGCGACATCACCCAGGCGGCCAGCTTCTTGGCATCGGCTTCGTTGACCTGGGGGTTGGCGGGCATGGGAACCGGGCCCCAGACGCCGCTGCCGCCCTTCATGATCTTGCCTGCCAGCTTGTCCACGGCGTCCTTCTGGCCGGCGTACTTGGCGGCCACATCCTTGTAGGAGGGGCCCACCAGCTTCTTGTCCACTGCGTGGCATGCCATGCAGTTCTTGGAGGTGGCAAGTGCCTGGTCGGCCATGGCGGGGGCCACGGCGGCGACGGTCAGGGCAAATGCAATCAATGTCTGCTTCATCATGAGTTCCTGGGGTGTTGTCGGGAATAATTATGCGAACCATTGTAGTGGGCGCGCATGCGTGATGCGTTACCTCGTGTGAAGCGCTTTGTGGCGAAGGAGAAGTGATGTATCTGTTGGGAATTGCGGTCCTGCTCACCCTGCTCAAGCTGGCCGATATCGAACCTGTCGCCACCTGGTCGTGGTACGTCATCCTGGGCGCCTATGGCTTGACGGCGGCCTGGTGGGCCTGGGCGGACATGTCGGGCTACACCAAGCGGCGCGCGGCCGACAAGATCGAACAGCGGCGCCTGAAGCGCATCGAAAAGAACAAGGAAGCCATGGGCACGGGCACGCGTTCGCGCCGCTGATCGGATCTGAATTGCGCAGCAGGCTTCGCCGCAGGCGATGCCTGGGGTCTGCAAAGGGGCGGTCCACGCCGGCCGGGGCATTCCTGCGCCCCAGCGGTGCGGCGGGTGCTGCGCCATAATCTTCGCCCAGACCCTGGCCTTCCCCACAGGACCAGGGACGGACCGAGACGACAGACAACTGGATTGCCCATGCCCGCATACCGTTCCAAGACTTCCACCGGCGGCCGCAACATGGCTGGTGCGCGCGCCCTGTGGCGTGCCACCGGCATGAAGGATGGCGACTTCGACAAGCCCATCATCGCCATCGCCAATTCCTTCACGCAGTTCGTGCCCGGCCACGTCCACCTCAAGGACCTGGGCCAGCTGGTGGCGCGCGAGATCGAGGCCGCAGGCGGCGTGGCCAAGGAATTCAACACCATCGCCGTGGACGACGGCATCGCCATGGGCCACGACGGCATGTTGTACTCGCTGCCCAGCCGCGACATCATCGCGGACTCGGTGGAGTACATGGTCAACGCCCACTGTGCCGACGCGCTGGTGTGCATCTCCAACTGCGACAAGATCACCCCCGGCATGCTGATGGCCGCCATGCGGCTGAACATTCCCGTGATCTTCGTCTCGGGCGGCCCCATGGAAGCGGGCAAGACCAAGCTGGCCAATCCCACCACGCACACGCTGGAGTTCAAGAAGCTGGACCTGGTCGATGCCATGGTGATCGCGGCCGACTCCAACTACACCGACGAGCAGGTCGCCCAGGTCGAGCGCTCGGCCTGCCCCACCTGCGGTTCCTGCTCGGGCATGTTCACCGCCAACTCCATGAACTGCCTGACCGAGGCCCTGGGCCTGTCCCTGCCCGGCAACGGCACGGTGCTGGCCACGCATGCCGACCGCGAGGAATTGTTCAAGCGCGCCGGCCGCCGCATCGTCGAGCTGGCCCGCGAGTACTACGAGCAGGAAGACGCATCCGTGCTGCCGCGCTCGGTGGGCTTCAAGGCCTTCGAGAACGCGATGACGCTGGACATCGCCATGGGCGGCTCCACCAACACCATCCTGCACCTGCTGGCCATTGCCCGTGAAGCCGAGATCGACTTCACCATGGCCGACATCGACCGCCTCTCGCGCCAGGTGCCCCAGCTGTGCAAGGTCGCGCCCAACACGCAGAAGTACCACATCGAGGATGTGCACCGCGCCGGCGGCATCTTCGCCATCCTGGGCGAGCTGGCTCGCGCCGGAAAGCTGCACACCGACGTGCCCACCGTGCACGCCAAGACCCTGGGCGAAGGCCTGGCGCAGTGGGACATCACCACCACCCAGGACGAAGCCGTGCGGCACTTCTACCTGGCAGGACCGGCCGGCATCCCTACCCAGGTGGCCTTCAGCCAGAACACGCGCTGGCCCAGCCTGGACCTGGACCGTGCAGAAGGCTGCATCCGCTCCTACGAGCACGCCTTCTCCAAGGAGGGCGGCCTGGCCGTGCTGACGGGCAACATCGCCCTGGACGGCTGCGTGGTCAAGTCGGCCGGCGTGGACGAAAGCATCCATGTGTTCGAGGGCACGGCCCACGTGACCGAGTCGCAGGACGAGGCCGTGCAGAACATCCTGGACGACAAGGTCAAGGCCGGTGACATCGTCATCGTGCGCTACGAAGGCCCCAAGGGCGGCCCCGGCATGCAGGAAATGCTGTACCCGACCAGCTACATCAAGTCCAAGGGCCTGGGCAAGGCCTGCGCGCTGCTGACGGACGGGCGCTTCTCGGGCGGCACCTCGGGCCTGTCCATCGGCCACTGCTCTCCTGAAGCTGCCGCTGGCGGCGCCATCGGTCTGGTGAAGAACGGCGACCGCATCCGCATCGACATTCCCAACCGCAGCATCAACGTGCTGGTCTCCGACGAGGAACTGGCCCGCCGCCGCGCCGAGCAGGATGCCAAGGGCTGGAAGCCCGCCCAGCCGCGCCCGCGCAAGGTCTCGGCCGCGCTCAAGGCCTATGCCAAGCTGGTGATGTCGGCCGACAAGGGCGCCGTGCGCGACCTGTCGCTGCTGGACGACTGACACCGGGCTGCACCGCTGCCCGGCGGTGCGCACCCGATGGAAATGAAAAGGGATGGAAGGCCTTGCGGCTTTCCATCCCTTTTTCTTTTCTCTTCTCTCAGGCCCTTGAGGGCTCTTGTTTCATCGTGGGGCGACCGGCTTGCCGTTTCATCGTGGCTGCCGGTTCGGGTTTTCATCGTGGAGCAAACAGCCCACTCTCATTTATGGGAAGTGCCTGAAAAACTGGCGCGGCCAAAACAAGGGACAGCGAGCAAGGGCCGCCCCGCCGCGAGGCTGTCGTCCCCCTCCCGCGAAGCGAGAGAGGGGGAAGGCGCGAAGCGCCTCAGGGGGAGCTTCATTCAGGCCGGTTCGCCCATCTTGCTTTGCAGGTAGTTGGGCAGGCCGATCTTCTCGATCAGGCCCAGTTGCTTCTCCAGCCAGTAGGCGTGGTCTTCCTCGGTGTCGCGCAGCTGGGCCAGCAGCAGGTCGCGGCTGTTGTAGTCGCCGTGGCGCTCGCACAGGGCCATGGCCGAGCGCAGGCTGTCGCGCACGCGGTATTCGGTGGCCAGGTCCTTGCGCAGCATCTCTTCTACGGTCTCGCCGGGCGTGAACTCGTGCGGGCGCATGTCGGGGCGGCCGCCCAGGAACAGGATGCGGCGCAGGATGGCGTCGGCGTGCTGGGTTTCCTCTTCCATCTCATGGCCGATGCGCTCGAACAGGCGCAGCAGGCCCTGGTCCTCGTACTGGCGCGAGTGGATGAAGTACTGGTCGCGTGCGGAAAGTTCGCCGCGCAGCAGCTCTATGAGGCATTCGATGACTTCTGGCTGGCCTTGCATGTTCTTCTTCTCCTGACTGTGTTGAACACCGCAAGTATCGCGTGAACCCCCGGATCGGCCAAAACGCCTGCCGCAATTCCCCGCGGGCCGCGCATTGCATGCATGCGCGACGCAGAAGCATTCGCATCGCCACCGGTCTGGGTGGAGGCGGGGCCTAGGGTAAACGCTGTATTGCTATGTCGAATAATAGTTATTTATCATAACGATTATGGATCCGAAGCATCGGTGTCCAACCTCCCATTTCCCTTTTGCACAAGGAAGCGCAATGAGCACCGAACGTACCGAAGAACAGACCGTGTCCTGCACCGTCGAAGGCCGCGTGGCCTGGGTGAAATTCAACCGCCCCGAAAAGCGCAACGCCATGAGCCCCCAGCTCAACCGCCAGATGATGCGCGTGCTCGACGACCTGGAGTTCCGTGACGACGTGGGCGTGGTCGTTCTGGCCGGTGAGGGCACGGCCTGGACTGCCGGCATGGACCTGAAGGAATACTTCCGCGAGACCGAGGCCACGGGCCTGGCCGGCACCCGCAAGGCCCAGCGCGAGAGCTATGGCTGGTGGCGCCGCCTGCGCTGGTTCCAGAAGCCGACCATCGCCATGGTCAACGGCTGGTGCTTCGGCGGCGGCTACGGCCCGCTGTTCGCCTGCGACCTGGCCTTTGCCTCGGATGACGCCAAGTTCGGCCTGTCCGAAATCAACTGGGGCATCCTGCCCGGCGGCGGCGCCTCCAAGGTGGCGGTGGAGCTGCTGTCCTTCCGCCGTGCCATGTACCACGCCATGCTCGGCGAGAACATCGACGGCCGCACGGCGGCCGAGTGGGGCCTGGTCAACGAATCCCTGCCGGCCGACCGCCTGCAGGCCCGCGTCACCGAAGTGGCCGAGGCCCTGCTGCAGAAGAACCCCATCGCCCTGAAGGCCACCAAGGACGCCATCCGCCGCGTGCGCGACATGAGCTACGACAACGCCGAGGACTATCTGGTGCGTGCCCAGGAAGCCGCCAACAGCTTCGACAACGAAGGCCGCAAGGAAGGCATGCGCCAGTTCCTGGACGACAAGACCTACAAGCCAGGTCTCGGAACCTACGACTTGAGCAAGCAAGTCACCCCCTGAGGCGCTTCGCGCCTTCCCCCTCTCTAACTCGCTTCGCGAGGGAGGGGGACGACACCCTCAGTGCGGGGCGGCGCGGCCGGCTTAGGCCCTTCCTCGGTGTCCCTCGCTTGGGCAGCGTCCACCACGCGCGGTAGGCCTCCCAGCTTTAATCATTGGAGACAAGAATGACAACGACAGAGATGGCGGCCGCCGTGCGGCCCGACATCGGCAGGCTGCTGAGGCCGCGTTCCATCGCCATCGTCGGCGCCTCGGCCACGCCGGGGGCGCTGGGCGCATCGGTGCTGGGCAATCTGGAGCGCAACGGCTTCGCTGGCGACATCCACCTGATCAATCCCAAGCGCAGCGAGATCGCCGGCCGGGCCTGCCTGGCTTCGGTGGACCAGCTGCCCGAGGGCGTTGACGTGGCCGTGCTGGCCATCCCCCAGCCCTTTGTGCTGGACACGGTGCGCGCGCTGGCGGCGCGGCGCGTGGGCGCGGTGGTGATCTTCTCGGCCGGCTTTGCCGAGGCAGGCGAGCGCGGCATGGCCGAGCAGCGCGAGATCGCACGCATTGCCGCCGAGGCCGGCATGGTGGTGGAGGGTCCCAACTGCCTGGGCTGCATCAACTACCTGCAGCGCGTGCCGCTGACCTTTGTCGAGGTGAATATCGACGCGCAGCAGGTCGATGCCGCGCGGCCCGCCATTGGCGTGGTCTCGCAAAGCGGCGCCATGATGACCGTGCTGTGCACCACGCTGGCCAGCCGCGCGCTGCCGCTGTCGCACGCCATCTCCACGGGCAACGAGGCCGCCAGCCATGCCGAGGACTATGTGGACTTCCTGCTGGAGCAGCCTTCCACGCGCGTGGTCGCCATGATCGTCGAGCAGTTCCGCCAGCCCGGGCGCATTCTGGCCGCCGTGGCCCGTGCGCGCAGCCTGGGCAAGTCGGTGGTGCTGCTGCATCCGGGCAAGAGCAGCGCGGCGCGCGCCTCGGCCGCCACGCACACCGGCGCCATGGCCGGCGACTATGCGCTGATGCGCACCAAGCTGGAACGCGCAGGCGCTGTGTTTGCCGAGACACTGGAGGAGCTGGGCGACATCGCCGAGATCGCCATCCGCTGCCCGGTGCTGCCATCGGCTGGTGCAGCCGGTGCAGCAGCTGCAGCTGGAGTTGCCGTGCTGGGCGAGTCCGGTGCCTTCAAGGCGTTGACGCTGGACTGGGCCGAGGAGCTGGGCCTGGCGCTGCCGGCCATCGGCGACGATGACTCGCCCGCGCTGCGGGCTGCGCTGCCCGAGTTCGTGGGCGTGAGCAACCCGCTGGACCTCACGGCCCAGGGCCTGGTCGAGCCGGACCTGTATTTCCGCACGCTGGATGCGCTGTTTGGCGATGCGCGCTTTTCCACCGTCCTGGTCGGCCTGATCCAGGGCGACCCGGTGACCTGCGGCATCAAGATGCCGCCCGTGCTGCGCGCCGTGCGCGAGCTGCGGCCGGCCAAGCCCGTCGTCGTGGCGGGCCTGGACGAGGGCGCGGCCGTGCCTGCCGAGTTCATCGCCGAGATGCGTGCGCTGGGCGTGCCGTATTTCCCCAGCACCGAGCGTGCCCTGCGCGCCGTGCAGCGCCTGACCGCCTTCAGCGAGCGCAGTTTCGAGTGCACCGATGCCCAGCCCGTCGCGCTGGCCCTGCCCGCAGGCCGCACGGTGGTGCCCGAGTACGAATCCAAGGCCGTGCTGGCCCAGGCCGGCGTGCCGTTTGCGAAGGGCCGCCTGGCCACCTCGGCCGAGCAGGCCGTGGCGATTGCGGCGGAGATCGGCTGGCCCGTGGCGCTCAAGGCGCAGTCGGCCGACCTCAGCCACAAGAGCGATGCAGGCGGCGTGATCCTGAACATTGCCGATGCGCAGGCCATGGGCGAGGCCTGGAGCCGGCTGCATGCGAATGTGGCCGCCTATGACAGCGCCATTGCGCTGGACGGCGTGCTGGTCGAGGCCATGGGCCGGCGTGGCCTGGAGATGATCATCGGCGCGCGCAACGATCCGCAGTGGGGTCCCGTGATCCTGGCGGGCCTGGGCGGCGTGACGGCCGAGATCATGCGCGACGCGCGCCTGCTGGACGCCGACCTGTCCACCAGCGAGGTGCTGCGCGAGCTGGACCGCCTGCAGGGCGCGCCGCTGCTGCACGGCTACCGTGGCGCCCCGGCGCTGGACCGCCAGGCGCTGGCCGAACTCATCGTGCGCCTGGGCCAGGTGCTGCGCGGCACGCCGGCCATCCGCGAGATCGACCTCAACCCGGTCATCGTGCTGCCCGAAGGGCAGGGCGTGGTGGCGCTCGATGCGCTGATGCTGGTCGAGCACAGCGCCGGCTGATGCCCGCGCAAGGGCTGGCGCGGCGCGCCGGCCCTTTTCATGCGCAGCCCTGTCTCGCTTTCCCGCTTTCTTTTTTCCGCTTTCCCTTCCTCCACAGGAGGTCTCCATGAGCCTGCCTTACCCGCCGGGCCGCGTGTCCACGCCCGCGCCGGCCGAGTCGAACGGACTCGGCTATGCCTACTACGTCACCATCATCCTGCTGCTGGCCTACACCCTGTCCTTCGTGGACCGCCAGATCCTGGGCCTGCTGGTGCAGCCCATCAAGAAGGATCTGCAGCTGTCGGACTGGGTCTTCAGCATCGTCCACGGCTTTGCCTTCGCCATCTTCTACACCTTCGTCGGCATCTTCCTGGGGCGCCTGGCCGACCGCTGGAACCGCCGCAACCTCATCGTCATCGGCATGGCGATCTGGGTGGTGGCCACGGCGGCGGGCGGCTATGTCACGGGCTTCGTCTCGCTGTTCGTGGCGCGCATGTTCGTGGGCGTGGGCGAGGCGGCACTGTCGCCGGCGGCCTATTCCATGCTGGCCGACTATTTCCCGCCCGAGCGCCGCGCACGCGCCATGAGCATCTACACCTCGGGCGTGTACATCGGCTCGGCCACGGCCTTCATCGTGGGCGGCCTGGTCATCCAGGCCACCAGC
>JGI11944J13513_1001613_pt1 | contig 17651 bp, 32 predicted proteins | sample TerdegcoTASludge_FD_13513 | JGI IMG/M metagenome (IMG submission 13513) | reverse complement strand
CTGCACTGTTCATGTCCCCGGTATGTCACCAGACCATTTACAGTGCGCGCAAATGATTAATGCAAAAACCATCTGATGGTCCCTCCGACAGGAATCGAACCTGATGATGGTAGAAATAGGCCGAAAAAAACTGATTATCTATACAGTTTTCGACCACAAAACCACATCTAAATCAGCCTAAATCAGTCTTCATGTCCCCGGCTTCGGCGGATATGTAACCGTCCAATTTCCGGCGCTCGGCCCCCTTGTCGGCGTGGTCGATCCACCGGCTGTAGACCCGATAGAACATCTCCACCGAATGACCCATCTGGCGGGCTGCCCATGCCGGCTTAATGCCTGCCATGAGGCAAACGGTGGCGAACGTGTGGCGCGTCTGCCTGGCGTCGCGGTGCCGGATGCCAGACACCTTCATCGCCGGCTTCCACCAGGTGCGCAGCGGTTCGTCTGTGGACTTGAAAGCCTCGCCAGTTTCCCCCACGAACACCACCCCTCCAGCCAACTGCGTTACCTTGCGCTGGCGCTCCAGCACCCGCAGTGCTCGGCTGGTCAGCTCCAGCTCGCGCGCAGCCGAGGTCTTCGTGCCCTTCACCTTGCCACGGGTCAGCGCAGCATCCACGAGCACCGAGCCAGAGCGCAGATCGACGTTCGGCCATTTCAGGGCCAGCATCTCAGAAGGGCGCAGGCCGGTGAAGAATGCGAACTCGTAGTAGTCCCGCGCCCTGTCGCTGCGAAACTTGGACAGCAGGTGCTCGACCTCGTCCAGGGTGAACGGGTCCGGGCCGGGCTTCTGGTGCTTGCGCATCGTCACCTGCAGGTGCAGCGGCTCGGCGATGAACTTGGCGTTGTGCCCGTACTCCAGAGCCATGCTGAAGACGCTCGCCACATTGTTGAACGTCTTCGGGTTGTCCGGCAGGACCGCCATCAGCAGCTTGAGCTCACGGAACGTGAACTCGGCGGCCGGCGTTTTGCGCACCGTGTCAAAGTGGTAGCTGTCGAGGGTCTGTTGGTAGTGGTGCGAGGTGCTGTGCTGCACCTCGGGCCGCTTCACCTTCAGCCATTCCTCAAACACATCGCCCAGCGTTGGGCCTGCCAAGCTCTCTGGCTCTTGCTCAGGCGCTTTTTCGGCGCGCGGGCTTGTCGGGAAGTATTCAGCCACCACGAACGTGCCACGCTCGATCTTCCCCAGGATCTCCGCGCGCAGCCGCTCGGCATACCGAACGTTGACGGGCGTGGGCGACAGTGCAAGAGGCTCCTTGCCGTACCCTTGTGCCCGAAGATCGATCTGGATGGCGTTCTTGCGGATGATCACGCCGGGCATGCATGCACCGCCTTCTTCCGTCCGCGCGTGCTGGGCGCGCATTCCGCCTGGTCAATGAACGTGTCGAGGGCTTCGCTGTCGATCAGCTTTCGGCCTTCGAACCACTTCCATACCTGCCCCTCGGGCCAGCGGCCAGACCTTCCCGTCCTTTCGTCAAAAAACGTTGTCGGCAGTCCGGTCAGCTCCGATGCCTTCTGTAGCGTTACCCACCTGGTCATGCTGCTGGCCCTCCTGCCGGTTGTTGCTCAGCCTGCAGGCGCTGCAGCACCGAGCGCTCGATGAGCGTCGCGAAGGCCTGCAGGCGCTGCAGGGCAGTCTCCTTTTTGGCGCCGGACAGCGGCACCCAGAGGCCGGCCTGCCGAGCCATGCGCTCCAGGCTGCCTGGTGCTCCGGCCTCCTGGCGCCGAGGCTTGGTGGTGGCGCTGGCTGCCTTGCGCTTCGGCGCGGGCTTGGGCGGTTCCGGTGCGGCTTGCTCGTCCAGGGCCTTCACCAGCAGCGAGGCCTGCTCGTCGTCCGCCGTCTTCTCGAAGGCGGATGGCACGTCCACCGGCCCCTTGCAGTAGCTGTCCTGCTCGGGGTCGTAGATCAGCATGTCGTGATCGCACGCGATCATGAGCTGGGTGTGGATGTTGCGCCCGTCCTCGGGCTCCACGAACTTGGCGGCCACTTCGGCCAGGGTCAGGCTGGCGCCGGCACGCAGCGCGAGGTAGCCAAGCACACGGGCGGCCAGGCTCTCGGGGTTGGGGCGGTAGGTCATGGTGCGTCCCCGCTCTTGATTGCCGCTTGGGCTGCGCGAACCTGCTGCAGGGCGTCCTCAACCTTGTAGCGCGCCGAATCGCCGATCGTGCTCTCGCCCATGCCGATTTCGACCGCGTCCATCTCCACCGCCTCAAGCGCTTTGATCAAGGCCTTGTTCTCTGCGTCCAGGCGGCGCAGCTCGGCAGCGGCTTCATCAATCGGGCTCCCGTTGCCAGCGGGTAGCCATCGCCCCTGCTCCAGCAAGACCGCTAGGCGCAGCGCCTCGGTCTGTTTCTCGGTATTGGTCATGGTGTTCCTATCGGGCGCGCAGCAGTGCTGGGCGCGTGGGGGTGTTGGGGATGTGTCCGACGACCACAGGGAAGGGCCAGCAGACTGAGGCGCGCACGCGCTGGGCATCGATGGCCTCCAGGCGCTCGGGGCTGAGGACCAGCCGGACCTCGATCTGCAGGCACTCGGCGCAACGCTTGGCCACGATGTACTTGCGGCCAGCGCTGGCGCTGCGCGAACAGCCTCGGTGCACCTTGCTGCCGTCGGCGTCGTAGGTGCACATGCCTCGGCCGTTGCCGGCCTGGCCTGGCAGCTGCTGCCGCGTGACCAGGCCGGCAGCGATCAGGGCCTGGGCCTGGCCCACGTAGACGGCCATGCGGTACTCCACATGGCGCAGCACGCCGGGGAAGACTTCGGTTTGCTCAGGCGTCACCATCTCGCGAGGCCTCCAGCAGCTCCCCGCCGGCGATGTGCATCGCGCGCTCAAGGAGATAGGCGGCGGAATGCAGCATGATGTCGTCGTCATTGACTTTGTAGACAACCTCAAGTGCGGCGCCAATTCGCACACCCATAGCAGGCAGTGGACCAGTGATCAGGTCGCCTCTTGTGCCTGGCCCCATCTCATAGCCTTCCGCTTCGGATTTTTGGTAGTACATGGCTACCAAATCGCTGATGCCGAGCACCAAGTCGCTATCTGAATGCTTGGCATAGAACTCCAGGACGGCCTTTGCACATCCCATCCAGCACATCGCATCGAAGTGCGTGTCTTCGATTTCCTTTTCTGTCGGTTCGAAGGGGTGCTTCCCCCGCTTCTGGGGCCGCTTTACGTCAGTGAATACGATCTGCTCAGGCGCATCCCCCGTCACCTGGCTAAGTGCGGCGGCAGCTGTCGCTATGAACGCCGTGCGCGCTGCTGATTCCGTGTCGCCCGGGACGAGACGCGCGGCATTGATGCACGCCGCAACGTCATAGGCTGCAGACTCGTGCTCCTCCTTGTTCGCCGTCGATGCCTGCAGCGCTATGCCAGATCCAATCCGGAGCAGGCGGTCTGATTCGCCGCTGAATCCATGGGGCTCATCGGTCCTGCTCGCTTCATGCAGGGCTTGGGAGGCCATCCGGAACAGCGCGCAGCTTTCCTCGAAGGTGGGCGCGGACGCATGGACTGCAGGCGTTGCTGTGGGCGATGATGCGACCGCGCCGGCCTGGCGGCGGGCCTTAGGCTTTTCGGCAACGGCGTTCATGCTTGGGCTCCCAGGTCGTGGAAGTTGGGGCCACCGTGCCAGCGGCCAATGTCTCCGATCACAGAGTCGCCCACGGCATGATCTGCCACGCTGCCGACGCTTGTGGTGATGGACTGAGCTGCACTGATCAGGTTGCTCCGCTCCCACTCGCCATCGCTCGTCAAGGCCATTGCAAGGATGCTGCCCAGCGTGGCCATATTTCCCGCGACGACTTCCAGCACAGCAGCCAGCTGCGCGCGCGAGAACGTGACCCCCACCTCCTGCACCGCTTCTGGCGCCCTGCGGATAGGCGGGATTGGGCGGGTCTGGTACGGCCTGGCGCCCGCGTAGGTCGTCATGGCCCGCAACTCGCCGAGGTCTTGCTTGCGGTTTGCGTAGGCCACGCAAAGCCGTCCGGAAAAGTCCTCTGCGTGGTCGATCAGCAGCGAGACATAGACAGCTTCGCCAGCCGAGGCGCAGGCTTCTGGGTTGAACTGCTCCCGGGCGAGCTCCAGATTGTTGTTGATGTGGCTGAGCATGTCCGCCATGCTGCTGGCGTCCAGGCCCTTTACGTCGTCCACTTCATATACGTCTGGCTCCTCCAGGTGCCCCAGGAGCACACCGGCACGGTCCATATGTGGGCACCGATAGCGCTCGACAGAGCCGCAGTGCGTGGTGTTCAGCACCATGTAGAACAGCGATGCAGCAGCCTTTTTGGCCAGGGCATCGGCCTCAGTAGCGGCAACATCCGAGTGGCGTGCTGGCGCAGGCTTCTGAGCCGCTCGCGGGGTTGCGGTTTTGCGAGCGGGCGCTAACGTGGCATCATTCGACATGATTCGTTTCCTTGTGAGAAGGGTTTCGGGTCACGAGGTTTGCTCGGTTGGCGCTGAGCTTCCTCACTAGAGGCCGGACAGGTTGGCGCTTGTCCGGCTTCGCCTTTTTGTGGGGCCACTTTGCCCCGCTCAGGTGGGCGGTAATAAATGGCGCGCACCACTGATTGAAGTGCGTTCTTCACAGCAGCACCGGCTGATGGGAAGAGGGCGCATGTTGCGGGTTTCGCTGCTGGCGCTGACCACTGAGCGACAGCACTGCGGCGGACAGATCGGCGACGGATGCGGCCATCACCTGCACGCTGTCAATTGCCTGGAGCAGCGCCTTGTCTGTGGCCGACGGGGCGACCAGGGCGGGAGCGCTGTACTCTGCAATATGCCGGCCAGCGATGGCCAGGGCTTCGGTGAATTCGTTGCGAGGGATCTCGCGGTAACCGACCTTGAAGTGGGCCTTGAGCTTGCTCCAGCCTCTCTGCATAAAGGTGCCCCGGCTGTCCTTGGGGAGTGTGTCAGCTGCATTGGTCAGCATGTCGCGGAGCTGTGCTTGCTCGTCGGCAGTCAACGAGTCGGACTTACCCACCGCATACGCGATCTTGGGCAGAGCTGCGAATTTCTTTTCGAGCTCATCAAGGCGGTCTACAACGCGCTTGCGCAGTTTCACGTCATAGCCCGAGACAAGAGTCATTGTGTGGCTTTTGTCGAAGGAGATTCGAGACAGGTATCCGCGCGAGTCACGCTTCCACGTAAACCCTTGATATTCTTGATGATTCAGTTCTGAATCATCTTCGAAGAGGGCTCGGAAGATCGCGTCCGCGTTTGCCTGGATGTAGCTGTTGCGGCCGCCCGCATAGTTCGGTGGCATATGCTGTTTGAGGTACTCATCCCCATAGAGATCGATGAGCATCACGCGCATGTCTCGCAGCACGTTGCCGTGCTCCTTGTTGGCCAGGGTCGCGATTTCCTTGCTATCCATGCTGACCGGGGTGGCATTGACCTTCACGATGTTGCTCATGCTGCTTTCTCCATGATTCGACGGACTGCTGCTTCGGCGCTGGCGCCGGCTTTCAGCTCTTTCTGGGCTCGCTTGCAAGCTCGTTCCAGGCTGCGGCGCGCGGACTCCAAGTCCAGCTGCGCGCAGCAGAGAACCGAGTGCTCTCTCTTCGTGGCGACCATCATCAAGGCGTAGCGGTCGCTGGTCTTGTCGAAGTACGCGCCGTTGCCGTAGCGGCTTCGGTATGCCGAGTACGCATCGCGCAAGGCCAAGCGCGCGGACCGACGCTTGTCGATCGCTTCCTGCAGGCGCAAGGCCTTGATGCCGATCTCGGCGAGGGTGGCGAGGCTCATGCTGCTGCTCCGTCGGTGATCGTGGGGATGCCGGCCATCTCGATGAGCACCTTGAGGGCGCCATAGATGCCGGACGCCTGGGCGGTGCCGCCCTCCGTCGCGCCCATCGCCATCAGTTCGGAGGTCAGGCCCTTGGCCGCATCCTCCACGCTCACGCCGTTGGCTCTGCTCATCCAGCTGTCCACGGCGATCTCGTGGCCAGACTGCTGCGCGTCTTCGTCAAGGAAGAACGTCGCGTTCATGTTGAGGATGTCGTTCACTGCTGGTTTCCTTTCGCTTGCTGTTGCTGTTTGCGGCTCTCTTCGAGCCTGAGAACGACCTCGGCCGTCAGGCTTCGGCGCGCGCTTTCCGCTTGCTCTTGCAGCCAACTTTTCAGCTCCACGGGGAGCCGAAGGTTGGTCTGGACTTCGCTGGGTGCCATCGTGTTTCCTTTCATGTAGCACTCTGCTTGGTTTGCAATGTAGCAGTCTGCTTGGTTGCGTGCAAGCACTTTGCTTGGATAATCGACGCATGGCCTCCGAAGACGTACAAACCAACCTCCGCCTCCCTGCTGATCTCAAGGACCGCTTGGTGGCATCCGCTGCCGAAAACAATCGATCGTTGAGCGCTGAGGTCGCATTCCGTTTGCAAGAGAGCTACGAGGTCGATCCGAAGGCCCTTGTGTCCGCCCTTAAAGGCCAGGCGGCGATCGCGCAGACGATGGCCCAATTCGTCATCAGCGCGGTTAACATCGCGGGCCCGCAGGCAACGCTGACAGCGGAAGTCATGAAGCTGATGAAAGAGGCAGCGACTCAGGTCAAAACCGGTGGGAAGCTGACGAATGAAGGGCCGTTGGACGACCTTATGGCTCTTCTCGTAGCTTTGGCCGATGCGTCTGAAGGCCAGGACCCTGTCGAGTACGCGAAGACGGTGTTGGCAAAACGTCGTAAAGACAAACCCAAGTCCTGAATCTTCTTTTGAGAATTCAGTTCTGAGCAACACCCGTGCTGGCGTGGCGCTCATGCCCATCCCCCAGCGATCAGGTTGCGAATGATTGCCGGGCCTTCGGTGCGGCCTGTGGCATCGTGTTCCTCTAGGTACTCAAACACCGCCAGGGCCTCGGCCATGTTGCGCGGCGCGATCCGCGCGAGCTGACGAAAGCAGAAATCGACGTGTTCCTGGAACTCGGGCCAGTGGTCGCCGGCCATGTCCACGCTGGCTTGGCGAAGCCAGTACAGGGACCGCTCGTATTCGTTGGCGTGGAGACAATCGGCGAGCGTTGACGGCACCAGTTCTGGGTGCTTCATGAATCGCGCATCTGCTTTCGCGTGGTCGTAGCCCCAGAGTGCCTCCTTGTCCTTGCGCAGGCCCTTCAGGGCGGCCTTGCACGCGGTTTCCGCAGGCGTCATGGCGAACAGGCCATCAATGGAGCCGAAGCGGGACAGGGCTTCATCCTTGCGTGCCTGTCGCTCCATCGTGGACTTGGCCAGCGACTCCAAATTGGCAAAGCCGAAGGTCATCAGCACGGCAGCGAAGTGGCCATTGGAGACGCGGGCCACATATTTGCTGTACCTGTCTTCGAGGTCCTTGGCAGGGGTCTTGATCTGCTTGAAGGCCTCCAGCGCTTTGTCTATCAGCGCAGGATGAGCGGTCTTGATGCAGTCGCGCAGCCAGAGGACTGCATCCAGCTCGCGGTCACCGGTCTCGTTCTTGGGGACGGGTGTCTCCGGGATGGAGAGTGCTGTACTGGCGCTGGTCTGCACAGGCGGCAGCGTGAAGAGGGCGCGGAATGCCTGGTTGTCTTGCATGTTGAGCTCGCTGATGGGTTACAGGCGTTGGCGGGCGGCGCGCTCAACCTCGGCACGGCGTTCCGCAGGTTGGCGTCGCTTGCTCGCCAAGTGGTTGCGCCAGAGCAGGCCGAGGGCCCAGTTCACGGCTTGGGGGAGGGTGGCGCCGGCCCGACGGCGCATGGCCACCAGGCGGAAGAGGCAGGCGAGTTTGCTGGTCATCTTTCACTCCAACAGGTTGAGGAATGGATGCCAGTGGCACCCCTTCGCAACACCTCGCGGGCGGGAGTTGATCCCTGGACCTGCCCTCTGCATCCTGTTGGGCTTACCGGCTTCGTATCGCTTGCCGAGGTCTTGGTGCGTTGTGTTGCGTTGAGGTGGATACTAGATGCGCTAGTTTATGTTGTCAATAGTTGCGCTAGTTTTTGAGAGTTTTCTGTCAGGCGCAAAAAAGCCCCGTCGTGCGGGGCTTGGCGAGGGGCGCTGAAATGCGCGGTCGGAACGACTGTCAATCCTTCTTCGCCGGCTCCTTGGGGTCGGGCTTCAAGGAGCCAAAGTCTGAAATCTTTGGAGCTGTCTTCTTGAGTTCCTTTAGCAGGTCCTGCTCGTTCACCCTCCACACGGTACCGTCAGCAAGGCGAGCACTACGGACGTAGGCGATGGCCGTGAAGACGTCTTCCTCCGTATAGCTGATGATCCCATCGTTGCCGAAGTCTCCAGGCGCCAGTGGCGTCCAGTCGATGCTGTTTTTCCCGTTGACCACCCATCGACTGCCGAGCCTCCGGTTGTTGAAAGGGTCATATTTCAGGATTACTAACTCGAAGGCAATCACTGGCTGTTGTCCAATGTTCTTCCATGAGGCATCGACAACAAATTGCTCGCGGCGCGAATCGTCACGATTCGCAAATGACATCCCCGTTATCTCAATATTAGGCGATAGGTTTATTATGTGCGCAACTCGGTCCTTGTAGTTCTGGGCGGCAAGAGCACTAGCGCCAAAGCTGGCTACAGTAATAAATGTGGAAAATGTGCGTCGATCCATTAGTCCTCCATAATATTTAAAATCTAATATCACCTGATCGAATTCAGTTGCCTTACGCTTCCAAAGAGAAAAATCGCTTGGAGCAAAGTATGCCTGTCAGTCACTCCACGCTGCTGCTGGCGCAGAGCTCTGCTGCTTGCCGTCGCGGCCTGTCAAGGTGATTTCAGCGCCGTTCCGCTTCCAACACACCACGTTGGCAACTCCGCCAGAGGGCTGGCCTGCCTTCCGAATCTCGACGGTGTTCCAGCCTGAGCATGCGCCGCCGATAGAAGAGGGCATATCAAGCGCGACGTACACCGTCTCAGAGTCCACCTTGAAGCGTCCGGTATACGGCTTGCTGGCCGACTCAGGAGAGCAACTCGTGAGCAGGGCGAGCGCTGCTGCCGCAATCAGAATCTTCGTCATTCCCGCTCCTTTAAATTGAGTGGCAAGTCCATCTTGTGCGACCAATGATCTCGAAGTCCTCGTCTTCACGAAGGATTCGGGGTGGATATGCGGAGTTCTCTGAGATTGCCAATATGGAGCCATCAGGGAGCCGCGTGAGCTTCTTGATCAGAAGCTCGCCGCCGCACCTGAATGCATAGAGCTTGCCATCCTGAATTTCTGTAGTCCCTCTATCCACCAGTACCACGCCTCCGCTGTGGATAACTGGGTAATTGCTGTCACCGTCAGCGTCCACAAGTACAGCGTCTTTCACATACATCCCGAGTTTTCGGATGAAATCTGGACGGAAAAAGAGAGAGGGGTTTTCCTCTTCATCGAAAACAGCTCTGCCATAGCCGTTTGAGAACTTCACGGCCATATGGCGGACTGCCACAGACTCCTCCGAGGACTCCTGAGGGGAGACCGCAGCCGCAGCGGCAGCCTCGGCGGCCAAGCGTGGGCTGAAGTCTGCGATGTCGCAGCCTAGGCCCCGGGCGAACCCGATGGCGGCCTTCATGCTGATGGGCATGCCCTTGCCGTTCAGGCACTGCCAGACAGCTCCTTGGTTGCCGATGTCGTACTTTGCACCGAAGGCTTCCTGGGAGAGGCCGTGGCGCGCTGCCTGGTAGAGGGTCTTCAGGCGGGCCGACTCTTCGAAGTTCTCCTGAGTCAGCTTGGAGGATTTGGAGGACTTTTCCATGTCGCGCGAAAAATAGCAGTCCTAGTAGGAAGCGCAACTAGCGCATCTATTGACGGTGTGGACTAGCGCAGCTAGTATTGCGGCATGAGCACGATCAAAGCCATCCGCGAACGCCTGGGCCTGTCCCAGCTTGCCCTGGGTCGAGGCATCGGCTGCACGCAGGGGAACATCTTCCACTATGAGCGCGGCCAGACGCTGCCGCCTGATGCGGCAAAGCGTGTGATCGCCTTCGCCGCAGAGCGTGGACTGATCCTGACGATGGACCAGTTGTACGGCCTGCAGCCACTCCCTCCAGCAGCACAGCCCGCCGAGGCCTGACCATGCCGCCGCGTCAGGCCATCCTCCGTCCGCTGCGCGCTGTCGCCAGCTCGCGCTCCACGCACATCACAACCCGGCTCGCCCGGCAGCGGATGTGCAGCTCCCCCGCCATCCATGACAGCTCCAGCTGGCTTGTCGTCAACGTCTGCTCCCGTGCGCTCGTCTCGGGGTTCACGTTGGTGCTGACGCTGGTCCTGGTGCTGGTGTGGAAAGGCTGGGTGTTGAGGTTCATGGCGGCTCCCTTTGGTGTGGTGTTTGTTTGCATGGCCGCGATGTTCGGCGTTCCCTTCTTCCCCGTCCACGTCCAATTTTTCAGGAGCCGGATATGAGCGCTCTCGATGCACTGCGCCGCGGCGCAGACAACGCCCCGGGCGGCCGTGCCGCCATTGCAGTACGCCTGGGTAAATCTGATGAGGTGGCGCGCAAGGAGTTGTCCGGCGCCGCGTCGCACAAGCTGGGCGCGGTTGATGCCCTGGCCATCGCCCGTATTGCCTGCGAAGCCGGTACGCCTCATTGCTACGACTACGCGGCCTATGTGGCCCACGAATGCGGTGGCCGCTTCGAGCTACTGCAGGAGCCTGTCGCTGGCGCTGCCAGCCCGATGACCAAGATCTCCAAGCTGGTGCTTGAGACATCGCATGTGACCGGCGCTGTGATCGCTGCCATGCAGGACGGCGTGATTTCGGACAACGAGCTGGCGCAGATCGAGCGCGAGATCGCCGAGGCCGAGGAGGTGCTGCGCAAGCTGCGACAGGCTGCGCGCGCCGTCAACGCCGCAGGTAAGCCGCAGCGCGCGCCGGCCATCCCCTGACCCTTTTCGCCGACGGCCAGGGTCGCTCCCGCACAGCAGTTCCACCACCTGCCGGCCGTTGGCTTTCTTCTTGTGGTGCTCCCCTCTAAGTGGTGGACACATGCCAACGAAAACTCTCATAGACGAAGCCGCCCTGATCGCGGATCTCAATGCTCACTTCCCTGGCGCCAAGGCTCAGTCTTTGCGCAGCTGGTCGAGCAATCCGACCCAGATTGGCGCTGTGGTCTCCGGCGAGGCTGAGATCGAACCCGGCTATTGCATAGGCCCGTACACCTACTTGGATGACGAAGCCTACAACGGCAGTGTGCATCGGGGCTTCGAGGCCTGGTGCGAGGACCGTGGCTGGTACGTGGAGACCTACGAGTACGGGGTGCTCTGGGTGGTGCCATTGCCGAGCCAGATGGAGTTGGCAGCGTGGCGCACCAAGTGCGACGCGATCAACGAGGCGCATGCCCAGCGGTCGAACCTGCATGCTGGCGATGGGCTGCCGCTGTGAGGTTGACATGAGCTCATTTTTCAATCTTGTAGTTGACCCTCAAGGAAGGTGTGCCTGCTTGACGGTGACAGCCGCGCCTGGCGATGTGGCTATCGGAGAGACTGATTTCGAGTACCCACGCTCTCAAGAGAACGCTTTTATCGTGAGTCCAGACCAGGCAAGACAGCTTGCGAAAGTGCTTCTGGCAACAGCCAATGAAGCAGATGAAATGGCCGCGTGGGTGAATGAGAACTTCCCCAATCATGGCGGCCGGGAGGTTGGGCCGTGAACGAGCCAGAAAAAGAATCGATGCGCTACGCGGTACTTCCCGCTACCGCGCTGCTGGATAACCGTCTGTCGTTGCGGGACGTGTCAGTGCTGGGTGCCTTGGGCATACATACGGACAAGCAGGGGTGGTGCACGCCGTCCCAGGGCCGTATCGGCGCGATGCTGGGGATTTCTCGGCATACCGTTGCTAAGTCTGTCGCGGTTCTGCGCGAGTGCGGATATTTGGTGGTGTCAGCGCGCCGCGGAGATGGTGGAGGGCAAACCAGCAACCTGATGCGCGTGGTGATGGACTTGAATGTGCCGGAGACCTGCTTGCGCTACGTGCCGAAGAATTCCGTGTCCCCCATGCTAGCCCCTGCTACTCCTGAGGTAGCAGCCCCTGCTACTCCTGAGGTAGCAGCCCCTGCTACTCCTGAGGTAGCAGCCCCTGCTACTCCTGAGGTAGCAGCCCCTGCTACTCCTGAGGTAGCACGAAATCCCCCACTGAAATCCCCCACTGAACAACATACCCCCCTTACCCCCACCGGGGGCGGCGAGGACGATGAACTGTTTGCTGGGTTTTGGAAGGTCTATCCCCGCAAGGTCGGCAAGGATGCCGCCCGGAAGGCCTTTGCCAAGCGAAAGCCTGATGCTGAGCTACTGGCGAAGATGCTGGCTGCCGTTGCAAGGCAGGCGCAGTCCGAGCAGTGGCGGAAGAAAGACGGGCAGTTCATACCCCACCCCACGACATGGCTCAACCGCGGCCAATGGGAGGACGGGGAGGGCGCGGCGCAGGGTGGTGACAGCGAGAGCCGCCCGCAATGGGCCCTGCAGGCAGGCTTCGAAAACCGCTGGGAGGCCGAGAACGAACGGTGCTTTGCTCACAACGCCCATCTGTTCCGTGACGGACGCCGCATGGAGGTGCCCGCTTGAACGCCGCAGAGATCAGCCAGCGCATGGCCTCCGACGCGGCAGCTATCGCTCAGTACCTGCTGCCCAACGGCAAACGCAAGGCCGGGGAATGGGTCGCCGGCAGCGTGAATGGCGAAGAGGGCCAGTCGCTGTCCGTTCGTCTCACAGGGGCAAAGGCTGGCGTGTGGAAGGACTTCGCCTCGGGTGATGCCGGCGATCTGCTGGACCTGTGGGCCGCCTGCCGCAGCCAGTCCATCGGCGAAGCCATCCGCGAGGCCAAGGAGTACCTGGGCATCCGCGAAGTGATGCCTGAGCGCGAGAAGAAGACCTTCAAGCGGCCGGCTAAGCCGCAGTGCCAGGCCGCCAAAGCCGGGGTCAAGGAATGGCTCAACGGCCGCGGCATCACCGACGAGACCATCGCGGCCTTCAGGGTGGCGGAGCAGATCCGGGGTGGGAAGACCTACGCAGTCTTCCCGTACCTGCGTGACGGCGAGCTGGTCAACGTCAAGTACCGCAACATTGCGGAGAAGCGCGACATGCGCCAGGAGGGCGGGGCAGAGCCTTGCCTCTTCGGCTGGCACCTCATCGACCCGAAGGCGCGCACCGTGGCGATCACCGAGGGCGAGATCGATGCGATGACATTGCACCAGGTCGGCATTCCTGCCCTGTCGGTCAATGCTGGCGCTGGCAATCACCAGTGGCTGGAGAACGACTGGGAGCGCCTGGATTGCTTCAGCGAGATCCTGATCTTTTTCGACAGCGACGAGGCTGGCAAGGCCGGGGCGCAGGAGATCGTCCGCCGCCTGGGCCTGGAGCGCTGCAAGCTGGTCACGCTCCCCGAGAAGGATGCGAACGAGTTCCTGCAGAAGGGCGCTTGCGGCGAGGACTTTTGGCACGCCACCAAGGAGGCGAAGACCCTGGACCCCGAGGAGATGCGCCAGGCCAGCGACTTCATCAACCGCGTGAAGTCGATGTTCTATCCGGCCCACGATGACGCAGGCGACCCAGTGCTGCGCCTCGACAAGGATCTGGACTGGTTCGAGTTCCGCTCCGGCGAGGTCACCGTCTGGACCGGCTACAACGGCCATGGCAAGAGCTTGATGCTGTCCCAGGTGCTGCTGGGGCTGATGCAGCAGGGCGACCGCGTGATGGTGTTCTCCGGCGAGATGACACCCGAACGCCAGCTCAAGCGCACCGTCAAGCAGGCGGCGGGCCTGGACCGTCCCAGCATGCCCTACATCGACGCCATCGGAGCCTGGCTGCACGACAAGCAATGGTTCTTCAACGTGGTGGGCAGCGCAGGCATCGACCGTCTTCTGGCTGTGTTCCTGTATGGCTCCAAGCGTTACGGCATGCGTCACTTCGTGATCGACAGCTTGATGATGACGGACGTCCCAGAGGACGGGCCGGGCAGCATGACAGCTCAGAAAGAGGCCGTCCGCAAGATCTGCGACTTCGCGCGCCGCAATGGTGTGCATGTCCACCTGGTCGCCCACCCGCGCAAGGGTGCGGACGAGTCCAAGGGACCCGGGAAGCTGGACGTTGCCGGGTCTTCCAAGATCACCGACGGCGCCGACAACGTGTTCACCGTCTGGAGTGCGCGCAAGGACGAGAACGACCCCGACCACGACCCCGACAAGCCCGACGCCAAGCTGGAGCTGCAGAAGCAGCGCAACGGCGATGTGCAGCACTACAGCCAGTACCTCTGGTTCAACAAGGCCGCCCAGCAGTTCGCCACGAACAACCGGCGCCGCGCCATCAGCTATGTCCCATTTTCAACCCAGGAGCCAAGAGATGAATTCGCTGACCAACCCTGAGCGCGCCATCACCAGTCTTGAGAACTGCCATGTGCTCCTGTGGAGCCAGAGCCAGTGCGCGATGCATATCGAACCAGTCAGCAGCATGCTGACCCATAACCGCCGAGCCTATGTCGAAGACCGACGCATGGACTACGTGCCAATCGCCTTCGGCACCCGAGATCTGTGCAGCGCACTGGCGGAAAAGGTTCGGCAGACCCTCAACAAGCGCCGCGGCTAACCCGTCTCTCACTGACCCAAGGAAAGAATGAGCAGGACCTATATCGACTTCAACGCCGTGCCTGAGGAGCATAGGCAAATTGACGCGCGCTTGGCGAACTGGGGGCGCTGGTGCCACGGTTCTGTGGCCCGGGAGATCTCGCCAATGTTTCGCATGGTCTCGCCCGAGCCCATGGACCGCGCCCAGGCCCGCGAGGCAAGACAGCGGCAGCAGCTGCAGATCGACCACTTGGACGCGGCCCGCATCCATGCCGCCGTGATCCATCTTCCACTGCAACACAGGAGCGCGCTGAACTGGATCTATGTAAAACCCTGGATGGCTCCCAAACGTGTTTGCCAAATCATTGGCACCAGCTTGGTCGAACTCGGCCGGCTTTTGACAGACAGCCGCCAGATGCTCCTGGCGAGAAAGGTTTGAGACCAATATGCAGTATCAAAACGAGCGCGCTTCTGCTGACGAACAACTGGTCAACGAGCACATGCTCGGACAGTGCATGCATCCCAACTTCAAGGTGGTTCGAAGCCCCAGCCTGCTGTACGCCGAATGCCGCGACTGCAATGCGTGGCGGCACTTGGAGGGTCGGCCCAGCCGGGAGCAGGCACATCATGAGTTGCTCGCCCAGCAGATCAGGCCAGCACACAACCCCACCAACGGCCTGCAGGTTGAGCGGGCAATGGGCCGCGCGGGTTGGGAGGTGCTTTCTGTCTGCCGTGATGGAGCCTGGCGCTGCACGGTAAAGCGTGAGGGCTTGATCTTCGAGTCGGCCGACCACTCGACACCAGCGGCGGCAGCGGTGCAAGTTGCCGCACTGCTCATAAAAAAAGGGTTGTACAAGTCCTGATTTTCAGGTATCGTTCGCCATATCGATTGAGCGAAGACGCATAGGAATCGTGGCATCCCTGGACGGAGGTGGCGGTGCGTCGATAGCTCAAGTTGAGAGCTCCCCTGGGCGCCAATGCGCCCAAAGAAAAAGCCCGCACGGTTCACGCCTTGCGGGCTTTTTCGTTGAGCTCTAGCCTCTGGAGCGGACCATTGGGTATGATGGCTTCGCAGTCCGTTCGGGGCGAGACGTGGTGGTGGAAGATGCATGCCCCTGCCGGACCTTCATCCGCGCCCACTTGATGGGAGTTGCCGATGCTGGCCCCGCACGGGATTGAGCGGAAGCCGCCTTAAGCTGCCGAGGCCAAACACGGACTGCACCTTTTTTGAAGCCCTGACTGTTCACGCGGTCGGGGCTTTTTCGTTGGCTCCCCGATCCAGCCGGGGCCGCCCCTGAGTGGCGTGATGGGGCGGGAACTCCTCCGTGAGCTGTCGCGGCGCTGGAGTACAGAGAACGGCATTCCCCCTGTGGCATTGGCCATAAGTCCGAAGGGGCCCTATTCGCTGCGCTGCTCAACCCCCGCTGCGACCTTGGTGATGAAGCGTGCTGCCAACTCCTTGCCGTGAAGGCTTTGTTGTTGGACCCACGCGGTCTGCAGGGCTGACAGGTTGGCTTTTCCTGCATTCAGCAGATCTGGCTCGAAGTTGCTCATGAGGCTCTGCCGGAGTTCGGCGAGTGCTTCATCTGCGTTCGGCTGTCGTCGCATGTACTCCACGAACAGTCTTTGCAAAAGCATCTCATGCATGGCAAGACGCGATGCAAGGTCGAGGCCGAAGTCATTGGGCTGCGGCATTTGGTCCTCCTGGCTGGTTTGTGTGGAAGCTCCCATCGTATGCCAGGAGGGTGTCTGCCGCTAAAAAACGTATTGCGCGTTGCACTTCAGGCACGTGACGGCGATTTTGCTGTCGCCGTGCTCCTTTGCTGCGAATTCTCCTTCTACCTGTTTAACCCGTAGATCAACGCTGCTCATGAATGGGTGGTTGTTCTCGGTAACGGTGACGGTGCCTTTTTGTCCGCAGGCTTCGCACCCCAATCCGTATCGAACAGTTTCTCTTGATGCCATAGCGCGCTCCTTGATGAGTGGGTTGTCGGCTTCATTAGCTGCCGATACGCATCGTAGTGTGTGACAGCTGAATCAGTTTCCGCCGCCACCAGGTGTACCCGGCAAAGCATGCATAGCGCATGGGGTGCAAGGCTTGCGTGGCGGTACCTATCCCGCCATCAAGGATATCCACATGTCCCAGACTGAAGAAGCCGAAGGCGTTGTTTACCGCCATCTCGAAGATGACGTAGACCGAATCATCCCGACGCAGGCCAGGGCCCAGGCGCGCGACTTGGGCCAGAAGGTGGAGATCCTCCACGATGGCGTCCACCGCCTGATCTTCGTGAACGGCCATCCCATCGGCCAGGTGCTGAAGCTCGAAACCCCGCGCAGCGGCGGGATGCTGGCCGGCGTCGTGGATCTCAGCTTCGTGGCTGCTGAGATCGTGGAGCGCAAGGTGAGCCGCGATGAGTTCAACGCCCTCAAGTCCGAGGGCGTGGCGAGGAGCTGATGGCCAGGCTCCAGACCCTCAAGAGCTCTGTGCCGCTGCTCGACACCCGCCGTGTGCAGACGATGCAGGCCGGCAGCTGGCGCACCAGCGACCAGACGGCAGCGCAGCGCGGCTACGGCTACAAGTGGCAGAAGGCCCGCGAGCAGTTCCTGCGCGAGCACCCGCTGTGCCTCATGTGCCAGGCGCAGGGCAGGGTCGAGGCGGCTACGGTCGTTGACCACATCACCCCGCATCGCGGGGATCAGTCGCTGTTCTGGCGGCGCAGCAACTGGCAGCCGCTGTGCGCCACCCACCACAGCAGGGACAAGCAACGCGAGGAGCAGAGGCAATGATCGAAGTCACAGACTGCAATGGTCACAGACATCTGCTCAACCCTGATGGCATCGTCCGGGTGAGCGAGGCCGGAACATCCAGCCAGTGGCATGGCATCCGGTCGTACATCGTGACGATGCACGGCAAGACCATCGAATGCCAGCAGAGCGTCCAGGAGGTGCAGAAGCTGCTGCGGGCGCTGGATCTATCCCGTCTCGGTGCTGGCGCTGCCTGAGGCCGTCTGACACGATCCAGAGGCATTGCCGGCGCGGTCAGGGGGAGGGGGTGGGGCAAAGTCTGGAGCCCTCGCCGGCCTAGACCGCCCTGTTCCGCACGCGCACAAAAAAGCCCCCTGTTTGATTGTTTCGGGGCAGTCGGCCGCATGAGGTTTCGGCTGCAACCCGTTGCGGCAGCAGG
>JGI11944J13513_1001610_pt1 | contig 17695 bp, 18 predicted proteins | sample TerdegcoTASludge_FD_13513 | JGI IMG/M metagenome (IMG submission 13513) | reverse complement strand
TTTAATAAAAAATAATAAAACAAGAGAAGAAAAACCTTTATATGCTATTAAAAGTGGTGGGGATAAAATTAAATTATATAGAGCCATAAATGAAATAGACGAAGCAAGATTTGTTATTAAAAAAATAATGGAATTAAAAGAAACAGGGATCGACTTTTCTCAAATTGCTATTCTTTATAGAACGAATGCACAATCAAGAACATTTGAGGAAGCAGCTATACTTTTTAACATTCCATATAGGCTTGTAGGTGGAATAAAATTTTATCAAAGAAAGGAGATAAAAGATCTTCTTTCTTATTTAAGAATAGTTCTTAATGAAAGAGACTTCTTATCATTAGAAAGAGTGTTCAATTTTCCAAAAATTGGAGTTGGTGAAAAAACTTTCGATAAAATTAAATTTTATCTTGAGACAGAAAAATCATTAATTGATAGTTTAGAGAAAATTTTAGAGATTACTAAAAATAAAAAAGTTAGCAATAGCATTACTAAATTTATTGAAAATTTTAAAAAATGGAAAAACCTACAAGATGATATATTTGAACTTATTAACTCAATTATTTCTGATGTTCAATTTTTAGAAAATTTAGAGGAAGAGAAAAAAGAGAATATCTATGAATTTTTGAATATTGTTAAAGAATTCAATGATAGGATAGGAAGTACAAGATTAGAAGATTTTTTATCTTACATATCTTTAATAAGTGATGTAGATACAATTGATACAAGCGATAAAATAACACTTATGACTGTTCATTCTGCAAAAGGTTTGGAATTCAATAGTGTTTTCATTGTTGGATTAGAGGAAGGACTTTTTCCTCATTTTAAATCACTCCTATCTAATGAGGATATAGAAGAAGAAAGGAGATTGCTTTATGTTGCAATGACAAGAGCAAAAGAAAATCTATATCTTACTTATTCAATCAGAAGAACAAGAATGGGAGTTCCTGAATTTTTAGACCCATCAAGATTTTTAAATGAGATACCTGAGGAGTTTATAGATAAAATCACAACAGATTTGAAAGAGGAAAGTAAAATAATAAATAACGAACAGAGTTTTAAAAATGAAGAAAATTTATATGTAAATTATAAGGTTGGAGAAAAAATTTATCATGACGAATTTGGATATGGTAAAATTATTGAGATAGTGAAGGATAAATTGAATCCATATTTAGTTATAAATTTTGGAAATGAAGGAATTAAGAAAATATCTCTTAAATATTCTAAAATCAAAAGAGGTGAGTTATGAATGAGTTAGGTTTGATTCATTGTTATACTGGGGATGGAAAAGGAAAAACAACATCAAGTATTGGTCTTATTATAAGAGCCTTAGGTCATCATTATAAAATTGGATTCATACAATTTTTAAAGGGGATAAGTTATTATGGCGAATTATTTTTCTTATATAACCTCTATCCAGATGTTATTTTTTACCATTTTGGTAAGGATTGTCCAAAATCATCATTAATAAGACAGGGTTTTGAAAAATGTGATTCTACTTGCAGAGCTTGTTTTGTTGATTTCAATAATCCTTCTAATGAAGATTTAGAATATGTGAAACTTGCATTTGAAAAAGCAAAAGAAATTTCAAAAATAGTCGATGTTTTGGTACTTGATGAAATAAATCTTGTTTTAAAATACAATATGTTATCAATGGAAGAATTTTTAGATTTTATAAATGAAAAACCTAAAAATTTAGAGGTTATTTTAACAGGTAGGGATGTGCCAAAAGAGGTAATTGAAATTAGTGATTATGTTTCTGAAATTAAAATGATTAAACATCCCTTTAATAAAGGAATTTCTGGAAGAAGAGGTATAGAATATTAATTGATAATTGCAATTGATGGGCCAACTGCTTCTGGTAAAAGTAGATTAGGAAAAAATCTTTCAGAAAAATTAAAAATAGATTTTGTTGATTCAGGAAAATTATATAGAATAATTGCATATTTATACAAAAATTCTAATGGTAACTTAAATGAGTTTCTAAAATCTAAGAATTGGGATGAAGAATTTAAAAGAGATGATTTTAATGATGATGATTTATATTCCCCAGAAGTTTCTGATATAAGTTCAAAAATTTCAACAAATAAAGATGTAAGAAAAATCGTAACTACTTATTTAAGAAAATTAGCTAAAAAAAATAGTTTAATTGTTGCTGGTAGAGACATTGGTACAGTAGTTTTTAAAAATGCTGATTTAAAAATTTTTTTAACTGCAGAAGAAAATGAAAGAGAAAAAAGGAGATTGAAACAACTTTTAGAAAAAGGTTATTCAAATGATAAAATTGATAGAGAATTATTTATAAGAGATAAAAGAGATTCAATAAGAAAAATTGCACCTTTAAAACCAGCAAAAGATGCTATTATAATAGATAACACAAATTTAAAAAAGGAAGAGACATTGAATATTGTTATAAATGAAATGAAAAGAAGGGGTTTAATATGAAGAAAATTTTAAGAAAAACTGTCTATTTAATTTTATATTTTTTATCTATAATTCTATTTAAACTTTTTTTTAGATTCCAAGTATTTGGTAAAAAGAATGAATTAAAAAATGGTAAAATTATTTTTGCATCTAATCATTCATCATGGTTTGATTTCCTTATAATGGCAGTTTCTGTTTCTCCTTCTAAATATATACATTTTTTGGCAAAAGAGGAGGTTTTTAAGGGTTTTCTTAAAAAATTTCTCGAATTTATGGAGATTATACCTGTTAAAAGAGATAAAATTAATAGGAATGTTATAAAACAGGCAATGTCATATCTTGAAAAGAATGAAAATCTTGGAATATTTCCGGAAGCAACGAGAACCAGAGATGGAAAACTTCAATTGGATAATTTTCATCTTGGTTCAAGTTTTTTCTCAATAAAAGCAAATGCACCAGTACAAGTAATACTAATTAAAGGAAGTTTTGAAGCTTTTTCAAGAAAAAGTAAGTTCCCGAAATTTTTTACAAAAATAAGAACAAAAATTTATCCTCCAATATATCCTGAAAAATATCTGAATAGAGAAATTAATTATGAAACAATAAATGAATATAACGAGGAAATTAAAGAATTATTTGTTAAAGGGATGAGTGAAAATTGGTAATGAAAATAATTGAGAGTAGATTCTTAGGTTTTTGTAATGGTGTTAGCTATGCTTATAATTTAGCAAATAAAATATTAAACGAGAAAAATGAAGTTTATTTACTAAAAGAACTTGTACATAATAAAGATGTAAATTCTGAATTGAGAGAAAAAGGTCTTGAAATTGTTGATGAAATTTCTCAGATACCAGATGGTGCAATTTTAATAACACCTGCTCATGGTATTTCTTTAGAAGAAGAGGAATTAGCCAAAAAGAAAAAAATAAAAATTATAAAAGCAACATGTCCTTTAGTTACAAAATCTCTTATATTGGGGAAAAAGATACTAAACAATGGTAATGATTTGATAATAATTGGTGAGAAAAATCATCAAGAGATTAGATATTTATACTCTTATCTAAAAGGTTCGAAAACACATTTAATAGATATAGATGACGAAATACCCAAAATTAAAGGAAAAATTGGCGTAATTATTCAAACAACCCAGAGTTATGAATTTTATGAAGAGATGAAAAAAAAGATTAAATCAGTTAATGATGATGTTGAATTTTTTGATACTTTATGCAATGAGAGTCTTTTGAGACAAAAAGAGGTCTATGAGATTGCTAAAAAAGTAGATTTTTTAATAGTTGTTGGAGGAAAAAATTCATCAAACACAAAAAGATTATATGAAATAGGAGTTAAATTGATANAAACATATCAGATTGAAGATGAAAAAGGGCTTAGAAAAGAATGGTTTAATGGAGTTAAAGTAGTTGGAATAATTTCAGGNACTTCAACTCCTATTAAAACAATTCAAAATGTAAAGAAAAAATGTTTAGAGTTGCAATAGTAGGTAAAGCAAATTCTGGTAAATCAACTCTTTTCAATAAATTAATAAAAGAGAGCAAAGCAACTACCTTTGAACTGCCTGGCACAACAAGAGATTATATTTATGGAGAGGGATTAGTTTTTGATAAAAAAATATCTTTTCTCGATACTGGAGGAATATCTTTTGATGATAAAACTGAAATAAATAAAAAAATAAATATTCAAGTTGAGATAGCAATAGATATGTCTGATTTGATCATTTTTTTGATTGATGGTAGTTACAACAATTTAACCGAAGAGGATAGAAAAATTGCCAAATTATTACATAAAAAGAAAAAAGATGTAATCTTAGCATTAAATAAATGTGACATAAAAGATTCCTGTTTAGAAACTTATCTTTATTTAGAACTTGGATTTGGTGAACCCATAAAAATTTCATCACTTAAAAATATTGGCTTAGAGAATTTATTAAATGAAATTTATAAAAGAATACCAGAAGAAAAAGAAGTAACTGTTTTCGAAAAAAATTTACCTAAAATTGCCATTATAGGAAAGCCAAATACAGGCAAATCAACATTACTTAATTCTATCTTAGGTTATGAACGTTCTATGGTTTCTAAAGAACCAGGTACAACAAGAGATGTTATAGAACATATTGTAAAATTTAAAAACAAGAAGTACCTTTTTCTTGATACTCCAGGTATAAAAAAAGGGCTATTAAAAGACCTTGATTTTTACATAAGTTTAAGAGCATTAAAAGCTTTGAAAGAGAGCGACATTGTTCTTTTTTTAATTTCATGTGATAATATCTCAAGAACTGATGAACATTTAATGTCTCTCCTTCTTAAAAACAGAAAATCAGGAATAATTATAATTAATAAACTTGATTTAATCAAAGAAGATTTAGATAAAATTTTAAATGAAATTTCGTATAGATTAAATGATATTTTGTTTTATCCACAAGTTATGATATCTGCATTAAAAAAGATTAATTTAAATTTAATTTTTAAGTTGATTGATATAGTTTATGAAAATATAAATAAAGATATTAGCGAAAATAAACTAAAAGAAAGTATATATAAAATTATAAATAATCATCCTCCTCCCAAAAAGGGTAAAAAAGATTTGAAAATTTATGATATAAAAGAGTTAAGTAAAAATCCAAGATTAATAGAGATTGTTGTAAATGATAAAGAATTTTTTAAAAAAGATTATATTAGATATATAATAAATAAAATAAGAGAGGAATATAAATTAAAAGGTGTATTCATAGATCTTATTATAAGGGAGAAAAAAAGATGAACATAGGAGTTATTGGTGCTGGTGGATGGGGAACTGCTCTTGCTCTTCATTTGTATAGAAATAAACATAACGTTAAATTGTGGTTTCATTCTGAGGAATCTTTAATGATAACAAGACAATATAAAGAAAACTTATATTATCTACCAGGATTTATTTTCCCAGATGAAATAAAACTAACTGATAATTTAGAAGAGGCAATTTATAATTCAGAAATTATAGTTTTAGTTGTTCCATCACAATACCTAAGAGGTGTAATTAGAAATATGCCTAAAGAAAATATTAGGAACAAACTTTTTTTAATTGCATCTAAAGGATTAGAGTTGTTAGGTGGAAAAAGGATGAGTGAAGTTTTAGAAGAAGAATTAAACGATGTTGATTTTGCTGTTCTTTCTGGTCCAAACTTTTCAAAAGAAGTTGCACTACGAATTCCAACAACCTCAATTGTTGCTTCTAATAGCCAAAAAGTTTCTGATACTTTTCAAAACCTCTTGACAAATGACTATTTTAGAGTATATACTTCAAGAGATATGATTGGAGTTGAATTTGGTGGAAGTATGAAGAATTGTTTTGCTATAGCAGCTGGAATTTCTGATGGCTTAGGTTATGGTTCAAATACAAAAGCATCTTTAATAACAAGGGGAATGAGAGAGATGATTAGAGTAGGAAAAAAATATGGAGCAAATGAGAAAACTTTTTACGGAATTTCAGGAATCGGAGATCTTGTTGCAACTTCTTTTTCTAATCTATCAAGAAATAGATGGTTAGGAGAAATGATTGGAAAAGGAATAAAATTTAATTATATTTTAGATTCGACAAGGCAAGTTATTGAAGGAGTTTATACAACTAAAGTGATTTTTGAAAACAATCAAGAACTTTATCTACCTATCATTAAAGAAGTTTATAATATTTTATATAAAAATGAAAATCCAATATCATCTGTTAAAAATTTAATGATAAGAGAATTAAAAAGTGAAGAAAATTAGTTATAATTTTTTCATAAAATGTAAAATTTTTTGAAAGGAGGATTTGTTAAATGACAAAGCCAGAAATTGTATCTTCTATTGCTGAAAAAGCAGGTGTTACTAAAAAAGTTGCTTCTGCTACATTAGAAGCATTTGTTGAAACAGTTATGGAAGCTTTAAAGAAGGGGGAAAAGGTTGCTCTTGTGGGTTTTGGAACATTTGAGGTTAGAGAAAGAAAACCAAGAAAAGGTATTAATCCTCAGACAAAAAAACCAATTCATATACCAGCAAAGAAAGTGCCAGCTTTCCGTGCAGGAAAAGAATTGAAGGCAGTTGTTCCTAAGAAGTAATTAAGTATTAAAATTTAAGAGGGAAGATTTTTCTTCCCTCTTTTTTTTTATAATTGAAATTATAAATACTTATGATAAAATATAATATGATATGACACTAAGAGATAAGATTATCGAATTAAGGAAAAAATTAGGAATTTCAAGAACAGAATTTGCGGCAAAGATAGGTGTTTCTGCTGCATATATACATATTTTGGAAGGTGGAAAACAAGATGTAACTTTAAGAGTACTTGAGAGTATATCAAAAGCATTTAATATTCCATTATCATATTTTTTTGAAGATTTTGAAATTGAGGAAAGTAATTTGATTCTTTTATCAAAAGTGCCAATAAAAGCTAAAATTGATGAAAAATTGAAGTATACTGAAGTTAATCTTGGAGAGATATTCTTAGAAGAAAAATATGTCAAACAAGAATCTTTCGCTATTAAATATAATGGATTAGATTTGGAAAATTTTGAAATAAAAAAAGATGATTTGCTATTAGTAACAGGATTTGATAATTTAAAAAATGGTGATAAGTTGATAACTATAATAAACAATTTTGTAAAATTTTGTACTTTATCAATAAATAGAGGAAATATTTTACTAATTCCATCTGATGCTAATGACCTTTGCTATGTTTATGATGATAAAAAGATGCAAGTTCTAAAAATTAATAAAATAATTAGAGAAAATAATTAGACTTAAGAAATTCAGAAAACTTTAATATTGCTTGGTATCTATGACTTATTCTATTCTTCTCTTTACTTTCTAATTCACCAACTGTTTTATCATACTCTGGAAGATAAAATATAGGGTCATATCCAAAGCCATTTTTTCCTCTTTTTTCAAACCAAATAAAACCTTCAAGATTGCCCTCAAACATCTCTTCATATGAATTATCCTTATAAACAAGTATACATTTGAATCTTGCTTTCCTTTTTTCAAATGGCACATTTTTTAATAAATTTAATAATTTTTCTATATTTTTATCAAAATCTCCACTATCATTATAAAATCTTTTAGATAAAACTCCAGGTAAACCATTCAAATAATTAACTTCTAAGCCTGAATCATCTGCTATAACAGGCATTTTTAAAAATTCATATGCATTTCTTGCTTTTATAAGAGCATTTTCATAAAATGTTTTGCCATTTTCTTCTGGAGGTTTATAATCTTTTAAATCTTTTATAGAAATAAAATTTAATTTTATTTCTAATTTATTTAATATATCTCTAAATTCATTTAATTTCCCTATATTTTCAGTAGCTATAAACAATGTTTTTAAGTAACTCTTTTTCATAAACGATAATATCGTTAATTCCTTTCCATCCAATTTTAATCATTTTAAAAAGCTCCTCAACATTAAAATCCTTTTTTTCTGCGGTTCCTTGAATTTCAATAATTTTTTTATTTTCGTTCATAACCATATTCAAATCAACTTGTGCATCAAAATCTTCATTGAAATCTAAATCAAGTAAAATTTCATTATTTAAAATTCCAACACTTACTGCTCCTATAAAATTTTTTACTGGAAAGTATGGTAATTTACTATTTTTATATAATTTAGCAAGAGCAATATACATTGATACAAATCCGCCATTTATAGCAGCAGTACGGGTTCCACCATCTGCTTGAAGAACATCTGTATCAATCCATATTGTTGTTCCTTGTAGTGCAGTAAGATCAACACATCCCCTCAGTGCTCTTCCAATAAGTCTTTGAATTTCTTGAGATCTCCCTTCTATTCTACCTTTATCAATATCTCTTATGGTTCTTGGATAAGTAGATCCAGGTAAAAGGGAGTATTCAGCTGATATCCAGCCCTGATTTGTATTTTTTAAAAATTGTGGAACTTTCTCTTCTACCATTGCAGTACATAAAACCTTTGTATCTCCCATATTTATTAATGCTGAACCATTAGGATATTTTAAAATGTCAATTTCTATTTTAAATTTTCTTAAATCTTCCAAACCTCTTTCATCTTTTCTTTTAATCAAGTTAAATTCTCCTTTCTTTTAAAATTATATAAAGTTTTATTTTAACTATCAAATAACAAAGTATATTTACATATAAAATGTGTTATCATATAATATGTTCTTATAGCTTGACAATGAAGTTAATTTAAATAAAATTATTAGAGTTGAGTTAATATAGGAGGAATTATTTATGAAGTTAAAACTTTTTATATGGAGATTAATTTTTTTAGCACTAATAGTAGGTGTTGCTATTTGGGCAATTGAAACAAAAACCCCTACTTTAGGGCTTGATTTAAAAGGGGGAGTACATATTGTTCTTGAATGTGTTGATACAGAACAGGTAAAAGTAACTCCAGAACTTGTAGAAAGTACAAGGGCGGTTATCGAAAAAAGAATTAATGCCTCAGGTTTGTCTGAAGCGATTGTTCAAAAAGAAGGTGGTTTAAATTCAAGAAGAATTATAATTGATGTTCCAGGACAACAGACACAAGATCCATCAAAAATTGAAGATTTAATTGGAAAAACTGCTTTACTTCAATTTAAATTAGAAGATGGTACTGTTATTTTAACAGGGGCTAATTTAAAAGATGTTAGAGTACAGTTAAATACTGATCCGAATACTCCTGGTCAGGCACTTATAGCATTTGAACTTGATCAAGAAGGTACAGAAAAATTTGCACAAGCGACTAAAGAAAATATTGATAAACAAATTGCTATTTACCTTGATGAAGAATTATTAATGAATCCAACTGTAAAGAGTGAAATTACAGATGGTAAAGGAGTTATTGAAGGAGATTTTACAGTTGATCAAGCTTCAGAATATGTTGCTCTTTTAAAAGGTGGTTCACTTCCTTTGAAAGTTAATATCCTATCTTCTGAAATTATTGGTCCATCTCTTGGTGAAGATATGATAAGTATGAGTACAAAAGCTGCAATTATTGCTTTTATCTTAATAGTTCTATATATGATAGTATATTATAGATTTATGGGGTTTCTTGCTTCAATAGCACTTGCAATATTTGTAATCATTGATTTAGGAATTCTTATTTTACTCAATGCAACCTTTTCTCTTCCTGCTATAGGTGGATTTGTTTTGACTCTTGGTATGGCACTTGATGCGAATGTGATTATTTTTGAAAGAATAAAAGAAGAAATAAGAAGCGGAAAAACTCTAAAAACAAGTATAAGCCTTGGTTTTACAAAGGCATTTAGAACTGTTTTAGATTCAAATATAACAACCATATCAGGTGCATTTGCAATTATGTATTTTGGAATAGGTTTAATAAAAGGTTTTGGCATTACCTTAGCATTAGGAGTGGTTGTATCCTTCTTTTCAGCAATTTTTACAACAAGATTATTAATTGATATTTTTGCTTCAACACCAATCGCAAAAAATGCTAAATTTTTTGGATATTAAAGGAGTATAAAGATGAAAAAGATAAATATTGAAAATTGGCAGATAATACCAAAATCAAAAATTTATTTTTCAATATCACTTATTGTTATATTGATAGCAGTATTTGGAATAATTTTTAATTTGACAACCATAAAAGCTCCTTTAAATTATGGTCTTGATTTTACTGGTGGAACAATACTTGATTTGAAATTTGAAAAAACACCAATAGTTTCAGAGGCAAGAGATGTTATGAAAGAGTTTGGTTTTGGAAACAGTGTTATCCAAGTTTCACAAGAAGGAAGATTGATAATAAGGATAAATGAAACAGCCCTTACAAACGAACAGAGAGAGTCAATATTTTCTAAACTTGAAGAGAAGTTTGGAAAACTTGACAGGGAAAATATGAGAGTTTCATCTATTGGTCCAACTGTATCAAATGAACTAAAAAAATCTGGAATAATTGCACTTATTGTTGGTCTTTCTTTTATTTTTATCTACATAACAATAAGATTTCAATTTAGATTTGCAGTTGTCGCTGTAATTGCATTACTTCATGACACCATCATAACTGTTGGATTATTAGCATTATTCAGACAGCAGGTCAATAGTCCATTTATTGGAGCTTTACTTGCAATAATTGCATATTCTGTTCAGGATTCTGTCGTCGTTCTTGATAGAGTAAGAGAAAATTTAAAAATATATAAGAATAAGCTGAATTATGATGAAATTATAAATAAAAGCTTAACACAATCTTTTACTCGTTCTTTTAATACATCCTTTACAACTCTTCTTGCAATAATTGCAATCTTGATATTTGGTGGAGTAACTTTAAGAGACTTTTCTCTTACACTATTTATCGGAATTACAGCTGGTACTTATTCCTCAATTTTTATTGCTGCTCCACTTCTTGTTATTTGGAATAGATTAAGTGAACATAAAACTGAATCAGAAAAAGCACCTGTAACACAACCTCAATTAGAAAAAATCACAATTCAAAATAGTAATAAATCTACGAAGAATAAAATTCAAGATACTACTAAACCTGTTAAAAAAAATGTAAGTAAGAGTAAAAAAAAGAAAAAAGGCGGTAGGAGGTAAAAATGGATTTAAGAAAATTTGTCAGGGACATTCCTGATTTTCCTCAAAAAGGAGTTTTATTTAGAGATATTACTCCTCTTCTAAAAGATGAAGAGGCATTTGAGTTTGCAGTTAAAGAGATGAGTAAACCTTTTAAAGAAGAAAAAATTGATATTGTTGTTGGAATTGAAGCAAGAGGTTTGATTCTTGCAGCTCCAATAGCTTTTTATATTGGAGCAGGATTTGTACCTATAAGAAAACCAGGAAAATTACCATGGAAGACACAAAGAAAAGAGTATGAACTTGAATATGGAATGGCAATTCTTGAAATACATGAAGATGCAATAAATAAAAATGATAGAGTTCTTATTGTTGATGACGTTCTTGCAACAGGTGGCACTGCAAAAGCAGCTGCAGATCTTGTAGAACAACTTGGGGGAGAGGTAGTAGGATTTGATTTTTTAATTGAATTAATCGATTTTAATGCAAAGGAGATATTAAAAAAATATACACTTTTTTCTCTTTTGAAATTATAATTAATATATGGAATATTCAAAAGAGATATATCAGAGTGAAGATGAACTCTGGTATCTATTTAAAGAAAAAGCAAAAGAAAAATTTAATGATAGTGAATTATCTATTTTAGATGATATATATCAATTTGCTAAAAAAGCACATGAAGGACAAATTAGAGCATCTAATGAACCTTATATTTTACATCCAATTAATGTAGCCTTAATCCTTCTTACTTTTGATGTTGATCTTCAAACTATTGAGGCATCTTTACTACATGATGTTGTTGAAGATACCTCAGTATCTTTAGATACAATAAAAGATAAATTTGGCAAAGAAGTAGCATCACTTGTTGATGGAGTCAGCAAGATATCTCAAATAAAATTTTTATCTCTTGAGGAGTGGAAACTTGAAAGTTTAAGGAAAGTACTGATTGCTATGGCTTCTGATTTTAGAGTTGTTTTTATTAAATTAGCAGATAGATTACACAATATGAGAACATTGAATTATTTGCCAGAGGAAAAAAGAAAAGAAATATCTAAAGAAACCATGGAAATATATGTTCCACTTGCTCATAGATTAGGTATTTATACCTTAAAATGGGAACTTGAAGATCTTTCTTTTAAATATCTTGAACCCGAGATTTTTCAGGATTTAAAAATAAAAGTATCAAAAAAGAGAGAAGAGAGGGAAAATGAGATATATGAGATTAAGATAAAAATAGAAAATTTGCTTAATGAAAATAATATCACCTGTAGAGTTGAAGGTAGAGCAAAAAATCTCTATTCTATCTATAGAAAAATGAAACAAGATAATAAAACATTCGATGAGATATTTGATTTAACTGCTCTTAGAGTAATTGTTCCAACTATTCAAGATTGTTATAAGACACTTGGAATAGTTCATACAAGATGGAAACCCATTCCTGGGCGTATAAAAGATTATATAGCAATACCTAAACCAAATGGATATCAATCATTACATACTACATTAATCGATGATAATGGAGAACCGTTTGAAATTCAAATAAGAACAGAGGAGATGCATAAAAATTGTGAATATGGTATAGCATCTCACTGGTCTTATAAGGAGAAAGGTAAGAAAATTGATCCAGATATGTCAAATAAGATAAACTGGATAAGACAGATTGTTGAATGGCAGAAAACTATACCTTCTGCAAGAGAATTTATTAATAGAGTTAAAGAAGATATATTTTCTGATGAAATATTTGTATTTACACCAAAAGGTGAAATTATAAATCTGACCGTTGATGCCACTCCTATTGATTTTGCATATAAGATTCATACAGAAATAGGAAACAAATGTATCGGAGCAAAAGTAAATGGAAAGATAGTTCCATTAAATTATAAATTAAAAACCGGAGATAGAGTCGAAATTTTAACATCAAAAACATCTCCAGGTCCTTCAAGAGATTGGTTAAAATTTGTTAAAAGTCCATCAACTAAAGAAAAAATTAGACAATTTTATAGAAAAAAGGAAAAAGAGGAAGAGAAAAAAGAAGAGACAGTTAAAGAGGAGATTGAAAAGAAATATAAAGGTGTTGTCTTAGAAAGAAAAATTAAAACATCAAATAAATTTGGGGTTGTAATACCTGGAATAAAGGGAGAAGTTTTGATTACACTCGCAAAATGTTGTACACCAATACCTGGTGATGAAATTATTGGATATATATCAAAAGGAAGAGGAGTAGTTGTTCATAGAAGAGATTGTAAAAATTTACTTTCAATTTTAGGAAATGTTGATAATAGTTTAGAAAAAATTGTTAAAGTTGAATGGGCAAATGATGTTAAAATATTATATCCAGTAAAAATTAATATACATATCAAAGATGAACCTGGTGTTTTAAATAAAATAGTATCAATAATAGCAAAATATGATTATAATATTGAATCTGTAAATGTTCCTCCAAGTAAAAATAAAGAGAAAACAACAACAATTTATATGACTTTACAAATTCCAGGATATGGCAAGCTGAATGATCTATTAGAAGAGATAAAAATTGTACCAAATGTTTTGGAAATTGAAAGGAACTCTTAATGAGATGTGTTGTACAAAGAGTAAAATATGCAAAGGTTTTTGTAAAAGATGTTCTTATATCTGAAATAAAGAAAGGTTTTTTAGTATTAGTTGGAGTTCAAATAAATGATAGTGAAGATGATATAGATTATTTAACAAGAAAAATATCAAATTTAAGAATTTTTGATGACGAGAATGGAAAATTAAATCTTTCAATTAAAGAGATTAATGGTGAAATATTATTGATATCTCAATTTACTCTTTTAGGAAGTGTAAAAAATGGTTTTAGACCTGATTTCACAAGAGCAGAAAAAGGTGAGAGAGCTAAAAATTTAATAAAAATTTTTAAAAATTCATTAGAAGAAAATGGATTGGCTATAAAAGAGGGAATTTTTGGTGAAATAATGGATATAGAATTTGTAAATTCTGGTCCTGTTACTATAATTATTGATTCAAAGATTAGAGATTTTTAAAATATTTTCTTTAAAAGGTGGATATATAACTCCCTTTTCAGTTATTATTCCACTTATATAAATATTTGGAGTTACATCAAACGAAGGATTATAAACTTTTGTTCCATCTGCGGCGATTCTAATGTTTTTTATATAAAGGACCTCATCAGCACTTCTCTCCTCTATAATTATCTTATCTCCATTTTCAATATTAAAATCAATAGAAGAAGTTGGAGCAGCAATATAAAATGGAATTTTATTTTCTTTAGCCAAAACAGATAAACTATATGTTCCTATTTTGTTTGCAGTGTCTCCATTTTTAGCTATTCTATCAGCACCTACGATAACCTTATCAACAAGATGCAGTTTCATAACATAACCAGCCATAGAATCTGTAATTAAAGTTGAATCTATATTTTCATTGATCAATTCATAGCCAGTTAATCTTGCTCCTTGAAGATAGGGTCTTGTTTCTGTATAATAAACTTTAATTTTTTTATCATTTCTAAATGCATATTTTATAATTCCAAGTGCTGTACCTGGCCCTAATGTAGCCAAAGAGCCTGTATTACAATGTGTTAGTATTGAATCAAATTTTTCTATTATTTTTTCTCCATTTTCAGATATTTTTATACATTTCTCTTCTTCCTCTTTTTCTAAATTTATAGCTGAATCTTCTAATATTCTTAATAAATTATCATCACTATAATTTTCTAATAATACGTTCTCCATTTTCTTAATTGCCCACATTAAATTAACCGCAGTTGGTCTTGCATTGATTAAATAATTACTAACTAATTTATAATTATCCATTTGATTATTTTTAAATAATTCTTTTATTCCAAGATAGAACCCATAACTTGCAGCAACACCAATAACAGGGGCTCCTCTTAATTTCATATCTTTAATTGAATTGGCAACATCAATATATGTAAAACAATTTTCATATTTAAATTCAAATGGTAATAATCTTTGATCAAGAACTTTTAAAAAATCTTTTTCCCATATCAATGGTTTAATATCCATTAAATTCCTCCACTATTATTTATTGATATCAATTTTCTTTATAACTTCAAAAATCACTTTTTTCAAAACAGGAATTTTTTGGTCCATCATTTCAATCACTTCTTCATGAGAAATTTTTTTATCACTAATTCCTGCTGCAAAATTTGTAACTATACCAATAGAGGCATAACAAATTTTCATCTCATTTGCTAAAACAACCTCTGGAGTTCCAGTCATTCCAACTATATCCCCTCCGAGAATCTTTAACATATTGATTTCCGCCTTTGTTTCATATCTTGGTCCATTCATTGTTACATATGTTCCTTTTTCATGAAAAGATAAATTTAAATCTGTCATCACCTCTTTTATCAATGTTCTTAAATATTCACAATAAGGTTCAGTCATATCTGTATGAACTACATTACCAGGAGTATCAAAAAAAGTTATCTCTCTTGAATCTGTAAAATCAATGAATTGATCTATTATGACAAAATCTCCTGGTTTCATATTTAAATTTAAAGATCCTGAAGCAGATGTTGCAATGATTTTTTCAATCCCAAGTTCTTTCATTCCCCAGATGATTTTTTTATATGAAATCATATGAGGAGGTAAGGTATGACCTTTTCCATGTCTTGTAACAAAAACGACCTCTTTATTTTCATATTCACCCATAATATATTCAAATATTCCAAAGGGTGTTATCAAATTATTCTCACTTATATTTTTCAACTCATTTACATCATAAACTCCACTTCCACCTATAATTCCAATTCTCATAATTACCTCCAAGATTCTAATATAAATTAAAATTTTATCATATATTATTTAACATAAATAGGATTAGAAAATATCCATGGTTTATAATTAAACATATGAAATCTATATAGTTCAACTCTGTAAAAACCTTTATCTACTTTTTCATAGATAAATTCTTTTCCGACTTTTTGATAAATGCATTCGCCATTATAAATAAGTTTAATTAATGATTTTAATGGAGCTTTTACAAATATCTTTTCATTTCCTTTTAGCTCAACTTCATCACCCATTAGAAATTCCCCATCTCCACTTTGTATATAAAAATTAAAACCTTTTGCTGCTCCAAGATAGTTGTGAGTTATATAAATATGACCTTTTTTTATCTCTTCATAAACAGTTTCTTTCTTAAGTGGTTTTTCAGTTATTATGTTGGTTCTTATTGAATTAAAATAATATTTAAAAGGAAAAACCTCAATTTTAAAATTGAGAATTTTAAAATATAAGAAATGTGCATCTAATGTACCAATACCCACAATTTTCCTATATTTATTTAATTCATCCCATTTATTTATACTTTTATAATTTGGTCTATCTTTATCTAAACCTGGAAAAAAATAGAATATAAGATAATTAAATAAATTTATTCTTTCTCCTCCATCGCAAGTAAAATTAAACACAGACATACCTGTATAATTTTCAACATTCCAATCTAACCACTTCATTTTTACTTCGTTTTTTATTATCTTATTACCTTCAAAAAATGGGTGTTCAATAAAAGATAAACCATCTTGAAGATTAATTTCATCAATTACAGATTGAACATCTTCCTTAGGTTTTATAAGGTCTTTAATATTAAAAGCGAGGAGATGATTACCTTCTTCAGGTGTAATCTCCTCTCCGATTAATAATAGAATATTTTCATAAAAACCTTCATATTTTTTTGCTTCTAAATTGTTATGATCGGTGATAATTGCAAAATCAACTTTATATTTTTTTAAATAAGGAATTAAATCAAGAGGCTTCAAAACACTATCTTTTGAGTAAGTTGTATGTATATGAACAACACCACTATAATTATTAAATTTGTCCATAAAAATATTTTAACATTTTATAAAATTTGTTGACAAATTAACAATAAATTAATATTATTAAAAATGGAATGTTCGAAAATTTAAGAAAAGGTTTAAGAGATGTTTTAGACAGATTTGGAAGAAAAGGATTACTTACGAGAAATGATATAGAAGAGGGATTAAATGATTTTAAGAAAGTATTGGTTGAAGCAGACGTTAACTATAAAGTTGTAAAAGAAATTTTATCTATTGTTGAGCAAGAAGCATTAAAAGAAGAAAATTTAAAAAGTGCTCTTCCTGAAGAACAGATAACAAAAATTCTTTATGAAACAATTTTAAAAATCTTAGGAAAACCTTCAAGCTTAAAATATTCATCAATTCCACCTACTGAAATTGTTCTTTTTGGCATTCAAGGAAGTGGAAAAACTACTTCAATTGGTAAACTTGCTTATTATTTTAAAAATAGGGGACATACAACATTGACTGTTCCATTGGATTTGAAAAGACCAGGAGCAATTACTCAACTTAGAGAAATTTCTGATATTGTACAATCAAAATTTTATTATGAAGAAAATTTACCAATAAATAAACTGATTAAAAAAGCTAAAGAGGTTGCAAAGAAAGAAAAAATTGAATTTATATTATATGATACTCCAGGAAGAATTCATATTGATAATGAAATGATGAATGAATTAAAAAGCATAAGAGAAGAGATTAAACCAACAGAATCTCTATTGGTTGTTTCTTCTCTTTTAGGACAGGGAAGTGTCGAAATAGCTACCGAGTTTAAGAAAAAAATTGGTTTGACTGGAATTATTGCAACAAAACTTGACGGAGATTCTAAAGGCGGAGCTATACTTTCAATTAGATATGTTACATCTGTACCCATAAAATTTGTTGGAACTGGAGAAAAAATATCAGATAT
>JGI11944J13513_1001608_pt1 | contig 17711 bp, 16 predicted proteins | sample TerdegcoTASludge_FD_13513 | JGI IMG/M metagenome (IMG submission 13513) | reverse complement strand
AACCCTAACGCTAATTGAAGAAGGTCCGTGTCTCTCATGAAACAACGGTCTATCACTGACACCGACCGGCTTCAAGAATTTACCCACTCAGAATAGCGAGGAACCAAAATGATCGGGCATCCGCCCGACGTCATGTTCCCCGAATTCTCCCGGCCCGGCGGTCTCACCCGCCGGGCCTCCCGTCCAGCATCGCCTGGAAGATCTCCCCCACGCGCGCCGGGGCCCGCACGATCTTTCCCTCCCGGTTGAGGAAGGCGTGGAGTGTGGAGCCCTCCACGAGCAGCCGCTCCCGGTTCTCGTCCCAGATCTCGTAGCAGAACTTCACGCTGGCGCGCCGGAAGTACCCGATGCGGGTCTCGACGAGGACGATCTCGTCGTACCGCGCCGGGTAGAGGTAGTGGCACGCGAGTTCCGTGAGAGGGAGGAAGAACCCCTCCTTCTCCATCTCGCCGTACACGACGCCCGCCTCCCGCATCAGCTCCGTGCGGCCGATCTCGAACCAGCGGACGTAGTTCGTGTGGTAGACGATCCCCATCGCGTCCGTGTCTGCGTAGATGACGCGGATCTTAACGACGCCTGTCTTCAATGAACCGTCTCCAGTCCCGGATGAACCCCTCCATGAGAAGGCACCCGGGGGTCACGACGATGCCCCCCCGGCGGGCCGCCTCCTCGCTGTATTCCTCGGCGCTCCGCACATTGTCCTCCTCGCGGGAGCACAGGACGGCAAAGGGGCTCGGCTCGGCCGTGTGGGTTCTTTTCGCGATGGGCGTCGGGTGGTCGCTCAGCACGAGGACCCGGTAGTCGCCGTGCCGCCCGATCCCTTTCAGCACCGTGCCCACGACCTTTTCGTCGAAGTCCTCGATGGCCTTCACCTTCCCCTCGAGGTTTCCCTCGTGACCCATCTCGTCGGGGGCCTCCACGTGGACGAAGACGAAGTCCCTCTCCCTGAGCGCCTCGAGGACCTTCTCGGCCTTCCCGACGTAGTTGGTGTCGATGTAGCCCGTGGCCCCCGGCACCCTGAGGATCTCGAGGCCCGCGTAGACCCCGAGGCCGTTCAGGAGATCCACGGCCGATATCATGCCCCCGCGAAGCCCGTACTTCGCAGACAGGGGCTCCATGGCGGGCTTTCCGCCCTGCCCCCAGAGCCAGACGGAGGTGGCCTGCTTCCTGCCGGCGGCGGCCCGCCTGCGGTTCACGGGATGGTCCTTCAGGACCTCGCGGGATCGAAGCATGAGGCCGATCACATCCTCGGCGCCCTTTCCCCTCGGCAGGTAGCCGGCCGTGGGCTGACCCGTGATGTCGTGGGGCGGGGTCGTCTCCACCTCGGGCCCCCCGCCTTTCCAGACGAGCAGGTGGCGGTACCCGACGCCCGGGTGGAATTTCAGGGTCTCCGTCCCGATCCGCCGGTCGAGGTCGAGGATGATCTCCCGGGCCTCGTCGGAAGGGATGTGCCCCGCCGTGAAGTCCGCCATGACGGGATCGGCCCCGTCGCCGAGGGTTACGAGGTTGCAGCGGAAGGCCAGGTCGCCCGGGTCGAGACGGACGCCCATGCTCGCCGCCTCCAGCGGGCCCCGTCCCGTGTAGCAGACCGCGGGGTCGTAGCCGAGCACGGAGAGGATGGCCACGTCGCTGCCCGGCTTGAGCCCCCGGGGCACCGTGTCGATGAGGCCGAGGGTCCCCTCGCGCGCGACCCGGTCCATGTGGGGGGTCTTCGCATGGGCCAGCGGGGTTTTCCCGCCCAGGCTCTCGATGTCCCAGTCGGCCATGCCGTCGCCGAGGAGCACCACGTATTTCATTTCAGCCTGTCGTCCTCGATTCGGATTCTCACCGTCTTGCCCTTCAGGACGGCGAGTCGGTCGATCTCCTTCAGGGCCGCCCGCACGTCCTTCTCCCGGGACTCGTGCGTCGTCATGACGACGGGGACGGACCCCGTCCTGTCGGGCGCCCTGCCCTTCTGGATGACGGATGCGATGCTGATGTTGTATTTCCCGAGGATCCCCGAGATCCTCGACAGCACGCCGGGCCGGTCCAGGGCCGAGAACCGGAAGTAGTAGTTCGTCACGATCTCGTCCATGGGCATCAGGTCGATCTCCCCGATGCCGTCTTCCGAGAGCGAGCGCGACGGGACCCGACGGGAGATGCCCTTCTGGATGTTCCGTGCGATGTCGATCAGGTCGGCCACGACGGCGCTTGCCGTGGGCATCATCCCGGAGCCCTGGCCGTAGAGGAACACGGACCCCGAGGCGTCGCCGCGGATGTGGAGGGCGTTGTAGTTGCTGTTCACGCTCGACAGGAGGTGGTCGAAGGGGATCATGGTGGGGTGGATCCTCGCCTCGATGGCGTCCCCCCGCTGGATGGAGATGGCCAGCAGCTTGATCTTGTAGCCCAGCTCCTTGGCGAACTCGATGTCCTGCTGGCTCACCCCGGTGATGCCCTCCCGGTAGATGTCGTCCAGGCGCACCCGCTTGCCGTAGGACAGGGAGAGCACGATGCAGAGCTTGTGCGCCGTGTCGATCCCCTCCACGTCGAAGGTGGGGTCCGCCTCGGCGAACCCGAGCGACTGGGCCTCCCGGAGGACCGTCTTGTAGTTCTTGCCCTCGTCGCTCATCTTCGTGAGGATGAAGTTCGTCGTCCCGTTGAGGATGCTGAAGATCGAGCGCACCCGGTTGGCCGCGAGGCTCTCGCGCAGAGTCTTGATGACGGGGATGGTGCCGCCGACGCTGGCCTCGAACCCGATGTCGACCCCGCGGTTCTCGGCGGCCTTGAAGATCTCGTCGCCGTGAACGGCCAGCAGGGCCTTGTTGGCCGTGACGACGTGCTTGCCCTGCCGGATCGCCTCGAGGATGAAGCTCTTCGCCGGTTCATATCCCCCGACCAGTTCGATGACGATCGAGATCTCCGGGTCGTTCAGGATGGCCTTGGCGTCCCGGGTCAGCAGTTTCCGGTCCACCTCGACCGGCCGGGGCGTCTTCAGGTCGAGGTCGGCGATCCGTTTTACGGCGATCTTCGCCCCGATCCGTTTCTCGATCAGGCTTCCGTTTTCCAGGAGCAGCTTGACGGTGCCCGACCCGATGTTGCCGAACCCGATCAAGCCGGCGTAGATGGTTTTCATCGTGCAGACTCCTCTTTCGCATCCCGGCGGCGCAGGCCGCAGGGCGGAGGTTCGTGACGTTCGAAGGGTTCGATTATAGAGAAAATCGGCGCTTTGTCAAAAGAAATCCAAGTCGCGTCAGCCCGTCCGGGCCAGCTCGAGGCGGCCTTCCCACTTCCACAGGAGCACCGCCCGCAGCGCGGCGTGCTCCGGCCGCTCGAGCCGCGGGTCCTTCCGAACCAGCCGGAAGGCCTCCGCGCGCGCATCCCCCAGCAGCCGCCCGTCTCGCAGGATGTCGGCGACTCGGAAATCGGGGATGCCCGACTGGCGCGTACCCATCAGCTCCCCCGGCCCGCGGATCTCGAGGTCGGCCTCGGCGATCCGGAACCCGTCGCCGGTCTTCTCCATGATGGCCAGGCGCTTCCGGGCATTCTCGGAACCCCGGCCTCCCGTCATCAGGATGCAGTAGGAGGGGCGGTCGCCGCGGCCCACCCTGCCCCGCAGCTGGTGAAGCTGTGCGAGGCCGAACCGCTCGGCGTGCTCGATGACCATCAGGGATGCCTGCGGGATGTCGATCCCCACCTCGATGACGGTCGTGGCCACCAGGATGTCGAGTTCGCGCCCGTTGAAGGCCTTCATGATCCGTTCTTTCTCGGATCCCTTCATCCGGCCGTGGATCAGCCCCACGCGCAGCTCGGGGAAGACGTCCTTCTGCAGGTGCTCGGCCATGCGCGTGGCGTCCTTGAGGTCCAGGGCCTCGGACTCCGTCACGAGGGGGTAGACGATGAACACCTGGTTGGCCTTGGCGGTCTCCTTCCGGATGATCTCGTAGACCCGCGGCCTCTCCCGCTCGTAGAAGACCTTCGTCCTGACCGGCGTCTTGCCGGGGGGCATCTCGTCGATGACCGAGATGTCGAGGTCGCCGTACACGGTCATGGAAAGCGTCCTGGGGATGGGCGTCGCCGTCATCACGAGCACGTCGGGGTTGCGGCCCTTGGCCCTGAGCGTTGCGCGCTGCACGACGCCGAAGCGGTGCTGCTCGTCGACGACGGCCAGCCCCAGCTTTCGGAAGTCCACCCCCTCCTGAAGGAGGGCATGCGTGCCCACGACGATGTGGACCTCGCCCGTCTCGATCCGTCTGGCGATCTCCCTCTTCTCGGGACTTCGCATGCCGCCCAGCAGCAGGGCCGTCTTCAGACCCAGCGCCTCCGCCCAACGCACGATATTGCGGTGGTGCTGCTCGGCAAGGATCTCCGTCGGGGCCATGAGGGCCGCCTGGCAGCCGTTCTCGCAGGCGGTCAGCATCGCCGACATGGAGACGACCGTCTTGCCGCTTCCCACGTCCCCCTGCAGAAGGCGGTGCATGGGAGACGGCCTCGCCATGTCCCCGCGGATCTCCTCGATCACGCGCCTCTGCGCCGAGGTCAGGTCGAAGGGCAGAATCGACAGGAACCGCTCCGAGAGCTCCCCCCCGGTCCGGAAGGCGATCCCCTCGTCCAGGGCGTTGCCGGCGTGCTTCAGGGCCATGGCGAGCTCGAAGTAGAACAGCTCGTCGAAGATCAGGCGGCGGTGGGCCTCGGAGCGCATGGCGTTGAGGCGCTCCAGGTCCCCGCCGGGACCCGGGAAGTGGACCTCGCGCACGGCCTCGACGATGTCGATGAGGCCCTGGCGCTCGCAGATCTCGCGGGGGATCGGGCCCGGAACGTAGCGGGCGTAGTCCTCGACGGCGTGCAGGAGGACTCTTCGGAGGTGTTTCTGCCCGAGGCCCTCCGTCTCGGAGTAGATCGGGACGATCCGCTTGAAGTGCAGCCCCCCGTCCTCGCCCTCCTCGAGGATCTCGTAGTCGGGGTGGATCATCTCGGGCTCGAACTGGAAGATCCGCAGCTCCCCGGTGAGGATCACCCGGAGCCCGGGCTTGAAGGTGTTGCGCAGGTAGGCGAAACTGCCCTTGAACCACTTGGCCCGCAGAGTCGACGTGTCGTCGCGGATCACCGCCTCGAAAACCCTTCGTTTCTTGTAGGGGCGGATCTCCGCCCGGACGATGGTGCCGACGACGGTCTCCTTCCGTCCTGCCTCGATGCGGGCGATGGGCTTGACGACGCGCCGGTCCTCGTACTTCCGGGGGAGGAAAAAGAGGAGATCTTCAACGGTTTTCAAGCCCTTGCGAGCGAGCAGCTGCCCTACCTTGGGGCCCACGCCCTTGACGAACTGGGCAGGCCGGGTCAGCTTTTCCACGGCCGAGTCGAGAGAGGCGAAGACCTCGCCCGGGACGTTCTTCGGCCGTCCCGGGGAGCCGGACTCCTGTACCCCAACAAGCGCCGCGCGGATCGATTCCACGCAGGCGATGCCTTCGGATACCCTCCTCTTCTTCTCCCCCGGGGAAGCCGGCTCGAAGCCGGACACGAGACCGTCGAGATCCGCGAGCAGGGCGTCGATACGGCGGCACCGCTCGGGGTCCGTCACCTTCTGCGGGAGCATACCCCGCATCGACGCGACGATCTTCCGCAGCGGGACTTCGAGGTTGCGCACGAGGGCCAGGTTCCGAAAGTCGTTTCCGGCCGAGAAACGCAGGGGGCTCTCGATTTTCTCAAGGGCTTCCTTAAGGGTTTCCATGGCCCGTTTCCCTTGCCTGTCGACGCGTGCCCGCGACGTCCTTCCGGGCTGCATCGCCGTCGGGGCGCACACCTGCGCAAAATGGAACTCCCCGATATGGCTATCAAATTTCCCCCTATTTCTCAAGGCCCGAGTTGCCTCCCCGGAAGCAGGAACGAATTGACAATTCCGAGACTTTCGGATATGGTGCCTTCTGCTGTCCACCGAACAGTCTTCGTCCGTCCATTCCGCCGTTTTTTCCAAACAGCCAAGGGGTGCACATGGGGGGGAATATTTCGTACAGGGATTCCGGGGTCGATATCGACAAGGGCAACCGGTTCGTCGATGTGATCAAGCCGCTCGTCAAGACGACCTTCCGGAAGGAGGTCATGGGCGGGCTCGGAGGTTTCGGGGGGCTGTTTCACCTCGACAAGGTGAAGTACAGGGACCCCATCCTCGTGGCATCCACCGACGGCGTGGGCACCAAGCTCAACGTCGCCCGCATGATGAACCGCTACAACACGATCGGCATCGACCTCGTAGCCATGTCCGTCAACGACGTGATCGTCCAGGGGGCCGAGCCCTTGTTCTTCCTGGACTACATCGCGGCGGGCTCCATCGACATCGAGACGGGCAGGCAGCTCATCGAGGGGGTCGTGAAGGGATGCAGGGACGCGGGCTGCGCCCTGCTGGGAGGCGAGACCGCCGAGATGCCCGGCTTTTACGGCGCCGGGGATTACGAGCTGGTCGGCTTCTGCGTGGGCATCGTGGAGGCGGACCGGCTCATCGACGGCTCCCGGGTCGGCATCGGCGACAAGATCATCGGCCTGGCGTCCAGCGGAATTCACAGCAACGGGCTGTCTTTGGCGCGAAAGGTCTTCTTCGACCGCTGCGGCCTGCAGGCCAACGACCCCGTGGAGGGCCTTCTGCTGCCCGTGGGGGAGGAGCTTCTCACCCCGACGCGGATCTACGTGAAGAGCATCCTGAACCTGGTCAAGAACTTCAGCCTCAAGGGCCTCGTCCACATCACGGGCGGCGGCTTCACCGACAACATCCCCCGGATCCTCCCCGAGCGCTGCTCGGCCCTGATCCACCGGGGAAGCTGGCCGGAGCTGCCCGTCTTCCAAGCCATCCGCAAGCAGGGACGGATCGACGACGCCGAGATGTTCCGCGTCTTCAACATGGGGATCGGGATGATGATCATCGTGGACGGCGAGTCTGTGCCGGAGATCCTCGAGCGCCTGGCGGCCCTGGGGGAGAAGGCCTTCCTGATCGGCTCGATCGAGAAGCGGCAGCCGGGCGCGCCGCCCGTCGTCATTGCCTGATGGGGAGGGCCGGAGACCATCCATGTCGAGAATCGTGAACCTGGGCGTCCTCGTGTCGGGGAGCGGCTCCAACCTACAGTCCATCATCGACCGCGTCGAAACGGGGTCCCTTCCCGCGGCCATCCGCATCGTCGTCAGCAACAACCCTGCCGCCTTCGCCCTCGAGCGGGCGAGGAAGCACGGCATCCCCGCGACGGTGATCGCCCACGAGGGCTTCGCGAACCGGGAGGACTACGACCGCAGGCTGGTCGAGACGCTCAACGCCCACGGCGTGGAGCTGGTGGTGCTGGCCGGGTTCATGCGGGTCCTCTCCCCCTTCTTCCTGCGCGCCTTCCCGATGCGGGTCATGAACATCCACCCCGCGCTGCTTCCCTCGTTCCCCGGCACGCACGGGCAGAGGAAGGCCTTCGACTACGGGGTGAAGTTCTCGGGCTGCACGGTCCACTTCGCCGACGAGGGGGTGGACACGGGTCCCGTCATCATCCAGGCCGTCGTGCCCGTCTACGACGCGGACACCGAGGAGACCCTCTCCCAGCGCATCCTGAGGGAGGAGCACCGGATCTACCCGCAGGCGATCCGGCTCTACGCCGAGGGGAAGCTGCGCGTCGAGGGCCGGAAGGTGCGCGTGCTGGATCACCCGCAGCCGGATGGCAGCCCGCGGCACAACCCCCCCGTGACGGATTTCTGAACCCGGCTCGAGTCTTCGAACCGCCCCTGCCCCGCCGGCGGAGCCGGCCCGGGCCGGATCGCATTTGACAAGCGGGCCTTCTTCCTGGAAAATGAGACATCTCCGCGTGGCCCCCGCAGGGGGCCGGGAATGCAACCCATGTTCGACGTGATCGTCATCGGCAGCGATCTCAGCGCCCTCATCGCTGCGCTGCTCGCCGCCCGTTACGGCCGCAAGGTCCTGCTGGTCTCCGAGTCCGGTCTCGCCGACTGCCTCGCGCGATCGGGGTACACCTTCAACATCGACCCCTTCCCCTGGAGCGGATTCGGCACGGGGCAGATCTTCTCAAAGCTGCTCTCGGAGCTCAACATCCCCCTGCCGGAAGCCTCGCGCGTCTCACCTCTGAACCCGGCGCTGCAGGTCATCCTGCCCGAGCACCGCATCGACTTCTTCATCGACCGCAACGCCCTCGTCCGGGACCTCGGCCGCGAATACCCGGAAGAGGACCGGCAGATCCACGCCCTGTTCCAGTCCGTCGTCAAGGTGGGCGAGACGCTCGATCGGGCCCTGCACGAGTCCCTGGAGTCGCGGGACCGTTCCCTGAGAGGGATCATGAAGAGCTGCCTCGACTTGCCCTTCTTCATGGGTGAGATCTGGCGGCTCGAGCAGAAGCTCCGGGCCGTCGGGAGACGGCCCGCCCTGGGCGAGGTCTTCAACTCCGAGCTGACCGTGCTGTCGAACCTTCACGTCAACCACGCCAAGCCCCTCCCGTCGGCTTACCTGCTGTCGCTTCCCTGGCGGGGCCTCTACTACCACGTCGGGGGCAAGCACCTCATGCTCGGCCTTCTCCGGAAACGCTTCGAGGACCTTCGCGGGGAGACGGTCGCCGATTGCGCCGTGGAGGCCGTCCGGGCCTCCGGCGGCCGCATCGAGGTCGACATCCGGTCGAAGGGCAAGTCGGCCGGCCTGCTGGGCCAGGCGCTGATCATCAGCGCCAAATCGCCGGCGCTGGAACCGTTCCTCGCGTCGGAGCGGAAGCTTTCGAGGCTGGCCCGCAGGCTCCGCAGGGTCGAGACCCCGCGGCACCCCTTCACCCTTCACCTGGGCGTCGACAGCCGGGGGCTCCCCGACCGCATGGGCGAGCACGTCATCCATATCCCGGAGACGCCTGCGGGGACGGAGCCGGGGCGGGTGCCCTTGCTGTACCTCGAATCGAGCGTCGCCGACGACACGGCGCTTGCGCCCCGCGGCAAGCGGACGCTCACCGTGACGTCCTTCCTGCCCCGCTCGCCCGCGCGGATGGCCGACAGCGAACTCATGAACGCCGCCGACGGCATGCTGGAGTCCCTGGCGGGGTTCCTTCCCTTTCTGCGGGAGAACATCGAGTACATGGATCTCGACGTCTCCGCGGAGGTCTCCCGGCGCTACCAGCAGATCGTCAACCCCCGCTACCGGTTCCCGGGACTCGCCCTGCCCGGTCTCATGACGCTGCCGATCCGCACTGCACTGCCGAATGTCCTGCTGACCGGGGGAATAAACTTTGCAGGCCTGGGGTTCGAGGGGGAGGTCCTCTCGGGGATGAAAGCGGGATTTCTCGCAGCGGGAGACAGGGTGCCATGAAAAAGACACACCGGGATTTCGAGATACAGACCCTGGGCAAGCCGAAGATCCCTTCGCCGCTCTCCGTGGGCTATTTCAAGGGCGACGATGAGCGGGTCCTGTGCGACATCCACATCGACTCCCGGAAAGTGCTTCCCGCGGGGCCCCTGCGCTCCATGTCCCTGGAAGTGGCGGGACCTAGGGCGATGATCTACTTCGAGCCCCAGAAGGTCAAGGCGGCCGTGGTCTCATGCGGCGGCCTGTGCCCCGGGATCAACGACGTGATCCGTGCCCTCGTCATGGAACTCTGGTTCCGCTACGGGGTCCGAAACATCATCGGCGTGCGGTATGGACTTCAGGGCCTGATCCCCCGGTACGGGCACGACTTCATGGAGCTGACGCCGGAGGTGGTGAAGGACATCCAGGACCTCGGCGGCAGCATCCTCTCCTCCTCCCGGGGCAACCAGGACATCGTCGAGCTGGTGGACTCCCTCGAGCGAATGAACATCAATCTCTTCTTCGTCATCGGGGGGGACGGCACGATGAAGGCGGCCCAGCTGATCACGGAGGAGACAAAGCGCCGGAAGCTCAAGGTCGGCGTGATCGGGATCCCCAAGACGATCGACAACGATCTGGTGCTGATCCAGAAGAGCTTCGGGTTCGACACCGCCATCTCCGAGGCCGTCAAGACGATCCAGTGCGCCCACGTGGAGGCGAAGGGGGCCCCCATGGGCATCGGGCTCGTGAAGCTCATGGGCCGTCAGTCCGGCCACATCGCCGCCTCGGCGGCCCTCGCGCAGGGGGATGCAAACTTCGTCCTCATCCCCGAAGAACCCTTCGATCTCGAAGGAGAAAAGGGGTTCCTCCGCCATCTCGAGAAGCGCCTGATCGCGCGGAATCACGCCGTGATCATCGTGGCCGAGGGCGCGGGGCAGGACCTGTTCTCCCGGAAGGGACCCGTCCGCCGGGACGCCTCGGGGAACATCCGGCTCAACGACATCGGGGTGCACCTCAAGGAACGGATCGAGGAGTATTTCAGAAAAAAGAAGATCGAGATCAACCTGAAGTACATCGACCCCAGCTACATTATCCGCAGCGTTCCCGCCAACGCCAGCGACAGCATCCTCTGCGGCGTGCTCGCACAGTACGCCGTCCACGCCGGGATGGCGGGCAAGACGGGCATGCTCGTGGGCCTGGTCAACGACGCCTACGTGCACCTTCCGTTCCGGGCCGTCGCCTCCCGGCGGAAGAACATCGACCCCCGCGGCAACATCTGGATGCTGGTCCTCGAATCGACGGGGCAGCCCCCTTCCATGAAAAACTAAAAATCGCTTGCATTCCCCGCTTTGTTGGTTTAGATAATCGGACCGATTTCTTTCTGCGAGGTATCCTTATGGCCAGAGTCTGCGATGTCTGCGGCAAGGGCCCCGTCGTGGGTCACAACGTCAGCCACGCCAACAACAAAACGAAGCGGGTCTGGTACCCCAATCTCCAGAAGCTCCAGGTCGTGGACAGCAACGGGTCCGTGAAGCGGATGAAGGTCTGCACACGATGCCTGCGATCGGGCTCCGTGCGAAAGGCCCTATAGGCCCCCGTCGAACCCCGACGCTGCGATCTCCCGAAGCGTTGCCGACAGGAACTGTTCGTGGTCGGCAACGCTTTCGATTCCCTTCAGCAGGAGGTCCCGCACGTCCCGCCGCACCGGGTACCCGCCTTCACCCCCGTAGAACTTCCAGAGGAACAGGTCGATCCGCCCCTCGAGGCTGACCGACCGCCGCAGGGTCTCGTCCCGGTAGGCCGCCATCCCCTGCAGCAGCGCCTCCCTCGCAAGCCCCGCCGGCAACGCATAGGCCCAGGCGAGCGTGCCGACGAGCCCGTCGATGCTACCCCCGAGGGTCGCGTCCACGGCCCGGGAGAACAGCCCGACGATGTCCGGGTGCCGCTCGCGGATCACCAGGTCCACGGCCATCTCGACGACGAGGTGGGATCGGTAGAGCGCCTCGCCCTCGTCGATCGGCCTTCCGAGCCTCCGGTGCATCCCCATCATGTCCGGCACGAGCGCCGATCCCTTCGTGAACGCGTACCCCCCCGATTCGTTTTCGGAGCGGTCGTGGCCGTTCCGGGTGATGTGCCCGTGGTGGGACAGGTCGTCGACGAGCAGGTGAAACTGGATGAAGCGGGCCCTCTCGCGGCCCGCCGGCGCGACGGAGAATCGCTCCATCCGGTGCGTCCTCTCGGGCGTGATGTCCCGGTGGATCGGGAGGATGTCGGGCATCACATTGTAGATCAGGATGTCCAGGTTGTCCGCGACCGGCCGGCGGCCTGCATACTCCCTCAGCAACAGGGTGTGCGTGTTGAGCAGCATCGTTGACGACCCGCCTTCTCTTGGACGTTTGCGAGCCCCCGGTCTTCGGTTCAACCGGGAAGCTCCCGGAATCGGATCCCCATCTCCCCCCGCAGGGCCTCGAGAACGCAATCGAGGTCGCGTCCGCAGCCGTCCGGGACGCACAGCATCACCACGGCCTCCCGGGGGTCGACGGTGCTCGCAGTCGCCAACCCTTCGTGGCTCTCGATGACGAACTGAAACCGCGCGATGTCGCGCGGTGCCATCCGGAAACGACGTATCGTGCGTCCCGTCATGGCGGGGATCCCCCGAAATCCTTTTTATATCCGTAGCATCGGAGCGGTCGAAGATCAACGGGGAATAATTCTTCACTTGACAGGAAACCCGGCGCTGTTAATATACACCGTGTCAACAGGCCCGACATCCGCAACACAGGCCTGCGAACCCGTCCGGCGGAAGAGCATCCTTTTATGCTGCCCATAACAAGATGGAAACTGTCCGAGGCAAGGGAGGACCTCCAGTCTCTGTTTGCCGAGGAATTCAAGCTGAACCCCATCGTCTCCCAGATTCTCATCAACCGCGGCATCACCGACCTCGACACGGCGCGGCGCTTCCTCACCCCCTCGCTGCACGACCTGCACAACCCCTTCCTCATGAAGGACATGAAGGAGGGTGTGGCCCGGATGATCCGCGCGATCCGGGGCAAGGAAAAAATCGCGATCTACGGCGATTACGACGCCGACGGCATCACCGCCCTGTCGATCCTCTACCGCTTCCTGCACGCCATCCACGAGAGGGTCATGTACTACATCCCCGACCGTGTGGACGAGGGGTACAGCCTGAACCGGAAGGCCATCGACAGGCTCAAGGCGCAGGACATCAGCCTGATCGTGACGGTGGACTGCGGGGTGTCGGACCGGGAAGAGATCGAATACGCACGCACGCAGGGCATCGAAACGATCGTGCTGGACCATCACGAGGTGCCGGCGGCCCTTCCCGCGGCGGCGGCGGTGATCAACCCCAACCGCAGCGACTGTCCCTTCCCCTTCAAGCATCTGGCCGGCGTGGGCATCGTCTTCAACTTCCTGATCGCCCTGCGGGGCGGCCTGCGCAACATCGGGTTCTGGTCGGACCGGACCTACCCGAACCTGCGCGTCTACCTCGACCTCGTCGCCCTGGGGACGATCGGCGACCTGTCGCCGCTGGTCGACGAGAACCGCATCTTCGCCCGGATCGGCCTCGAGCTGCTCAACGAGGACCGCCGCGTGGGACTCAGGGCCCTGCGGGAGACGGCGGGGCTTGGCAACACGGTGATCGATTCCGGGGCGGCCTCGTTCGCCCTGATCCCCCGGATCAACGCCGCGGGCCGGGTCGGGACCCCCGATGACGCCGTTCGGCTGCTGCTGACGGAGGACCCCGCCGAGGCCCAGAGGATCGCCTCGAGGCTGGACGCGTGCAACCGGGAGCGGCAGCGCCTGGAGAAGACGATCTTCGACGAGATCATGACGCGGATCCACTCCATGGGCGACGCGAAGGACAAAGGGGCCCTCGTGCTGGCTTCGCCGGAATGGCACCCCGGTGTGATCGGGATCGTCGCCTCGAGGGTCGTCGACCGCTTCTACCGCCCCACGATCCTCATCAGCCTCAAGGACGGCATCGGCAAGGGGTCGGGACGCAGCATCGCCGAGTTCAACCTCTACGAGGGGCTCAAGCTCTGCGACCCGCTGCTCCTTTCCTACGGGGGGCACCGCTACGCCGCGGGCATCTCGGTGAAGGAAAGCGACATCGAGAAGCTGAGCGAAGTGCTGGGGGATATCGTCAAGGAGGGTCTCGTCGTCCAGGAGCTGATCCAGGAGACCTCCATCGACGCCCTGTGTAGCCTGAACCGGATCACCCATGATCTCGTGTCGCAGTTCGACCGCCTTGCCCCCTTCGGCACCCGAAACCCCGAGCCCATCCTCTGCACCCGCAACGTCCAGGTCTCCTACCCCACCGTGGTGGGGAACAGGCACCTCAAGATGCGGGTCTACGGCGACGGCGTCTCCTGCAGCTCGATCTGGTTCAACCGGGGCGATTACGCCCAGAATGTGGAGGGCGTTCGCCTCGACATCGCCTTCACCCCCCAGATCAACTACTGGAACGGCTCCTCGAACATCCAGCTCAAGGTGCGCGACATCGCCGCCGCCTCGTCCGACTGAGGCCGCTGCGCGGGACGGGCGGATCAGCCTCCCTGCGGGGGGATCGGCAAAGGGCCTTCCGACCCCGCCCCGGAGGTCCCGGCCAGCGTGTGCGCAACGTGGACCATCCCCCTCAGCAGCTCAGCCATCCGGTCGAAACGGAGCGTTTCCACGGTATCCCCTGCCGTGTGATAGTTGGGGTTCCGGTAGAACGCCGTGTCCGTGATCATCACCGCCCGATACCCCGCCTTCCAGAACGACCCGTGATCCGAGAAGCTGATTCCGGGTATAAACGGCGGGGCCGCAAGGGATTCCACGGGGAGGGGGGACGCCCTTTTGAGCGCATTCGCGACCGAGGCGACCAGCTCCCGGGAAGGCAGGTTCCCCACCACGCCGATGAAGTTGCCGCGTTTGGAGAACATCGCCCCCATCCCGGGGAGCGGAAAGGCCTGGCTTCCCTCCCGGTCGTCATAGTACCCGACCATCTCCAGGGAAATCATCCCATGGACCGCTTCGCCCCTCCTGCGGGCCTCCGAGGCGCAGACGTAGCTTCCCATGCGTGACGTGCTGAACACGGGCGGCTCCTCGAGGGTGAAGAAGATCAGCTTCAGCGTTCTCTCCGGGCGAAAGTCCCTCAGCGCGCGGCACAGCTCCAGCAGCACGGCCACGCCGCTCGCATTGTCATCGGCCCCGGGGGTTCCTTCGATGGTGTCGTAATGGGCCCCGATGATCACGGTTTCCTCTCTCCGCTCGAGCCCGTCGATCGTGACGATCAGGTTGTGGTAGGGCCTGCCCTCGTAGTCGAAGGTCTGCCGCTCGGCGCTGAGACCGGACTCCTTCAACACGGACAGGATGTATTGCTCCGCACGGTCGAGCCGTTCGACCTCGAAGACGCTGCGGGACCCGATCGTTACGCTGAGGTGGTGCACGTGGCGGTACAGGCGCGTCCCGGCATCGTCGGAGGAGAAGAAGGGCCCCGGAACCGGATTCACCGTGTCCGTCATTTTGATCCGGATGACGGGATAGGCGAGCAAGGAGGCGGCGACGACAAGAACGAACAAGAGCGCGTAGAGCATTTTCCTGACCATCGATTTCCCTTCGGCCCAAGGGTCCCTTGTGCGATTCTTCCACACCTGGAGAGGCAATTCAAGCGATTTGCCCCGATTCAGGACTCCGAAAACTTCCTGTTCCCTGTGCGGAGACCTTCTGCTATAGTACCGATGCAAGTCCCGCATTTCCCGAAGGAGGGTATCCATGAAAGAGGAAGACCGTCTGAACGCCCTCGAGGTCGCTCTCACCAACGAACGCAGAGAGCGGGAGTTCTACCTCAAGAGCGCCGAGCGTTGCCGCAACCCCCTGGGCAAGGCCATGTTCAAGCAGATCGCCGACGACGAGCTGGAGCACTACGAGAGGCTCCAGGAGATTCACGGACGCTGGAAGAAGGAACAGAAGTGGCCGGAGTCGCTCCCCGTGAAGGTCAAGGGGACCCTCGTGAAGGACATCCTCAGGGACTTCCTCCTGAAAGCGGAGTCGGCCGCGCCCGGCGACAACGACGACCTGAAGGCCGTGCGCACCGCCCTGGACTTCGAGGCCCGGGGGGAAAAATTCTACGCACAGCTGCGCGACGCCTCGTCCGATCCGAAGGAAAAGGCGTTCTTCGACCTGCTCTCGAAGATGGAGCGCCAGCACTACCTTTCGCTCAAGGACACGGAGGACTACTTCTCCGACCCCGAGGGGTGGTTCCGCAAGAAGGAACACCACGGCATTGACGGGGCCTGATGCCCCACGGACCCACGAAGGAGGAACCCATGGCTGCATCGCTGTCGGTGGGGAAGAGCGTCCGGGATTTCACGCTCAAGGACCAGAACGGGCAGGATTTCAAGCTCTCCGAGTTCAGGGGCAAGAAGGTGCTCCTCTCCTTCCACCCCCTGGCGTGGACCTCCATCTGCGCGAAGCAGATGCAGGCCCTGGAGAAGAACGTGAAGGTCTTCGAGAAGGCGGGGGCCGTGGCCGTCGGCCTGAGCGTCGACAGCGTGCCCAGCAAGACCGCCTGGGCGAAATCGCTGAAGATCAAGAGCACGAGGCTCCTGGCCGATTTCTGGCCGCACGGGAAGGTCGCGGCCTCCCTCGGCCTGTTCCGCCAGGAGGGCTTCTCGGAGAGGGCCAACGTCCTGCTCGACGAGAAGGGCAAGGTCGCCTGGATCAAGGTGTACCCGATCCGGGAGCTCCCGGACATCCGGGAAGTGCTGGCGGCCGTGAAGAAATAGCCGCTACGGCCAGTTGCGCTCGTCCACGATCGCCCTGGATCCCCCGGCGAGAGTCCCCGTCGGGACCTCCTCGATGCGGTCGATCCGGACCGTGCAGATCTCGGCAAAACGCTTTTCGAACGAGGCAAGGACATCCTTGCCCCGTCCCGATTCCTGCGCCTCCACGCGGACCGTGAGGAGGTCCCGGTTTCCCTCCCGGGTCACGACGGCCTGGAACTTCCACCCCGGGAATCCCTCGGCGAGCTTCCTGAGCTGGCTGGGCGCCACGAACATGCCCCTCACCTTCACGGCCTCCCCGACCCGCCCCGCGATCCCGGCGAGCCTCGGCGCGGTCCTCCCGCAGCGGCAGCGCCCGGGAATCAGCCGCGATAGGTCGCCCGTGCCGAACCGCATGAGGAAGAAGATGTCATTCGGCCGCGTGACGACGACCTCGCCGAGCTCCCCCGGCCCGACCTCGAGACCCGTCTCGGGGTCCACAATCTCGACGATCACCTCTTCGCAGAGATGCCACCCCTCTTTTTCCCGGCATTCGTAGGCGACGTCGCCCACCTCGGTCGCCCCGTACATCTGGTAGGTGTCGATCCCGTAGCTCCGCTCGAATTCTTCCCGCAGTGCGGGCGGAAGCGGCTCTGCGGCGAAGCAGGCCTTTCGGAGCCCGAAGTCCTTTCGGACATCGTACCCCTCTTCCTCGGCCCTCGCGATAACGGTCCTGAGGAAGCTCGGGGTGCCGGTGTAACCGGTCACCTTGAGGTCGCGGATGAGCTGCACCTGGACGGCGGCGCTCGACGCCCCGGACGGGACGACGGTCGCCCCGACCCGGCGCAGTCCGCTGTGGAACGTGAGTCCGGCCGCCACGAGATGATAGGAGAAGGCGTTGAGAACCACGTCGCCGGGCCCGAAGCCGGCGGCCCGGTAGGCCCTTGCCCAGATCGGGTCCGACTCGGAGAGGTGAGGCTCGTATACCGGTCCCGGTGAGGTGAAGATCCGCTCGATCGCGGCGTCGGGGTTTCCCAGCCCCGCGTAGGGAGGGTCGTCGAGCTCCATCTGGACGAGCTTCTCCCGGGAGATCACGGGGAGTTTCTTGAGCAGCTCGCAGGCGTTGCGCTTGGTCGGGGTGACCCCGAGCGCTTCGAACCGCCTCCGGATGACCGGTGATTTCTTAATAGCCAGCCGCATCATCGCCGCCAGTTCCCCCGCCTGTTCTTCCCGGCGTCGCTCCCGGCTCCTCGTCTCTTTCCTGTCGAAGTACGCTCCCCGTTTCTTCACGGCCGTCTTTCCCCCCATTGTTCTTCCTTCGAACCCTGTCCCCCGAACCCTGTGCCCTGGAGCCCGCATTTCACAGCCACCTCTTCCTTCGCTTGTAGGCCTTCACGTCCTTGTAGGACTTCGCCGCCCCGGCCGCCCCCATGCCCAGGTAGAACTCCTTGACGTCGGGGTTCTCCCGCAGGTCCTCGGCCCGCCCTTCCATCACGATCTTTCCGTTCTCCATGACGTAGCCGTAGGTGGCGATCTGGAGGGCCATGTTTGCGTTCTGTTCCACGAGGACGATCGTCGTGCCGTTCTCGCGGTTGATGCGCTCGATGATCTGGAAGATCTCCCTGACGAACAGGGGCGCGAGCCCCAGTGACGGCTCGTCCAGCAGGAGCAGC
>JGI11944J13513_1001601_pt1 | contig 17748 bp, 17 predicted proteins | sample TerdegcoTASludge_FD_13513 | JGI IMG/M metagenome (IMG submission 13513) | reverse complement strand
TCGGTTTTGAGGCGGGTGCAGTCGATGGCGTAGCGGCGATCGTGGCCCGGGCGGTCTTTGACATAGGTGATGAGGCCGCGCAGGCGCGCGAGGTCGAGGTTCGCTTCTTCCGCGACGAGTTCGATGAGGCGGCCGAGGAGGCGGATGTTCTCCCATTCATTTTCGCCGCCGATGTTGTAGGTGCGGCCGGCGGTGCCGTTCCGCATGATGGTCCAGACCGCTTCGTTGTGGTCTTCGACATAGAGCCAGTCGCGGATGTTGCGGCCGTCGCCGTAGACCGGGAGGGGCTTGCCTTCCAGCATGTTGAGGATCATCAGGGGGATGAGCTTTTCCGGGAACTGATAGGGCCCGTAGTTGTTGGAGCAGTTGGAGAGGGTGAGCGGGAGTCCATAGGTGTGGTGGTAGGCCTTGGCGAGATGGTCGCTGGATGCCTTGCTGGCCGAATAGGGCGAGCGGGGGTCGTAGGGGGTTTCTTCGGTGAAGTAGCCCTTATCGCCCAGGGAGCCGAAGACTTCGTCGGTGCTCACATGGTGGAAGAGCACGTCCTGGCGAATCGAGCCGTCCGGGTTTTTCCAGGCATTGCGGGCGACATCCAGGAGGGTGTAGGTGCCCATGACGTTGGTGCGCACAAAGGCTTCCGGGCCAAGGATGGAGCGGTCCACATGACTTTCGGCGGCGAAGTGGACGACCGTGTCGATCTGATATTCGGCAAAGATGCGCTCAACCAGGGGACGGTCGCAGATGTCACCCTTGACAAAAACGTAGCGGCGCTGGCCCTGGCGCGCCTCGATGTCGGCAAGGTTTTCGAGGTTGCCTGCATAGGTGAGGGCATCGAGATTGATGATGCGCCCCGTGAAGCTGTCCTGGGCAAGGAGCCAGTGGATAAAGTTGGAACCGATGAAGCCGGCGCCGCCGGTGACGAGGATGTTGGAAAGCGCTCGCAAGGGTTGCTCCTTTCACTTTTGCGGGGAAATCGAATGGATGGATCCCCGATTTTTTCTTCGTTTTTCAGGCAGACTGGGAACGCAGTTGAGCGTGCAGTCTGAAAAACAGGTGGGAACAGGTGCTGTCCGCAAAAAAAGACTCCAGGTATTCCTGCCAGGTGTGGGAAGGAAAGGGGTAGCTTTTGCGGATTTTGGCCGAGGCAAGATGACAGCAGGGAGGCCGAGCCGCCCTGCCCGGCCTGGATTCGGGAGGGACCTCGAATACGGTGACCGGGCGTTCGATATGATGATACTTCCAGGCAAGGCGGGCGCATTCGGCCGCAAAACCGGTCCAGGACACCTTGCCGCCATCGACATAGTGGTAGATGCCGGCTGGAAGCGGCATAAAGGGCGTTTTTTCGCGGGAGAAAAGACTGTATTGACCCTTGTCGCAGAGCGTAAGGCCGAGGATGGCATCGGCAAGATTGCGGACCCAGGTGGGCGAGGCTACTTCATCGTTGACGACGGCAAGGCCGGTCCCTTGCTGAGAGGCGCGGATAAGCTCGCTTATGAACCTGGCAAAGGGGCCAAACTCTTCATCGCCATACAGCCAGCCTGTGCGAAGGATACGGGATTCAGGGTTGGCGGCGAGCAGGGCGCGCTCGCCTTCCAACTGGCAGGCACCGAGGACATTGACCGGACGGCAGGTTCTCGATTCGGCATAGCCCCGGGAGGTCAGGGTGCCGGAAAAAACATAGTGCGTGCCCAGGGCAATAAAGCGGGCATTCAGGCGCGCGGCCATGGCTGCCAGCAGGGGCGGCAGGGCGGCGCTCTGCCAGCGCGGAACATCAGGCTCGCGCTCGCAGCGGTCGGGGTCGATCTCAGCCCCGCAATAGATGATGTGCGTGAGGCGCTGCTCCTCTGCCAGCCTCGCCTCCAGGTCCGTCAGCGCCTGGCTGCTGGGGCCGCCCAGCTCGGGACCGGCTTCAATCACCTTGACGCTGATCTGGCTGAAGGCCAGGGACGCGGCCTGGCCGACCATCTTGTGCGTTCCTACAATACAGACTGCCATGGGAGTTTACGGTTTATGGTCAGGCGCCAATGCACTTTATTCCAAATCTAATGGTATTTATATTCCATTGATATTGAAATATAAGATGGAGACACCTTTTTTCAGAGATGCTTTTGAAGCGCTTCCGGCGGCTCGGGCAAATCCCTGAACCACTTCTTCCAGAGTTTGGTGCGGGGGCTTATGAGCGCCCAGGCGGTGAGGAAAATGAGTTTGAAGTAGTTGCCGAGGGTGCGGTGCCTGGTCCACCAGACTTCGAGCTCGCCTTTGTAGGGAGCGATAATGGTGTCATGGAAGCGGTCGCGGTCGCCTGGCACTTCGTCCAGAATGGCTTCTTCATCACGGAAGACAACCGAGCCGATACCGGTGAGGCCGGGCGGAACCTTATCAATCTCAGCGCGAACCGGCAGTGAATACAATTCATAATGCCGCCGTGCCTGGGGCCGGGGACCGACAACACTCATCTGCCCGATCAGGATATTCGCCAGTTGGGGAAGTTCGTTGATTTTTGTCTTTCTGAGAAAGCGCCCCATGGGCAGAATGCGCGGGTCATTTTTCTGCGTGAGCACGCCGCCCGGGAGGTTGGGGCTGTTTTTCAGCATAGTCGCGAATTTGAAAACGTTAAAATCGCGGCCGCCTTTTCCCACACGCGGCTGAAGATAGAAAATGTAGTGTTCCCCCGTCAGTTTGAGCCCAATCATAATCGGAATCATGAAAGGAAAAAGGATGACCATGGCGATGAACGAAAACAGCATATCGAAGCAGCGGATCAGCATCCTCACATCCTTCCATCGAGGAATTTCCCCGTCTCTTTGTGGGCGAATTCGGGGATAGTCGCATTAAAAAGATCGATGAGCTCCTGCCGGGTCCAAGCACCCTGCGTTCTCATGGCGCGGATTTCGGACTCGAAGCGCTCGATCGCCTGTGCATCATAGACAGGCTCGTTCTTGATAACCCCAATGGATTCGAATCTGTCCATGTCGAGCGTTTCGCGTTCGGTATAGAACTCCTCGAAGTCCTTTTCCCCCGTGGTGTCGCTCTTGAAGAAATAGACTGGCCACTTGCCCTTAGCTTTGAGCTCCGAAACCCGGGAACGCGCTTCGTCTTCACTTGCGCATTCCACCGGCTCATAGCCTCGATACCGAAGATAGCGCACCGCAATTTCCGAAAAGGTGATGAGGTTCACCTCCGCATCGAGCTTGGGGAAGAAAAGATCGCGGTTTTCGCCCAGCAGTGCCGACATGAGGCAGAGCTCACCCGATTCCTTGGGCGTGACAAAATAGCGCCGCACGTCGTTGGGCGCTGAGAGCGGCTGTTCCTTCTCCATGCGCCGATTGAAGCCATACAAAAGGCTCCCGTCAGAAAAAGCAACATTCGCAAAGCGCGCAGTAGAAACCGGCAGTTCCAAACTCCTGCGCATGAGGAAGTACTCCATGATGCGCTTTGACGCTCCCATCATATTGACCGGATTCGCTGCCTTGTCGGTGGAAACACAGAAATACTTGTGTGCGCCTCGCGCTTTCGCCTGGCGCATGGTCTTGTCGGTATTGAAAACATTAACATCGACCATGCGCATGAGCGTCCAGGGATCCTTTTCGCTCCGCACATGCTTGAGCGCAGACAGATTGAGCACATAGTCGTAGCCAGGCCCGTTGGCGATGAAGGCATCGAAAATGTCACTGCCCGCATCGATGGCGAAGGTAGCAAATTCCCCCGAGGTATAGCCTATAGAAGAGCGCAGATCGCGCACAAGCTCCACCATGTTGTTTTCGCTGATGTCCACCACATGGAGAAGCTTCGGATTGCGCATGAAAATCTCGCGCGTGACCGCCTGGCCTATCGAGCCGGCACCGCCAATGACGAGAAAACGAGACGCGCGTACAATATCGGACAGTCCGCGCTCATGACGCGCGATATCTGCGCTGAAAAGCTCCTGCGAGCGCCCTATGAGATCGAGTATGAAATCCATAATATACCTTTTCTAAAGAGTGCAACCACGCACATGCGGAAATGAAAAGTTTTGCGCTATTCCCTAACACTGCTGGGAATATTCACGACTCGGTCTTCAAACCATTCGGCTACTGGCATTGGAGTTCGCGTATAATCTTTATAGGGAGTCAGTTTATGCATGAGCGTCCAGACCGGGCGGCATTGGACTTTATTGTCGTTTGCAAACTTTAGAAAGTCTTCACGTTCTTGGCGGGAATTGAGCATGATGACATTGAGCCAGTAGTTGGAGGAGCAACCAGCGGGTTCGCGGAAAGTTGGAATGCCGAGCTTGGCAAAGAACTGATGGTACATTTCAGCAAGCTCCCGTTTGTTTTGCCTGATGTGGTCAAAATACTCAAGCTGAGCAAAACCAATCGCGGCATTCACGCTTGGCATCCGGAGGTTGTAGCCCACTTCTTCATGAACAAACTCCCAGGGATGCGGTTTTTTTGCTGTTGTAGAAATAAAGCGTATTCTCGCAGCAATTGCTTCATTATCCGTCAGCACCATCCCTCCGCCGCCCGTTGTGACTGTTTTATTTCCATTGAAGCTCAAAATAGAAGCAAGCCCAAATGTACCTACATGCTTGCCATCCCGGTAACTCCCCAGAGCTTCTGCAGCATCTTCGATCAGCATGAGGTTGTATTCATCACATATGGCTTTTATCTCATTGATCCGCACCGGATGACCAAAGATATGAACCGGCACGACAGCTCGTATGATATTCCCAGTCTCCTTATCCACCACTTTCCCGTCTTTTGTTATTGTCTTTGTGACAAGGAAATCCCTTAGAGAATCGGGAGACATTCCCATTGTCTCTTTGTCCACATCGACAAAGGCTGGCACTGCCCCAGCATGAACAATCCCCGCTGCCGTCGCAGCAAATGTAAGATCTTGCGTTATGACTTCTTCACCGCGTTTAACCCCACAGCCGGTCAGCGCCATTTGCAGAGCCGCTGTTCCATTGACCATGGCGATGGCATACTTGCTGCCAGTGATTTCCTTAATTTTTTCTTCCATAGCGGTTACAAAGCGCCCAACATAGGAAACATAGCGGGTATCAATACACTCTTCCAGATACTTTTTCTCATTCCCCAGAAAGACCGGCCCATGAAGAAGAACCGGATCCATTGTAGGATACAAGCTCTTGATATAGTCTATAATCTTCGAATAATCAGCCATATTTTCCCTCCTAATACAAATACTGTTTCAGCTCTGACGGACAGGGCGGTAAATCCTTAAATAGCTTATAGACAGCCTTACTCTTAGGTTTTATAAAAGCCCATATGGTAAGAAAAATCAGTATGAAATAGGTATAGAGATTGTGATGCGCCACATACCACATTTCCAATTGCCCCTTATACGGCGTTATAACTTTATCATGGAAATAGTCTCTATCATCAACGATATGCAGAATATCTTCTTCATCCTTAAAAACGATTGAACCAATCCCGCTTAAGCCCGGACGAATCTTCCTTATACTTTTCTTAACTTCTTCGGAATAGAGTTTGTAATGCGCCTCAGCAAAAGGACGATAGCCTATGATGCTCATTTGTCCTAAAAAGATATTAATAAGCTGCGGCAGCTCGTTGATTTTTGTCTTTCTCAAGAAACTACCCATAGGCAACAATCTTGGATCTTTGGGAGCTGTAATCAATCCCCCAGGTAAGTTCGGACTATCTCTAAGCATAGTCGCAAATTTGAGAGCATAAAATGGCTTTCCTCCGCGGCCAATACGCTTCTGGCGGTAAAAGATATCATGTTCACCAGTAAGCTTGAGCAAAAGCATAATTGGCAGCATAAAGGGGAAAAGAAATATGATGGCTATTCCAGAAAACACAATATCAAAAAATCTTATCATTACTTTTCTATTCCCTTTTAGCTTCACTATATAATAATTTCGTCTTTTGATTTTTTTAAGTACAGCATAAATATTCTTATGAATTACCAATTTTTTTTTCTTTTTTCTTTTTCACTTTTAATGATATTATAAATGCTAGATATTGAACCAATTCCATATGAAAAATGAAGACTTATAAAACCCAATATTAAATACATTAAATTTACTCGTTTTTTTATTGATATAGAAATACTTTCAGAGAATACAATCAAAAAATATAGTAATAGTATAATATTTGGTATATATATTATATTTTTTTGAATGGGCGTAAGAATCAATGGAAGAATTAGAGAAAGAATAAATATCATTGGTATATAATGTCTTAGAGATAATGAAGTAACATCCTTAGTAAAATATGCAGTTAAAATATTCCATTTACCATTTTGATAATTATTTCTTATTAGATCTTTAATGTTTTCTCGAGCGTAATATATACTGTATGTATCTGGAATTAAAAATATCTTACCTCCATTCCTCAATATTCTTTTATTTAATTCAATATCCTGGTTTCTAATGAGTTTTTCGTTAAATAATCCATATTTTTTAAAAATTTCTTTTCTCCAACATCCAAAAGGAACAGTATCAACAGCAATTATTTTATTAGTTCCTAATCTAAATTGAGAATTTCCAACTCCAAGCTTGCTTTGCAATATTTCTTTAATTGCAATTGCCTTTTTTGTTTTATTTAAAACTTCAGTCTTGCATATACTGCCAACATTATCTGCATTTAGTTCCTTTAAATATTTTACTAATGTTGAAATGTAATTTTCTGGATAATATGCATGAGCATCTATTCTAACAATAAAATCTCCTTTTGAGCTAATTATTCCTTTATTTAATGCATAAGGGACATGCCGATTACTATTATACATTAATTTTATAAATTTATATTTTTTTAAATATTCATTGACAATATTAATAGTGCTATCATAACTATTTCCGTCAACAATAATTAGCTCAATGTTATCTTTATCTATTTTTTGATTTATAATTGATTTTATGCATTTCTCAATATATTTTTCTTCATTAAAGACCGGACAAATAATTGAAATCATTATATTTCCTCTAAGTAATTTAAGTCTATTTCTATAGCTATTTAATCTTCCTTGCTGGGACTCCTCCATATAAGCAGCGTTTTTCATAATATTTCTTATTTAGTACACTATTTGCCGCAAGAACAGAACATTCAGGTAAAAAAGAATTCATTGTTATTGTACAATTTGCACCAACCCAGCAACCTTTTGAAATATATATTTCTCCAAATTTGATTTCCCCGAATCTATAAGAACCATTATTTTCTGTGTGATTACCACTTATAACAACAGTATGCGGTCCAATTAAAACATCATCTTGAATATAAATAGGACCATCCCCCATTATAAAGCATCCATTTCCAATAAAGCAATTGTGACCTATTGATATATTTTCTAAGTTACGAATAATAGCATCATGAGTAACTTGAAAGTTATTGCCACATTTCTTTATGCAAATTCCATAAAGCCAACCCCTAAAAGCCATTATAATAGGTATATCTGGAAGAAAATAGAGAGTAGTTCTTATTAACCATGAATATAATAAAAATATTTTATGCTTCATATTTAACATATTATTGATTTTCTCCTATATTAAATATTGCATCTAAATATTTTTCTAGTGTATAATTATTTTTTACTTTTTCAAACGCATTTACACTTTGCAAATAAAATATTTCTTTATTAATCATATATTCTTTGATAATATCAATTATTTTTTCTACATCATTAAAATAAAAATACCTTATATCTTCTTTATCTTTAAATATAAATGGCAATGCCCCCACAGGGGTGGATATTACAGGAACACCTAAAGACATTGCTTCTATAACAACTCGAGGAGAACCTTCTGAAAGTGAAGGAAATATAAATAAATCAGATTCTCTAAGTAAATCATTAATTATTTCACGTTTGTCCATATATCCATGTAGTTTAACAGATTCCTCTAATTTATTTTCACTTATATAATATCTTATATCGTCAATCATTTCCCCAGTACCTATGATATGAAAACTATATTTTATATTATTTTCCTGCATTTTTTTCCATAATAATTTTAGACTATTCATACCTTTTGAATACCGAATATATCCAATATATATTAGATTTATTCTTTTTTTATTATTTTTCTTTCTTATAGGAATTTCATTTAATTCATTTTCACTAACAGTTGATGATATCACTGGATTAGCCATTATACCATATCTTCTAAGTTTCTTAGCTAGATGAAAGCCGTTTACAAAGACCATAGACTTTTTTGATGCAAGAACTGTAAGAATGTACTCTGGAATATAGCCAATAATCATAATTAGCTTTTTAAACTTACTCCATTGTTCATTATATCGAGTAGCTTCAATTGAATCACCAACATAATGCATAATGCTATTTTTTCTAAATAATATAGCAGGCATCCAACAGAATGGATCTGGTACCCTACAATAAAATAAATCTGACTTCTTTGAATATTTTTTAATAGTATTAAAATATATTATTATATATTTTATTGATCTAATATATTTTTCTATATTCGGCAATTCTATAACATATACATTACTAATTTTATTAATTAATTTCAAATTATTATTACTAAAATTTCTTTTTATTGTGGAAATTAAATATATCTTATTGTATTTCTTTGAGATATATTCTAAATATTTATAATGAGAGCTAATTATATAATAATTATTATTATTTTTTATCAAATTCCAAGATACGAGCATTGATATAGTTTTCCCCATATAATATCAATCCTATTTTACAGTGTGCTTAAATATATATCTAGTAATAAAATGTCCAATTTTCATTTTTTCGACAGTACCGACTTCTTTAAATCCTGCTTTTATTATTCCTCTTTGAGAAGCTATATTATTTTTTTCGCAAAATATATAATAATTAAAAGAATTATTATTTGAAATATATTTTAAAATAGTTGGATAAATATTCCGCCCTCTAAAATCTTCTCTAGTCCAACATGGTCCGATAACTATATCATTTTTAAATATATTTTTATATTTTATACCTCTATTTGAATAATGAGAAAAATGAATTATTTCTTTATTATCATTTAATAATATACATATTTTATATTTATTATTAAAAATAATACCAATTAAAAAATTATATATTATTGATAAATTAATTATTTTATATTTTAACGCTTGAATTATATTATTTATTTCTATTACTTTACCAATACTAAAATCATTATAGATATTTTCTTCACCTTTTTTTTGGAATAATAGATAAGACTTAGAAATTTTATATAATATATTTTTCATCTTTTCTTCTAATCTCCTCTAATTCAATTATTGGTTTAAGTTGAGGCAATGTTCTAAGTATTGGTTTTTTAAAAAAATATAATGACTTAATTAATAATTCTAGATCCTTTGAATATTTAATTTTTAATCTTGAATTTTGCTTACAAAAGCCAAATTTTTTTTCAAGAAAACTTTGGATACCTGTTTCATGAGCAATACTTCTCCATCCATCATTAACGTATCTATATTTATTTTTTTCAAGATAATTATAATTCATTGAATATATTAGTGCATAAACAGGCAATTGTTGTAAATATTTTGGAGAAACTTTTATCATCCAATAGGTAACTTCTTCATTATCAAATAAGTTAGTAACTGCAAATCCTGCCAAATTATTATTAATAAAAACCCCCCAACATTCCACTATATCTGTGTATTTCTCATATATTATAAAATGTTTTTTAAATTCCGAAAGGCTCCAAATATTATTACTATTGCTTTTATATCTAGAAAACGCATCTCTATAAACCTCATAAGCATTTTGAGCAACCCATTTTGATTCTAGTTGAACAACTAAACAATTTTTTAAGCTTTTATTGAATTCATTTCTAATTTTCGATTTCATGTCATCAATAGAAATAAATTTATTGCTTATAGTAGCATACCAATATCCAGAATTATTTTCTGAAAATCCATTCGTTAAAATAATAGCCTTCTTTTTGAGTATATTTAAAACATCCTTTGAATCTTCATCGGATAGATCGTAATTGTCTGATATAGGACCATATGGCCTTATAACATTTTTATATATTCGGTATACTTTATTATATTTTAATACATATTTTTCTCCTTTTTCTTCAAGTAAAGCAATATGTCTATTTATACTGGCATTGGACATACTAAGCTCCTTAGTTGCTCTTTTAATAATATATTAACTTTCTACCCTGCTACTGTTCTTGAATAAATCCTAACTAGTGAATACATAAATGTTATTCCTATCGATAAAATTAAAATTAAAACTCGTTTATCTTTTTTTAACGCATCAGGTTTATACGAAGGAAGTAATAAATACATAATAGAGAGTGTTGATAAAGATTGTCGGGCTGATAATATAGAAAACATAGAATTTGCTTGGCCAATTTTATATAATATAAATACAATTAATATATAATACTGAAAATGATTTTCTCTTTTATTCTTATATGCAACATACATTGAATTGACCAAAAATGGTAGGATAGAGAGATGAAATATCAATCCAAAAGCCGAATAATTAATTGTTTCGGCATCCTTTAATGTGACTAGTAAAGGAGCTGGCAAAAATAGTCCTAATATCAGATAAACAGGAGTACCGATATATTTAGCAATATTGGTTTTTGAAATTTTAGCTTTTGAATTATTAGCAACTGTACTATTAAGCATAGAATCTATTCTTGAAGAAAAGTAGCTGTTTTCATCAAATAATATTGAATTTTCGGAAATTTTATCTATTAAATAAACAACAAATAAAAACATTAATAATATTATAACTACTTGTACAATATTATTTATTTTCTTTGAACCATGTCTAAACTGTATTTTGATAATAATATATCCAAAGACAATAGGAACAATAGCTGCGGGCCTAATAAATAACATTGCGCATAAAGATAAGACTAATGATATATACTTTTTCTTTCCATATTTCAAATTATCTATTGTGATTGAAATCGAGAGAAGTGTAAAAAATAATAATAAAGTATCTTTTAATTGAAAAGAAGCAATAGAAAACAGTAAAGGAGATACAGAATATATTATCCCAACAAACTTTGAATAGTTTATTGATAGCTTGTCATTAGCGGATTTCATTGCAATTTTAATGGCTAGTACACTTGTAAGTGATGAAATTACTGCATTACCAAACCTAATAGTAAGAATACTTTCACCGAACAAGTATAACAAAAAAGCACTAAAATTTGGAAAACCTGAATATGTTCCAATGGAAAACCTAATATCATTATAAAGACCAATTCCAGATTGCTTCCACCTATGATATATTTCAGTTGCAATCTGGTGATATATATAATCGTCTTTATATGATAAAAATGGTATTCCAATAATATTTTTTAAAATTACTATATATATAAATATACTAACTATTCTAATTATTAATGAGATAAAAAATATGCTAATTATTAGCATTTTATAATCGTATTTATTAATATATTTAAAAGCAGAAATAGCAAAAATGTACAAAATAATTAATAATAGAAATGAAATTAAATAAGGTTGATCTAATCCAGATATAACTATTGAAAATATTAATGAAGCAGTGCAATAAAGAATTAAATTTATGAACCATTCTTTTTTAAAATCTTTTAACATATCTATTCCAATTTAATATGAAAATACAGATATTTGGGCTTTAAAAATATCGAAATCTGCTGCAACTCCTATCCTAGAGATAACCTTTTGTTCATTACTATTTTTTATTACTTTTCCATCAACTCCAAATAATAGTCTATAATTATTTTTAGCAATTTCTATTGCATGATTACATATTGAGCTTTTATTTCCGTTTGGAAAAGAGAAGTAATCACAATAATTTAAATTTTTTCTAATTATTTCTTTACTCATAATAATTTGATTTTGAATTTCATTAATATTTTGATTTCTGTTAAGTATTGAGTGATCTAAACCATGAGAACCAAAAGTTATATTTTTATTATTTGTCATTTGTTTAATCATTTTCCAGCTCATTAATTTTTCTGTTCTAAATATTTCATCTATTTCCTTTCTTTTATTTAAAGAAAGACAATTCATTAATTCCGTAACTATATTATCGCTATAAGGCTTCCCAATATTTTTATAGATACTGATAATTTTTCTCATCCAAAATATCTTCTCTCTTTCATCTTTTATAGATGTCTTCAATTTAAGTGAAGGAATTTCAATATATGGTTTATCCGTGTAAAAGATACTAGATCTGATATAATATGTAGGTATAAAATGATCTTCGTCTATCAGTTTTGGTAGTAAAAAAATAGAATAAGGAATTTTCATTTTATCCATAAATGGTGCTACTGTATAAAAATTATTTTCATAGCCATCATCAAATGTTATAGATATTAAATTTCTCCTAATATTCTTTTTTTCTTTAATTACTATTTCCATTTCCTTTAATGAAATAATAATAAATTTTCTTTTTAAATATTGTATTTGGTTCTTAAATTGTTCGAATGAAAGCTGATTTGCTTGTATATATTTATTGACAATTTTTTCTTCTGTTACTCCATGATAAAATATAATTTTTGGATAGTAATTTATATTTTCCATTAAATTTACTATTTTGCTTGCACCAATAGTCTTGGCGATTTTTTGCTTAATTTTCATTGCTATTTTCCTTTTCGATTTTCAATTTTCTTGATAATTTTAGCTGGATTGCCAGCCACAATAGTCCACGGTGGAACATCATGAGTAACTACAGCTCCTGCCCCAACTATTGAACCCTCCCCAATTGTTATCCCCGGCAGAATAATGGCACCCATCCCCACAACACATCCTCTCTTAAGTATAACGGGCTCCTTTTTATAAGGAAGAAGATTGTAATCGTCTCCTACATAATAATTAGAAAGATCTCTTTTATGACACAAAATTAATGAACGGCTTGCAACCCATACTCCATCTTCAATAGTAATTAGTGATGCATTTCCAACATCAAAATAGACATCATACCCAATTGAAATATTCCCTTTTACTCTTACCCCAACAGCCTTCCAAATGAGAGGTCGTATTCCGACATGAATTCTATTTAATATTATGGAGTTTTTTGCAATTTTAAACAGATACCATTTGTAGAGCAAGTAGATTCTTTTATATATTAATAGTAATATATTTTTTTTCATATTATCTTCTCCTGTTTTTTATAAGTTCATAAATAATATTTTTCAAATCTGACATATTTTTATTTCTAATTATTAACATCATTCCAAAATAGAAAAACGACATTAAAGCAATTTTTATTATAAGAGTAATTAATGAATTATTAATATTTATAAAGTAATCAACTAATATTATATTTGCAGCAGATATTATTGAGACAATAATTGTTGGAAATATATCCTGTGATAATTCTTTGAAACTATAATTAATTAATCTGCCTGCTGTTTTTATATAAAATAGAGTCGAAATGAGTGTTGTTATTAAAATACCATACAATATTGTCATTATTCCATATTTTAATAATAATATTATAGCAATTATTCTCATACTTTGTCTTATAAAGGTAATGATCAGTAATAGTTTACTTTTACCACAAACAAGAATAATATTGATATAAATAGAATATAATGATACAAGCCATCCACATATGTTCCATAATTTTAAGTAGTTCGAGCTTTGTAGCCATTTTTTGCCAAACAGAACAATAATAATATTATCTGATGCACCTGCAGAAAAAGCTACTATAGGTGTAATAATAAACATTGATAAGCCAATTATTCTTCTATAACCATTCTTGAGCCTTTCCTGATTGCTATTAATCGCAGCTAAAGCTGGATAAGTAACTTTCTGAATAATAGTTGTTACAAGCTGAATAATATAGGAATCTAGTTTTCTAGCTTGTGAAAAGTATGCCAACTCAGTACTAGTATATACTTTACCTATAAATATAATTTCAATATTCGTTACAATTTTATCTATTATTTGTTGAAATAGCAAATTGCTACCAAAATTTAAATATTTTTTAGCAGATTTAATACTAAAAACAATAGATGGAACCCACTTGCTCTGCAGCCAAAGTAATAGAGATCTAAATAATGAAACTAATACTAAATTGATTGCAAGAGCCCATACTCCATATCCATTTAATGCTAAAAGTATGGCAACAATTCCTGAAACACATAAAGATAGAATGGATGAAACAGCAAAAGGTTTAAAATTAATTTCTCTTGAAAATCTTGCATTTTGAACTATTGAAAAAGAATTAAAAATAATGCCAAGAAATATAATTCTTGCGAGATCTTTTATTTTTGGTAATTTAAAATAATAAGCAATTGATGGTGCTAAAAAAAATAATAGTAAATAAAGAAAAATCGCTATTGATAAATTTATCCAAAAAACTGTATTAAAATCAATATCTGATGCATCATTATCCCTAATTAAGGCCTGACTAAATCCGCTATTTATAATAATCTCAGATATTGAAGAAAAAACCATTAAAAGCTCAATGGTTCCAAAATCATTTGGAGTTAGTATGCGTGATAAGACCATAGTTATTAGCAAGTTTATAAAACCTGCACCCAAAGTACCAATTGATGTCCACGCTATACCTTTTGCAGTACTTTTGGTTACGCTATCATTCATTTATTTTTTATCACCTTACAAGGATTCCCTACTGCAATGCAATTTGGAGGAATGTCTTTAGTAACAACCGATCCTGCTCCAATAACTGAGCCACTACCAATTGTTACCCCATCTAGTACAACCACATTAGCTCCTATCCAAACATTATTGCCGATAGTAATTCCTTTAGAGATAATTCCTTGATTACGAATAGGAATTTCTTTTTTCTCAAATACATGATTCGATCCCACAATCACAGAATTTGGTGCAATCATAGTAAAATCACCGATACTAACTTTTCCAATGACTAAACTATTCCTATTTATAGAACAATTATTACCTATTTGAATAGATTCAAATCGAGTTCGTATCTCTACGTTTTCTGATATACTTGTAGAATTTCCAATACATACTTTTCCTAAAATCTTTGATCTTTCATAAATTCTAACATGACTCCCAATTATAATATTTCCCCAAAATACCACTCCGCCACCAATATATAGATCTTTAGCTTTAAATTTAAAAAATATAAGACGATAGATAAAAGAAATGAAAAATCTCCAAACACGTTTTATATTGTAAACCAATGATATCATAAATACTCCAATACTATTTCTACAAAAATTAATAAAAATTTGTATACCAATAGATAAAACTTTTAATGCCTTTTTTAACTTCCATTTTTGTCTTAAATTTAAGCTCTCTTTGAATATTTATTATACTTGCCCATGTTTCAGGAACATCGCCAGCCTGAAGAGGCAGGAAATTTAATTTAGCTTTTTTACCCAGATTCTTTTCAATTTCATGAATAAAATCCATAAGAAGTACAGGTGAACCGTGGCCAATATTGTAAATTCTATATGGTGCTCGTGAGCTAGCGGGATCAGGCTTTAATCCGCTCCATAATGGCTCGCCCCCAGGAACATGACTCATAACCCCGACAATCCCCTCGATAATATCATCAATATAAGTAAAATCCCTTTTCATCTCTCCGTTGTTGTAGACATCAATTGATCTATCTTCAAGTATTGCTTTTGTAAAGATAAAAAGTGCCATATCAGGTCTACCCCAGGGTCCGTAGACTGTAAAAAAACGTAATCCCGTCGTCGGTAATCCGTAGAGATAACTATAGGTATGAGCCATGAGCTCATTCGCTTTCTTGGTTGCAGCGTAAAGACTCACCGGATGGTCAACTGAATCTGACTCGGAAAACGGCATTTTTTCATTCAGCCCATATACACTTGAAGATGATGCATAGACCAAGTGTTTAATATTGTTGTGTCTGCAACATTCCAAAATATTCATGAATCCAATGACATTGCTGTCGATATACGCATGCGGATTGGATAGACTATAGCGAACACCGGCTTGAGCTGCAAGATTGACTACCTGATCAAATTTTTCTTCTACAAAAAGCTGCTCCAGACTGGTTCTATCTTCAAGCTGCATTCGCAGAAAGCGGTAATTTGTATATTTTTGAGATTGTACAACTCTCCCCCACTCAGATGCTTCATTGCCTATACCACTTTCACCAAGACGCGCAAACTTGAGATTGACATCATAATAGTCGTTTATAGAATCAATGCCGATTACTTCATGACCATCTTCAAGAAGCCTTCTTGCCAAATGAAAACCGATAAAACCTGCTGTTCCTGTTACTAAAACTTTCATCTTACAATCTTCCATCTACGCGGTCGCGGGGCAAAATTCCTTTTACATCAAAAAAGACAGTATGGTGGTTTTCAAATTTAGAAAGATCAAGATCCTTAAACTGCCGATGTGCAACAGCTAAAACGACAGCATCATACGCGCCATGGGGTTCACAAAGCTCAAGCCCATATTCATGCCTGACTTCTGCAGGATATGCCCATGGATCATATACTTCGACATTACAGCCAAACTCCTGCAGCTCATGAATTATTCCTATTACCTTTGAGTTTCTTATGTCAGGACAATTTTCCTTGAATGTTATCCCAAGCACAAGGATACGCGCATTTTCAATTTTCTGTCCCTTATGAATCATCAGCTTGACCACTCGATTAGCTACATACATAGGCATATTATCATTAAGACGCCTTCCCGCAAGAATGATTTCTGGATAATACCCTGCAGCCTGAGCTCTATAGGTTAGGTAGAAAGGATCGACACCGATACAATGCCCTCCTACCAAGCCAGGCCTGAAGGGCAGGAAGTTCCATTTTGTGCCTGCAGCCTCAAGCACTTCTTGCGTATCAACACCAAGTCGATCGAAAATCATAGCAAGCTCATTAACAAACGCGATATTAATATCACGCTGACTGTTTTCAATAACCTTAGCAGCCTCCGCAACCTTCAACGATGATGCTCTGTGCGTTCCTGCAGTAATAATGGAACGATAGAGCTCATCAACCTTCTCTGCGGCTTCAGGAGTAGAACCTGAAGTAATTTTTTTAATTTTTGTAAGTGTATGTTCTTTATCACCTGGATTTATTCGTTCCGGTGAATATCCGCAGAAAAAATCTTTGTTAAAAACAAGCCCGCTTCCGCGCTCAAGTATTGGAACACAGACTTCCTCTGTGCATCCTGGATACACGGTGGATTCATAAATTACTATGTCACCCTTTTTCAGATATTGTGCTACTATCTTTGTTGCTGAAACAACCGGCGTTAAATCGGGAGCATTATGTGCATCTACCGGAGTAGGAACTGTAACAATATAACGAGTACAATCCCTGATCATTTCAGGATTTGTTGTAAAAACAAGTCTTTTGGCACTCGCAATCTGTTCCGGAGTCGTTTCTAAAGTAGAATCTTTCCCCTGCTTCAGTTCGGCGATTCGTGATTCTTTCAAGTCAAAACCAACTACATCGTACTTTTTGCCAAATTCAACAGCAAGAGGAAGCCCGACATAACCCAAACCTATCAGCGCAATCTTTTGCATAGCTAAATATTTCCTTTCAATATAAATAATTTTTCATTAGATTAAAATAATGATTGAAATTTATTAATAGTGTCCGACAGAAGCTGATCAGCATAGCGGAAATTTAAATATAATTGTTCTGTGTAATTTACCTACCCCGCACCTCTTCCTTTCCGCGCCCGGGGGCTGTGGGGCGGAGCGGGAGGGGGAAGGCATGGCGCCGGGGGCAGGGCCGCGGCCGAAACACGCTGACGCTGGGGAACCCGGTTTCTGAATGTTCATTTTGTGAACATTGGCTACTCTATATCAGGTATCGGCAGGATGCAAGAGGGGCTGGAGAATTTTTTTTGGGAGAGG
>JGI11944J13513_1001599_pt1 | contig 17753 bp, 14 predicted proteins | sample TerdegcoTASludge_FD_13513 | JGI IMG/M metagenome (IMG submission 13513) | reverse complement strand
TTTGTGAACCATAAACCCTGTTGCAACAACTGTTACATCTTTTCCTGGTCTTTTTACATCAGCAACACCGAGAGGAATTGGTTCATCAGTATCAGGAACTTCACCCTCTAAAGCATAGAGAAGTTTGTGTTCTATAAATAGAACAGGGTTATCATCTCTAATAGAAGAAACTATAAGTCCAAGAGCATCTTTTGGAGTAGATGGAAATACAACCTTTATACCAGGAACATGAGTGAACCACGCTTCCAAGGATTGAGAGTGCTGTGCTGCAGCAGAAATTCCAGCGCCAGCCATTGTTCTAAAAGTGATAGGAAGCTTAATTTTTCCTCCAAACATATATCTCATTTTAGCAGCTTGATTGACAATCTGGTCCATTGCTACAGTTATGAAGTCAATAAACATAATTTCTGCAATAGGTCTACTTCCTGCAGCAGCTGCACCTACTGCTCCACCTGCTATTGCTTCCTCAGTAATAGGTGTATCACGAACTCTTTCTTCACCAAACTCATCTATAAGGCCTGCTGTAACTCCAAAGACACCAAACTTAACATCTTCTCCCATAAGAAATACATTTGGATCTCTTCTCATTTCACTTCTAATTCCTTCATTTATTGCTTGAGCAAAATTCATTTTTCTCATCTTAACCTCCCTTCTTCAACAAGATCGGTATAAATATCTTTTACAGCCTCATTGTCCTCTGGATAAGGACTTTCTTCGGCAAATTTTACAGCATCATCAATCTCCTGTTGAATTCTATTCTGTATCGCCTTCAATTCTTCTTCTGTTACCACATTGTTATCAAGCAATTGTTTCTCAAATCTTGGAATTGGATCTTTACGCATCCATTCTTCAACTTCTGCTTTATCACGATAAAGTTGAGGATCACCTTCAAAATGTCCATGGAATCTATAGGTCTTGGTTTCAAGAAGGGTTGGACCATTTCCTTCCCTTGCTCTTTTAACAGCTTCAACTGCTGCTTCATAAACTGCCAGAACATCCATTCCATCAACAGTAACACCAGGAATGCCATAGGCAGTAGCTCTCTGTGAAATATCAGTTATCACCTGATGCCTCTTCTGTGATGTAAATTCTCCGTATTGGTTATTCTCACATACATAAACAACAGGAAGTTTCCAGAGAGAACCCATATTTATCGATTCGTGAAAAGTACCTTGATTGCTTGCTCCATCTCCAAAGAAACATACAACAACCTGGTCGCTTTTTCTTAATTTTATAGAAAGTGCCGCGCCTGTTGCAATGGGAAGACCTGCACCAACAATTCCATTTGCTCCAAGAATACCTTTCTCTGCGTCTGCGATATGCATTGAACCACCTTTTCCTTTGCAGTATCCAGTGATTTTTCCATAAAGTTCTGCCATCATATACTTTGGCTCTCCACCTTTTGCAATGACATTACCATGACCTCTATGAGTACTTGTAATGTAATCATCATCTCTCAGAGCGGCACACACACCCACGCCACTTGCTTCTTGTCCGATATACAGATGGATAAATCCAGGAAGTTTCGCCTGAGCAAATAGTTCTGAAGCTTTCTCTTCAAACTTCCTGATTCTTACCATCCTTTCATACATAGTTAGTAAGGTTTCTTTTGGAATTTCCATATCTTCCTCCTTTTTTTATTTTTTCTCCGGAAAAAATTTCCGGCTATTACAGTTTTAAAACCCTTACCCTAACAAATAGTTTTGACGCTCCATCCTCTAATTTCTTGATTTTTACCATCCTTTTATATAGTGGGTATATAGGCTATAAGTGAATTCATACCTTGTTCAACCTTTAACAAACTTTGCCCTATCTCGTTCAATCTTTTAAGGATTACAGTGGGTTTCTTTGTGTTGAGGTATATGGTGAAAATCTGCCCCCTATTATCTCTAAAATTTGATGTATAAACTTTAATTATCGAGAGGTTAAATTAACTTTTGGTAAACATTTTCAATATCAAATATTGAAAGTTTTATTAAATAGTCTTTTTGATCCTTAAGAACCATAGAGAGTAACCTGTAACCTGCTCTTAAAAAGTAAATTATTTATTGCCATTATCACCTCCCTTCTTTTTTAAGCTCTAATAAGATAGCTTTATTAACTTTTTCAAATCCCCGAGATTAGAAACTTTTACAACTTCGAAAGTAACTTATCTGCTTCAGTCTAACTATATCTCAAGTTGATTGTTCTAAATTAATTATATCACAATTTTAAAAAATTTTGTGAGTTTGTATTAACTGCATAACGCACCTACCAAAATTCAAATCAGAGTATATATTTTGTCACACAATTTCTATTTAAAGGATAATGATTAAAATTACTTCGTATATAAAAACTAAGTAGTTAATAAGATTTCTATTGAATTCATTTATATAAAAAAAACAAAAAATGTTAAATTAGGGACTGACCCTTTTTTAACATTTTTTAATATCAATAAGATATTGAACCGTACTATTGAAACTTTTCAAGAAAATAAAATATATTTCAAAGTTATTATATAATTTAAATATGGAGAGAATCAGAATTAGAGAAATCATAGAATTTTTAGGAAAGTTCCTTCAGGGTAAAGAAAAAGCAATCGAGCTTGCTTTAATATCCTTATTTTCTAAAGGCCATCTTCTTATTGAAGATTTACCTGGGCTTGGAAAAACGACACTCGCAATAGGTTTATCAAGGAGTTTAGGTCTATCTTTTGGAAGAGTTCAAGCTACTTCAGATTTGCTACCAACAGATATAACAGGTTTATCNATATATAATAAATCACTTGGAGAGTTTGAGTTTCATCCAGGNCCAATTTTTAATAATATACTTCTTGTTGATGAAATCAACAGAGCAACTCCAAAAACACAATCTGCCCTCCTTGAAGCAATGGCAGAAAAACAGGTTACAGTAGATGGTAAAACTTATAAATTACCAAATCCATTTTTTGTCATTGCAACTCAAAATCCTATTGAACTTTTTGGTACATTTCCATTGCCAGAATCACAATTGGATAGGTTTATAATGAAAATCTCTTTAGGATATCCTGATAGAGAGGAATTGAAGGAAATTTTAAAATTGGGTAGCTCAAGAGAAGAATTATATAATATTGAACCTATAATATCAAAAGATGAAATAATAAAAATACAGGATTTTATTAAAGACAATATCTATATCTCAGATAAAGTCATTGAATATATTCTTGAAATAGTTGAAATAACAAAGAAAAGCAAATTTTTATATGCAGGAATATCAACAAGAGGTAGCTTAGCAATAACTTATACTGCAAAAGCAAATGCATATTTAAAAGGAAGGGATTATGTTATTCCTGAAGATATAAAAGATTTGATTGATTATGTTATCCCTCATAGAGTAATTTTTAAAGAAGAGTACGAGAATTTGAATAAAAAGGAGATCATAAAATCAATAATAGAAGAAGTACCTACCCCAGCTTAATTAAAATAACAGGGGCAGGATATTTTTATATAATAATTACAATCTTTCTTGGTGTTGCTGCAATAAATACAGGAAACAATTTGCTTTTTTTAATTACCTCCTTCCTTTTGGGTTTTATGGGAATCTCTGGTTTTTTTGGTAAAAATAACATAACAAGAGTTAAATGTGATATTGAATTTCCTAATGAGATTTATGCTAATAGTGAATGTCCAATTTCAATAAATTTAATAAATAAAAAAGCATCTTATCCAGTTTTTCTAATCAAGGTAAAAATTTTTAATAAATCGACCCTTTTTCCATTTTTTGAAAAAAATGATAAAAAACTTCTTAACATCAATTTACAAAAAAGAGGTAAATATATTTTAGATAAAATAGAAATTTCATCCCCTTTTCCATTCAACTTTTTTGTACGATACTATGTTTTAAAAGAAAATATAGAATTTGTTGTTTTCCCTGAGCCAAAAAAAGGGTTGACTGAGTACCTTTTTGATAAAAGAACTAAGAGAGGGGAGTTTGAGACAAATTTGAAAAAGGGATATGAAGACGAAATGATTTCAATAAAAGATTATATTTTAGGGACTCCTTTGAAATATGTTGACTGGAAAAGTACAGCAAAAACTGATAGTTTAAAGATAAAAGAACTTTCAAGTCTAATTGACAAACCAATAATTGTTGATTTTGATTCAATATTTATTAAAAATTTAGAAGATAAAATATCTTTAGTAACATTTTTTATTTTGGATTCAATAAAAAGAAATATCCCAGTGGGTCTTAAAATAAATAAAAAAATATATAAACCAGAAATTTCTTCATTTCATAAAATTAATATGTTAACCGAGCTTGCATTATATGAAAAAGTATAGTATTGAAAATGTTTTAAAAATTTTGAGTTATTTAATTGGCTTTGAGATTTTTTTATTCTCATTTAGAAATGTATCATTTTTATATTTATCAATTTCACTTATAATTTTTATTTTAGCAATATATAAAGATTTCATAAAATACTTTTCAATAAACAGAAATTTACTAAATTTTATCACCATCATTTTTATAGTTTTGATTTTTATGAGAATAACTTTGCAGGATATAATAACTCCTGCTCTTGAATCTCTTCTCGTTCTTTTATCTATTAAATTTATTGAAGATAAAGAGACAAGAGATTATTTACAAATTTTCCTGATTTCAATACTTATATTTGTAGGTACAACAATTTTCTCTTTTGAAATCTCTTTTATTATATATTTTTTAATATTTATTTTTCTTTTTAATCTTGCAATCGTTTTTTTAACATATTTCTCTCAGGATAAAAAACTCACTTTTAGTTTAAAAGAGATAACTAAAATTTCATATAAAACAACTCTCATTCCATTAATTTCAATTCCAATAACGATTTTTCTCTTTTTTGCATTACCAAGAACTCCTTATCCTTTTTTTAACTTTTCTGGATCTACTCTAACTGCAAGAAGTGGTTTTTCTGAAAATGTTAAACTTGGAACTGTGTCTAATATACAGGAAGACAATTCAATAATTTTTAGAGCAAATATGGAAAAAATTGATGATGAGCATCTATATTGGAGAGGGATCACCTTAGAATATTTTGAAGGAGATGAATGGAGTGATATAGATACAGGTCCAATTGATAAAAAGACAAAAGTTGAGGGTGACACTATTTATCAAACAATTTACCTTGAACCATATAGTGGCACTTACTTTTTTGGTCTTGATAAACCAGTCAATGTTACTGGGAATAGAAATATATTTAAAAAAGATGATTTTACATTTTATACAAAAGATATTTTATCAAATAGAGTTAGATATGATGTAATATCAATTTTATCTGATACGATTGAGGAAAAAATTCCACAGAATTCATATTATCTTCAATTGCCAGAAAATATTTCTCAAGATATAAAAAACTTGAGTTTAAGCCTTCAAGGTGGAAATGAATTGGAAACAGTTAAAAATGTTGAAAATTATTTGAAAAATGGTGATTATAGGTATTCACTTAAAAATCTACCAACTTCAAACAAACCTGTTGATGAATTTTTGTTCGATAAAAAACAGGGGAATTGTGAATATTTTGCAACATCTATGGCAATTATTTTAAGAGTCAATGGAATACCATCAAGAGTTGTTGCTGGATATAGAGGAGGAGTGTACAATGACCTTGGAAATTATTATATTTTAAGACAGAGTAATGCACATTTATGGGTTGAAGCATATATAGATAATATTGGATGGATTAGATTTGATCCAACCACATCTCTATTGAGTGAAGAATTTATTAGTAACAGTAAAAAAATAAGTAAATTTTCACTATTTATAGATACCATTAATTATTACTACAATACATTGATAATTAACTATGATTTTGAAAAACAGATCAGTCTGTTTAACAAAATAAGAGAGGGTTTTAAAAAACCAGAAATAAAAATATCCATTAATTTAAAAAAATTATCAAATTTAATTCTTATTTTTCTTTTAGTAATTTTTCTACTATTTTTTAGAGTTTTCTTTAAAAAAAGAAGCTATGAAGAAAAAATTTTAGCTATTTTTTATAAAAAAATGGAAAAATTGGGTTTTAAAAAGAAAAAAAGTGAAGGTCTTGAAGAATTTTTAAATAAAATAGAAAATAGTAAAATCAAAGAGTCGCTCACAAATTTTGTTTTCAAATTTGAAGAGTTATATTACAAAGATAAAAAAATTGGAAAAGAAGATTACATAGCTCTCAAAAGAATCTTATCCGAGGTCAAATCATAAATTTTAAATTATAAATTGAAAAACAAATTAAGATAGAATCTGACTAAAAAAATTTTAACTTGACAGAATATTTAATTAGTTTAAAATTTATCAATGTATGAAATTTAGTGAAAGGAGCTTTTTATGAAACTTTATTATTTATCTATTTTCCTTACTATATTTCTATTTGTTGTCTTTTTTTTAGCAAGATTTTTCTATAAAAAGAGGTTCAAAGTTAAAAAAGAGGGAGGTTTTTCCCTTGTCCCTTTTGGTGAAAAACTTGGAGCGACAGGTGGTTTATACCTTTTCCTTGCTCCAATCGTTGCAATGAATTGGGGCTATCTGCCAGTCATTATTTATACTATAATCGCTTTAATATCAATTGGTTATCCTTTATCATTCTTTTCAACTCTCCTGCCGAAAAGATTTGATATAAAAGAATTTTTTAATAAATATAAAAATTTGAAAAATATTCTTTTAATATTTTTAATCATATTTTCATTAACATTCGTAACCTCTTTTATCCACTACACAGCAGACCTCCTTTCACAAAACTCAAGTACCTCAACATCTTTTCTTTTCCTTATACCTTTATCATTACTATTCTCAATAGTTATTATCAAAAAGAAAAAAGATATCGTGCCTTATAGCGTGTTTTTTATTGTTTTACTTTTCTATATCATTTTTTTAGGGGGTTTCTTACCCATACAAATACCATTCACAATAATAACTGGAAAATTCACATGGGGCATCATATTAACTATACTTCTATTTCTATTTGTCTTTTTGGATGAGAACTATCTATCAAGGCCTTTCTCATATCTATCCTCATTCCTACTTTTCGTATTAATGTTTGGAGGTATATTTGGTCCTTTGATAGGTGTTAGAATACAAAGAGAGCCAATTATTCTTACAAGCCAATATGGATTTGTTATCCCAACACTGTTTGGAGTTTTATCTTTTGGAATTTTCTCTGGTTTCGATGCTCTTTTCTCAATTTTATTTACAGGTAGAGAGATAAAGGGAGAAAGAGATTCTTTAAACACAAGTCTTTTAACATCAACAATACTATCTTTAATTGCTATTTTCTCATCATTTTCACTCATAATCTATGCAAAAACAGATAGTTTAATAAAAAACAAAGACCCTTTAACTCTATTTCAAGAAGGTACAGCTAAATTTTTAAAATTTGCAGGATTATCTGAAAATTATAGTAAAAATTTTGTCCTTTTTATAACCCTTGTTGTTATGTTCTCTTTTATGGTTTATGCAATAAAAATGACAAAAAAGTATGTTGAAATAAACAGTGAGAAAAAGAATAATTTATTACCAACACTTCTTATATTAATTCCTTTTGTTACATTTTTCCTTCCAAAAGACACACTCGGGGGAATAACAAATTTATGGTTAAGATTGATTAATGTAAATACTTCAATTAACTTTTTACTCGCAGGAATAATACTTTCACTTGTTTCATTAACTTTTAAACAAAAAATTTATTTAAACATTTCAAAAATTATCAATTTAATATCAATTGCATTATTTATATATTTAATCTATTTTTCAATTTCATCAAAAGATTTTCTATCTCTTATTCTTTCCATAATCTTTTTAATAATAAACATCTATCATATTTATCACCTTATGAAACCCAATGAAGCTTAATAATATTAGAAAAGAACCAGCAAGGTTCATTATATTATCTTTTTTACTTATAATAATTATTGGTGGACTTCTCCTATCTCTACCAATTTCAAGTAAAAGTGGTAAATTTACAAATCCAATAGATGCTTTATTCACAGCAAATTCAGCAACCTGTGTGACAGGTCTTGTTGTTGTTGATACTGGTACACACTATTCTCTATTTGGTCAAATAGTGATATTAATTCTGATACAAATTGGTGGCTTGAGTTATATGACAATATTCACATTCCTTGCCTTACTTTTAGGAAGAAAAATTCCTCTATTAGATAGAATAATTTTGAAGGAATCGATAAATTTTTTCAGCGTAGGTGGAATCGTTAAACTTGCAAGAAGAATCCTATTCATAGTATTAATTTTTGAAGGATTCGGTGCTATCATTCTTACATCAGTATTTGCAAAAGATTATGGAATTTTAACAGGTCTATTTTATGGTATTTTTCATTCTGTATCTGCTTTTTGCAATGCTGGATTTGATTTATTTGGGAATTTCAGTAGTTTTTCAGCTTATAGAGGTAATATTTTACTAAACATCACTTTAATACTTCTAATCATAACAGGTGGTATAGGTTTTGGAGTTATAAGCGAAATTATAGACTTTCATAAATCAAAAAAGTTAAGTCTTCATGCTAAACTCGTGTTAACTATAACAGCAATTTTAATTGTTTTTGGAGCGATATTAATATTTTTATTTGAAAGGAACAATTTATCTACTTTAAAACTTTTAACAACTAAAGAAAAAATCCTAACCTCTATTTTTCAAGCAGTAACACCAAGAACGGCTGGCTTCAGCACAATTAATATTAGATATTTAAATTTAAGTACAATTTTAATGATAATTTTATTTATGTTTATAGGTGCATCGCCAGGTGGAACTGGTGGTGGAATCAAAACCTCAACTTTTGCAATAATATTGATGAATATAAGAAATGTTATAAGAGGAAGAGAAGGAGTAACAATTTATAATAGATGTGTTGATACTTCAACTGTCAAAAAATCATACTTAATCTTTACAGCCTCGATCTTTTTAATATTTATATCAACTTTTTTGTTATCAATAACTGAAAAATTTGGTTTTATTAATATGCTTTTTGAAGTAACTTCAGCCTTTGGAACAGTTGGATTATCTACTGGAATAACTCCATATTTATCACCTTTTGGAAAAATCATCATAATGTTTACTATGTTTGCTGGAAGAGTTGGAATTTTATCAATATTAACATCTATCTCTGTTAAAAAACCACAAAGAATTTATTTACCTGAAGATAAAGTTATGGTAGGATAAATATATGAAGAAAACTTTTGGAGTAATTGGACTCGGAAGATTTGGACTTTCAGTTGCAACAAATATAGAAAAGAGAGGCTTCCCTGTTCTTGCAATTGATAGTGACAAAGAGATTATTGAAAGAGTTAAAGATAAACTTTTACATGTAATTCAAGCTGATGCAACTGATGAACTTGCCTTAGATGAAGCTGGTATAAAAAATTGTGACACAGTGATAATTGCCATAGGAGACAATAAAGAACATAACATATTAGCTACAATGTTAGTTAAAAATTTAGGTATTAGATATGTTGTTGCTAAAGCAGTTGATGAACTTCATGGAAAAATACTTGAAAAAATTGGGGCTGATCTTGTTGTCTATCCTGAAAAAGAAAGGGGTGAAACCCTCGCAATACAATTAACTTCTACATCATTAATTGATTTTATTGAGATATCTCCTGAATACAACCTTGAAGAGGCAAAGGTACCAAGAGAATTTATTGGTAAAAGTTTAAGAGACCTCGATTTAAGTAATAAATATAAAATAATTGTTCTTGGTATCAAAAGAGATGAAGATTTTATAGTTGCTCCATCTTCAGAAGAATCATTTAGACCAGAAGATGTTTTTGTTTTTATAGGTAGAACAAAAGACATAGCAAAATTTTCTGAAAAATTCATAGATTAAAAATTCAGTTTTAAAAAAATCAAATGTAACTTTTTAATGAAATTTTTATATATATTTATATAGGAGGTTATCATGGAAGAGTTCGAAAGAAATGAAGATTTTGAAAAAGATGAAGAAGAAAAAAAACCTGAAGAAGAATTTGAAAAAGAAAAGGTTTTAAAAGAGTTTAAAGTAGTTGAACAAAAACCTAAAAAGGAAAGAAAATTTTTAAAATTCTTTGCTTTGATATTAATCGGTGCTTTAATAGGTGGAGGAATAGGAAGTTTAATTACATCTAATTATATAAAAAAGAATTTACCATATTACTACTCTTTAAATATGAATAGTAACGAAGCACAAATAGTAAACATAAGCAAAGTAATTGAATTAGAGGAATCTCAAATAATCGATGTAGCTGAAAGAGTTAGTCCTGCTGTTGTTAGAATATCTACTACTCAAGTTGTTTCAGATTTCTTTTTTTCTTATGAAACATCAGGCCTTGGTTCAGGGTATTTAATTTCACCATCTGGTGAAATTGTCACAAATAATCATGTTGTCTCTGGTGCTAAAAAAATAACAGTAACTCTAAGTGATGGTAGTGAATATGATGCTTCTGTTATTGGTACTGATCCTTCATCAGATATTGCGTTGATAAAAATAGATGGTAAAGACCTTCCATATTTATCTTTTGGTGATTCATCCACTCTAAAAGTTGGTCAATCAGTCATAGCAATTGGAAATCCATATGGTCTTGATCACACTGTTACTACAGGAGTTATTTCTGCTCTTGAGAGAAGCTTAACTTTTGATGATGGGACAACACTCGTTGGAGTTATTCAAACAGATGCAGCCATAAATCCAGGTAATTCGGGTGGACCTCTTCTAACTTTAACTGGTGATGTAATTGGAATGAACACTGCAATTCAACAATCTGCTCAAGGAATCGGTTTCGCTATCTCTTCAAGTACAATTATTAAAGTTATAAGTGATATTAAACTTTTTGGAAAAGTTGTATGGCCATTCTTAGGAATAAGTGGAGTTTCAATTACTGAAGATATTGCAAAAAGAAATAATTTACCAACGAACAGGGGTGTTCTTGTGGTATCAGTTTATCCAGGAACCTCTGCTTCTAATGCTGGATTAAAATCATATGATATAATAACAAAATTTGATGGAAATGATGTAACCTCTGTTCAAGAGATAACAAAATATCTTAGACAACATAATGTAGGTGATAAAGTAAAAATTGAAATCTACAGAGATAATAAAAAGATGGAGTTAGAAGTTACTTTAATGGAAAANCCAAGTTCGATAAGTTACAATTCTCGATATGGAATAAACATATAATTTAAATTAATTTATAGAAGTATCCTAATATATTANAAGGGTGNCTTGATTAATGAGAACTCAGTATCAANCACCCTTTTTTATTTATTTTATTTTTTAAAAATTTGAAGCGATTCTATTGAATATCTCAATAATTCTTTTAAATATTTTTTTCAATGACTTTTTGAAGCTATAATGAGAATCAAATAAAAAATTATGAGAAAATTGGCTTTATAAAAATAGAATAAATTGTAAAAATTTTATTTCATTAAAAATTTTAGGTTTTGACGAATTTTGAAAGGATTCTCCTTCTTAAATAAATGGCACCCTCTGGGCAAAGTTCATTACAACAAAAACATAAAACACATTTATTTCTATCAAATTTTGGGTATGGTTCCAATTTAATTGCATTACCAGAACATTTAGAAGCACATACTCCACATTTTATACATTTATCTTTGTTAACATCTGGGATTGGCTGTATGTAATCTTTAAAAAGTCCATAAAAAACAGAGACAATACCTGTAGTCGCACTTGAAGAAATTATATATGTTTTTGGTTTTTTGCAGGGTTTTATAAATTTCTCTATATCTCCATCAATCTCACCATCTACTTTATAATCTAATTGAAAAAGGGGTATCTCTTTAATATTAAATCCCATAATTTTACTCATCATATAATCAGAAAATAGTGCATCATTTGAAATCACTATTGAATTCAATTTAACTGGATAACCATAGGTTGGACCATCACCTTCCATTCCAACAATTCCATCCATAATCACAATCTGTTCAACTGGTAAACTCAAAGAAATTTCGAGAAGAAATCTTGAAAAATCTTTTTTATCTGGTATTTTATGAATTTCAAGTCTATCTTTTCTTGGAATTAAACCAAACAGATTCTTTGTTGCACCAGAGATAAAAGTTAATGAGTGAGTTTTCATCTTTGGTAAGTTATACATCTTTTTCACATTCCATAAAATTTTTGGGATTCTAATTTTATTATTTTTTACAGAAACTTTTACATCTTGAAATCCTTCNATCGCAGGATCTATTATTGTTAAATTTTCATTTTTTACATNAGTTAAACCTAAAATTTCAGGGTATTTACTTAAACCAAAACTTCTTCCAGGCATATCACCAATAAGAACNTTTAGATTATTTTCTAATAAAAAGTTCACAACTGCTCTNNTAAAAATAGGATGTGTAGTTACTGCTCTTTCTGGAGGATTATATGAAAGTAAATTTGGTTTAACAAAGACTTTATCATTTTCTTTCAAACCATTTAAGATAAAATCTCTGTTTTGATAAAAAACCTCTTTTATCAATTTTTCATCGTAACTATCAACTCTTCTAACTATTCCTTTTATCATTTTTCTTATCCTCAAATATAAAGTTTAATTTATCCTTATTAAGAGAAAGTTTAGCATTGAACTTTTTACCCTTAGATTTAAATTGATGATATTCTGTCTCTTTTCCTTTCAAAAGGTTTTCTACATCTTTCCTTTCTATTTTATGATTAAGAATATTTTTACTTATTGAAAACTTACAATTCTGATTTTCACACCTAAATCTTGTTTCTGTTTCAATTACTTTTCCTCCACATACAGGACATTTTCCTATAGATTCAGAATTTACAATTTTATCTTCAGGAAAAGTTATTTCAACCTTTCCATTTTTTAACTCAAGATATGCTGAAAATTTTCTCTTATTTTTTGAAATAAAATTATATAAAAGTTTTGTTTTTCCATTACTTATTAGTTCTAAAACTTCTTCTCTACTTATCTTCCTACCGAGTAGTTTTTTCGGTATATAAAAATTACACTTCTTCTCTTTGAAATTTTTACAAAAATATCCCTTCTCGCCCTCAATTAAAGGAGCATCACAATTTGGACATTTACCAATCACCTCATAAATTTCATCTTTTAAACTTTTTCCCTCTCTGTTTACTATGCTATGAACAACTTTTTTTGTGAATTCAACAATCTCTTTTATAAATTTTTCATATTTTAAGTTTCCTTTTTCAATTAAAAGAAGTTTCTTTTCCCACTCTCCAGTCAATTCTGGAGATATAAGGTCATAGAGAGGTATTTTTTCAAGGCTTTCAATCAACTTCATACCTTTTGGCAAAGGGACTAAATATTTACCATCTCTTTCAACATAACCAACCCCAATCTTTCTATTATTTGTGCTCTTGTTGCAGGGGTACCAATTCCTTTTTCTTTCAATACCTCTTTCAGTTCCTCATCATCAATCAATTTTCCACAGGTCTCCATAAGTGAAAGAAGAGCACCATCAGTAAATCTTGGGGGTGGTTCTGTAAATTTTTCTTCATAATAGGTTTTTTCTATTTTAACTATGTCATTTTCTTTTAAAGGAATATCTTTAAATATCTCAGATTCTTTTCCATAAACTTTCATCCATCCAGAAAAAACTATATATTTTTCATCAGTTTTGAATTTTTCTCTATTGATTTCTGTAATTATTATTAAATTTAGCTGCTCAGATGGTGGGTAAAAAACTGATATGAACCTTTTTGAAATCAAATCATAAATCAAACTCTTTTCTTTATTTAAATTTTCTTTTGGTAAAACTCCAGTTGGAATAATTGCATAGTGGTCAGTGACTTTTGAATCATCAATTATTCTTTTGTTAAACTTAACACCATTTTCAAATATCTCATCAATGAATTTTTCATAAGCATTTATATTTTTAATTTTCTTTAGGATTTTCAAAACTTCTTTCTTCATAGAGTCAGGTAGATACCTTGAATCTGTTCTTGGATAAGTTATCAGTTTATCCTGCTCATAAAGTGATTGCGCTATTGAAAGTGTTTTTTGTGCAGTAAATCCATATAATCTATTTGCCTCTCTCTGCAGTTCTGTTAAATCATAAAGAAGAGGAGGGAAAATCTTTGAGCTTTTTTTGTCAATTTTTTTTACTATCCCCTCTTTAACCCTAATTTTTTCCAAAATTTTATCAAAAATATCTTTTTCAAAAATTTTGCTTTCCCCACTATCATCAATCCATTTTCCTTTATATTTAAAACTATCTTTTTTAAAATCTGCGAATATCTCAAAATATTTTTTTGGAACAAAAGAGAGTATTTCCCTTTCTCTTCCAACAATCATTGCAAGAGTTGGAGTTTGAACTCTTCCAATTGATAGAAGAAGCCCTTCTTTTCTTGTGAATGCTCTTGTTGCATTTATTCCTACAAGCCAATCTGCCTCTGTTCTTGCTTCTCCAGCTTTACCAAGATTATCAAACTCACTTCCATCTCTTAAAGATTTGAATCCGTTTAATATTTCATCATCAGTTAAAGCATTTAACCACAACCTCTTTGTTTCAATAGATGATTCTGAAAGTTTATATATGAATCTGAAGATAAGCTCCCCCTCTCTTCCCGCATCACAAGCATTGACAACAAATTCATAATCATCATCTTTGAGATATTTCTTAATTGTGTTGAAATGTTTTTCTGTCTCTTTTATAGGTTTTAACTTAAATTCATCTGGAATTATAGGCAAATCTTTTATTGTCCAGAATTTATANTTTTTGTTATAATCTTCAGGTTCACATAGAGTTACAAGATGNCCAAGTGCAAATATTATTGTNTATTTATCATTTTCATAAAAATCTCCACTTTTTTTAACNTTAAATACCCTTGCTATATCAGAAGCAACTGAGGGTTTTTCAGTAAGAATTAAAATTTTCTTCATATTTTTAATAGGATTTCATTAAAAATCTCTTCTTTATTAAGAAGTTCATTATATACTTCATAATTCAACAAATCAATGTGTAGTGGAGTAATTGATATATATCCATTTTTAACTGCCCATGTATCTGTTCCCTCTTCTCCTTCCCATACTGGTTCTCCAATTATCCAATAGTATGGTTTACCAAGTGGATCTTTTCTTTCAATTGTCCTATTTCTATACCACACATTTCCTATTTTTGTTATTCTTACTCCTTTTATTTCTCCTTCACCAGGAAAATTTATATTCAAAAATGTTCCCTTTTTTAAAGGATTTTTTATTAAATATTTCACAATCTCTTTTGAAAAAATTGATGCTTTTTCTAAATTCTCTTTGAAATACAATATTGAGGTAGATATAGATGGAATTCCATTTATAACACCCTCCATACTTCCTGAAATTGTTCCAGAATATGTTATATCATCACCAACATTTGGTAGTTCATTCATTCCTGAAATAACAAAATCAACTTTTTTTATTAATATATCTTTTGCTAAGATAACACAATCTGCAGTCGTTCCATTTGTAGAATATGCTTTAACATTTTTGATTCCTATATCAACTTCCTTTAACCTTAAAGGTTTATGAGTTGTTATTGAATGTCCTAAGGCACTTCTCTGTTTTTCTGGTGCAATTACATAGGTTTCAAACTCTCTTGAAAAAACTTCAGCAAGAGATTTTAATCCTAATGAATCTACACCATCATCATTAGTTATCAATACCTTCAATATCTTTCCTCCTTGATAAGATCATCCAAAACATAGTTAAAACTAATTTTAAAACTTCTTTTTGAATTGAAAACATAAATACCTTTGCTTACTTTATAAAATCCATTTCTTATAACTTGTTCTGAAAATTCTCTATTGACTCTCTTTAACAAAAATTTCATATTATCAATTATATTTCTTTTTATATTTAAAGTTGTATCAATAAACAAAATAGAAACAGATGGATTTATAGTATCAACTCTTTTAATAAAGTTTTCAATCTCCTCTATTGAAATATTATTGGGTGGAGATGACTTAATTTCAAGATAAGAGAGCTTACCAAGAAGTAAAAAGAAGATATCAAAATCCCCACCAGTTGATAAGCCTTTAATTTTTACATTTGAAATTGATGGAATTGAAAATTCATTGAGTAAAATTTTTACAATATACCACTCAAGAGTATCACCAAAATTATCAATATCATAATAGTTTGAAATATATCTATCATATTTTTTTATTATTATTTCATATTTCATTATATAGGGAAGATATTTTTTAACTGCCTTTTCTCCCCATTTTTCTTTTAATTTATCAACGAAACTCTCATCGAATTCCTTTTTTTTTATCATATCTGAAAGAACTCTTCTGAAATAGTAACTGCCAAGTAGTTCAAAATACTCATCTAAAAATCTATCATCTTTTGGTAAAATCAATTTCATCTCATCACTTTCTACAGGTTTTAAACCTCTTTCTTTTAAAAGAGTTAAAATTGTTTCTCTATTAAAATCTCTATCAAAAATTGATAAAATTTTTATAAAATTAGATCTTAAATTAATAAGTTCAATTTCAAGCTTTTTAACTCTTTTCTCTATGCTTTCCATTTTATCTATTTTATCATTTTAAAATTAATTTTAAAATTATTTTCTAAATCTTTTTTTATTAAAGTTTTAAAATATAAAATTTACTCTTACATAAATTTTAATAATTATATAATCTATCATTATAAATTTAATTAATAATTTGTTTATACTTTTTTAAAGTAAAATGATAAATTTTAATAAAATTTTTAAAAATTTATACAAACAAATATGTTTGGATTTTAAAATTGTAGAAGATCTAATGAGTAGTATAAATTTTAATATTTTTTAATTAATTCATCAATTTCATCTATTTTCTCAGTTATATTCATTTCAATTAATAACTTTCTTAAAAATAGTAGATTTTCTTTAAAATTATCATCATTAGAACATAAGATAAATTTATAGGCAAGTAACATATATTCTTTGGGTTCACATTTTAAAAAGAGCTTATACTCTTCATATGCTTCATCAAATCTATTTAAATCAAAAAGTAAATTTCCAAGACTATAATGAGCATATGAATAATTAGGATTCAACTCTATAGATAGTTTATACTCTTTTTGTGCATCTGAAATTCTGTTTAATCTATTAAATAGTTTTCCAAGTACATAATGAGCTTCAAAAGAAGATGGGTTAATTTCAAAAGCTTTTTTTATTTCTTTCTCTGCTTCTTCAAATCTTTCTAAGTCGATCAATATTTCTCCATAAACTATGTGAAGATTATAATCATTGGGATTTAATTTTAATTCCTCTTTTATTTTATTCTCTTCCTCTTTTAATTTATATAAATTTTCAATAATAACATCAATGTTTAATATTTTATTTATAATATTATCCTTTAACAAAATTTTTAATCTATTAATTTTTTTATAAAAATCAAATTCATTCATCTTATACCACCTTAATACATTATAATATAAATTCTCTTTACCCTTCACCCTCAAAGTCTTGATGGATACCGTTATTACAATAGGTCGCAATCCTTTTAAAATCAAGTCACCAATTCTAACTACATAAAGGAAAGCAAAATAGAAGGAGTTGTTTTTGTTTGTCGCAATCCTTTTAAAATCAAGTCACCAATTCTAACAGTATATAACTATTATAGGGCACGAGACAAATATTCAGAAAAGTCGCAATCCTTTTAAAGTCAAGTCACCAATTCTAACGATTTACTGGTGCACCTGCTATTGTATTTCCTAAATGGTCGCAATCCTTTTAAAGTCAAGTCACCAATTCTAACCCTACCTTCAGAAACTATCATCTTATGCCGGTCACTTTTTCGGTAGATTAGAAATATAGAAAA
>JGI11944J13513_1001598_pt1 | contig 17760 bp, 17 predicted proteins | sample TerdegcoTASludge_FD_13513 | JGI IMG/M metagenome (IMG submission 13513) | reverse complement strand
CATCTTTTGATTCTCTTTCACGGGATGAGGCTAAAATACCATAGCACGACCTTACTAATCCTCATGCCATCTTACGTCCTGAAGCTGGGAGGGAGCCTCATCAATACCTCCCGGAAACTCATGCGCGCCCTGATCTCCCTCGCCAACGAAGAGGACTCCAGCTTCCTGGTGGTGCCAGGGGGAGGGCCTTTTGCCGATCTGATCCGGGAGATCGAGGCCCGAAAGGGGCTGAGCGAGGAGGCCGCCCACTGGATGGCGGTGCTGGCCATGGAGCAGTATGCCTTTTTCCTGGCAGACGGAAGCGGAGCCTCTCTCATCTCCCAGGTCCGCCTTCCAGAAAAAGGGGGAGTGAATGTCCTTCTGCCCTACCGGGCCCTGACCGAGGAGGATCTCTGCCCGGAGCACTCCTGGGACTATACCTCCGACTCGATAGCCCTGCTGGTGGCGGCAAGGCTGGAGCTGCCCCTGATCAAGGCCACAGATGTGGATGGAGTGATAATCGATGGTCAGGTGGCAGAGGAGCTAGACGCCCGCCAGCTCCTGGGGAGGAATAGCTGCATCGATCAGGGCAGCATAATGCTTCTTTTGGGAGACCTCTCCGGAATGAGGGTCTGGGTGCTGAACGGCACCGATCCGGCGGCATTTGCAATGGCGCTCAGAAGCGGAAAGGGCGGCACGTTTATCAATGGACAGAAGCTTTCCCCATCCCATCGATCAATGGGAAGGTTTATACAGTGAAATAGGTCTACCAGGGAGGAGATAATATGAAGGAAGAACTGCCAGAGAGATGCATATCATGTGGCATTACGCTTACCGGCGTGGGCGGAGCCAGGTTTCCCTGCCCGAGCTGCGGAACCGTGATTGCCAGATGCAATCGATGTAAAAAACAGAGCAACGTTTATACCTGCAAGGCATGTGGGTTCACAGGACCATGAGGTGAGAGAATTGGGAGACGCAGCAGTAAGAATGAAGGTAATGCCTGAGAGTACAGATGTGGACCTGAAAAAGCTGGCCGAGGATATAAAGAAGGCCGTGCCCAGCTTCGCCAGAATGCATGCCATAGAGGAGAAACCAATTGCATTTGGCCTCAAGGCTCTGATCGTCGTGACCATCATGGATGATAAGGGCGGCCGCAGCCCGGATGAGATAGAGGAAGCAGTGAAAAACCTCCCCGGCGTGGAGTCTGTGGAAGTAGAAGAGGTCGGTCTGATTTAAACCACCTCTCTCGTTTTGGGAAATATAGGATTGAAGATCTAGGGGCTTGTAGATCAGTGGTAGATCGCCGCCTTCGCAAGGCGGAGGCCACGGGTTCGAATCCCGTCAAGTCCATTCAAGAGCAAATTACTTAAATTTTAGTGATCATTGAGTTGCCAATGCCACTGGCCATTGATAGCCCGGAAAGGTCGAGAAAGCATTCCCTCCACACCAGCCGTGGGTCGCGAACCGAAGGCAAAGATATGATCGAGCTGCAGCTCGCAGCCGCCAAGGAGATCCTGGCGGAGGTCTTCGACATCACATTTGTCGAGGCAGAGGAGATGATCAAGCAGCGCAGCCAGGAGAAAACCCTCTGGCCGGAGAAGTTCGCAGATAATGATATATCATTGCAGAAAGAGAGAGTAGCTTGATGGGAACGCTGACAAGATTAATAAAATTGGCAATGAGCGCTGTTCTGGCGAATAAGGCGCTCAGAGGGGCACTGGCAAGCAGTCTGACCAGGTCGATCAGATTGTTCACCAAGCCCTCAACCAGAGCTGGAGCGGACTCTTTCGCCTCCGGAGCCTCGAGGGCAAACCCTGGGGCAGGGTCCAGTCCTCTAGCTGCCCTTTTCGAGGCGGTGATCGGCCTATTGCTATGGCGATACAAAAAGATCCGCTGGATCGCTGAACTGCTCGCCTTCTCCGGTCTGGGAGCGCTTTTCCTGGATATGCTCCATAAAAAAGGGGGCGACCGGGGAGATCAGAGCAGCAGGACGAGCAGCCAGAGTGGCCGGGTCATTGATGTAGATGAGTATAACCTGATCGAAGAGGAGAGATAAAGAGAAAAGGCGATCTAAACACAGATAAGCACAGAATCAACCAATCCCGTTTCCATGACCAAAAAGGCAATAGAAATCGTCGCAGAGCTGATGGCCCTCTCTGCTCGCACCGCCCCTAAGGGCAAAGGCCAGGACTCAATTTTGATAAGAGTGGTAGTTGGCGAAGAGCTGCAGGAGCTTTCCAGAGAGCTAGCCCGCTTGGGCCAGGCTCGGGATATCAAGTTCTTCTTGAGAGATGCAAAAAATCTGGAAGAGAGCGATGCCTGTGTTCTGATAGCCGCGCGGTCAGGAGAGCATGCCGGCCTGAACTGCGGAGGGTGCGGACAAGCCAGCTGCCAGGAGATGATAGAGGCACAGAGCCGCTTTTTAGAGGCTCATGAAGAACTGCCTTTTCACGGCCCAAACTGCGTCATCAAGATGGCGGATCTTGGCATCGCCCTGGGTTCAGCAGCCAAGACCGCCAGCCTGCATAACGTTGACAACCGGATAATGTTCACTGCTGGGGTAGCGGCCTTATCCCTAGGCTGGATGGAGGGCTGCCTGGTGGCTTATGGCATTCCCCTGAAAGCCTCGGGAAAGAATATCTACTTTGACCGGCGGGTATGAGGCTGCTTAATGATGGAAGCAATTGCTGGATTGGCTTGAAAGCCATACCATTAACTGATCTGTTGATATTCGGACAGGGATTTATTCAAGAGTCCTGCAAAAGTCAGCAAAAGTCCTGCATCGGTCCGGCATTGATCTGGACGAAGCCAATGCAATAGAGGTGGGATCTTGGCAAAGATATTGATTAGAGGCGGGGATCTGGACCTGGTTGAGTACGAGTTCCAGCCCTTTGTCCCGGGCCAGTGCATAAAGACCCTGGGACTGGAAAAAGACTATAAGCTAACGCCGATTTCAGGTAAGGTTACTGTTACCTCGCCTGGCAGAATCCATCTGACCGTGCTGGACATGAACCGCTTCGCTCCCAATCGGCCTGGGGGTGGCGGAATGGGCTTTGCCTTGCAGATCTACTGCACTGCCCAGGTGGCGTGCATCCCATCTGGTTTGGAGATCGACTATTCCCGGGAACCTATAATCCGCCATTTTGTGGAGGTATTCAGGAAGACCGTCCGCTATGAGGGAGGATTTAAGATCCAGGTCCGCGACCACCAGAAAAAGCATGTCGGTCTTGGCTCCACCGGATCGGTCCTCTTGGCTTTGGGCCATGCCATGAACACCGCTTTGGGCTCCCCCCTGAACAGGGAACAGATCCGCCTGCTCATCGGCCATAACTATGTGGAGGAGACCGAAGATAACCGGGTTACTAATGGTTTTGAGACCGGTGTTGGTCCGGCGGCAGCAACCTACGGTGGCATGGTCATAACCGGTGACGAGCTGGCCCTGGTCTACCAACATCGATTTGCCGAAGGCAAGAACGTTTTCATCACCATCCCCCCCACCATAGTCTCCTCAGCCGGCCGTTCTGAGTTCGATCTGCTCATGAACCGGGCCAGGAACCTCGATTACCAGGACCGAGAGCTGAAAGCCTATCTAATGCTCATGGACCTCATCCCCGCCCTGGAAAGGAGTGACCTGAAAAAGATCGGCGACATTATCTGGGAGATCGAGTTCCGGGGCTCGAAGAGAGCAGAGGTGGAGCATCATGGCTTTGAGATCTACCGCTACATGAGCATTCTTAGAGATGCCGGCCTGGAATTCGTGGGCATGAGCTCGGTTGGCCCTTCCATCGCCATTGTCACCGAACGCAGCCGAGATGAGGTGGAGATGATAATCGAGCCGCTGGACCTGGAGATCGCTGTAGAGACCAAAGTGGATAACACCGGCCTTAAGGTCAGAGTGGATTAGACTCGATAAGGATAAAAAGATAAATAGATAAGACCAGCCCCAAGGAGAGAAATGCGCTCCTTCAGGGGCTCAGCCTCTTTCTCTCCCGCACTACCTGGGCGGCCGCGTTCTCCGCTTCTATATCTCGCCGGCACTGGGGGCAGATCCAGATCCACTCGAGGCCGCGGGCATCCTTCTGCAGCCCCGAGGGAAGAGAAGACTCCACCCTCATCAGCATGGGCAAAGTGGCATAATGCGACCCGCAGAATCTGCACTCCACCAGCTCAAATGAGATCTCGGGCTCAGGAGCCAGCTCGTCATAGGGCACCAGAGTTAGTGCTTTGGCAGGGCAGAACTCGACGCACAGATCGCACTCCTCTTTGCATCTCTTCCAATGAATGGTTCTGGCTTCGCCAGTATCCGTTCTGACGATGTTCTGGCTGGGGCAGACATTAGAACAGGCCAGACAGCCCATACATCTTCCTGGATCGACTTTTATCATTCTCTTCTCCCCTGGGCAATCAACATAGCGGCCCGATTGCGCGCCCTCCGGTTGGCAAGATCGAAATCCAGGCTCAGGGCATTGGCCGGACAGGTCACAACACAGGTCGGCACCTCCCGGCTCGAGCACAGATCGCATTTATGAGCGATCTTGTCCGTCCATACCACCCCAAAGGGACAGGCCAGCTGGCACAGGCCGCAACCAGTGCACTTATCCACATCAAAAGCCGTTTTATCCCCCTCTTTATGCAGGGCTCCCGTGCTGCAGACCATGGTGCAGCAGGCCTCCTCACAGTGATGGCAGAAGACCGGAAGTGAAGCTGAGCTTCCCACAAAAAGAACATTCACATGCCCTTTTCCGCCATGCACCCGATCGCAGGCTACCTCACAGGACCGGCACCCTATACATCTACTGATATCAACATACACTGGCATCTAATCCCTCTTGCTGATCTTGCAGGCAGAGACCTTGAATTCCGGTATCTTCGCTTCGCAATCGACAGATTCCGTGGTCAGGATGTTGGCTCCAGGAAAATGGAAGGGCATGAACGCCACCCCTCTTCTCATGCTGTCAGTGAGCCTGGCCACTGCTATCGTCTTTCCCCGAGGCGAGGCTACAATCACCTCATCTCCATCCGCCACATCCAGCATCATGGCATCCCTGGCATTGATCTCCACGAAAAGATCCGGCTCGCGCTTGCACAGGGACGGACTGCGAAGTGTCATGGACCCGGCATTCTGATGCACTGCCACCCGGCCGGTAGTGAGGATGAATGGATACTCAGGGCTTACTGACTCTGCTGGAGGGATATAACTAACCGGCACAATCGCCGCCCGGCCCCCATCGAGCTTGAATCCTCCCCGATGAAGGATGGGAGTTCCCGGACTGCTTATGCTGGGACAGGGCCAGATTATCCCCCCCGGATCAGAAACCAAACGCTCCCTGGTTATTCCTCCGTACTGGGGGACCATGCGGTTGATCTCCTCCAGGACAGAGGCTGCATCAGGATATTTGAAATCCAAACCCAATCGGCAGGCCACTTTGCAGATGATATCCAGGTCAGGCAGGGCGCTTCCCGGCGGCTCGACCGCTTTGGAGCTCCACTGGACCCTTCTTTCCGTGCTGGTATAGCTACCCTCCTTCTCCGCCCAGGCCGCTGCAGGCAAGACGACATCCGCAAGCCTTGCAGTTGATGTCATGAAGATATCCTGCACCACCAGAAAATCCAGGGCCTCCAGACTCTTTTGCGCATTATAGCTGCAAGGCTCAGAATTGGCTGGATCCTCACCCATAATGTACATCGCCCGAAGCCTGCCCTCCCTTGCCTTCTCGATCATCTCTGTAGCAGAAAGTCCCCTTCCCAGGGAGAGACCTTCCGTTCCCCAACCAGCTTGAAAGAGCCTGATCGTCTCCGGATCGTCCGCTTTCCTGTAGCCAGGATAGAATTCAGCCAGCGCGCCCATATCGCAGGCGCCCTGGACATTGTTCTGGCCGCGCAGAGGCATGATGCCTGTCCCCTCTCGACCCAACTGGCCGCAGATCAGGGCCAGGTTGGAGATGGCCTGAACATTGTCTGTCCCAGTGGTGTGCTGGGTGATTCCCATGGAGTAGAGGATCACCGAAGCGGGAGAGGTGGCATAAAATCGCGCTGCTCGGACTATATCGATGGCAGGAACGCCGGTTATCTCTGCCACCCTCTCGGGAGTGCTCTCCTTTGTAGCCGCCACCAGTTGCTCGAAGCCTCGGGTTCGTTCCTCTACGTAGGGTAGATTGACCAGTCCCTCTTTGATGATCACATGGGCCAGGCCGTTGAGAAGAGCTACATCCGTTCCTGGCTTCAAGGGCAGGAAGATATCCGCCATCCAGGAGGTATGAGTGCGGCGGGGATCGGCAACTATTACCCTTGCCCCAGCGTCCTTTGCCCGATGAATCCAGCGGGAGAGTACGGCATGGTTTTCTGCAAGGTTAGATCCGATGATGAGAATGCATCTTGAGTTGGCGATATCCGGAATGGGGTTGGTCATCGCTGCCGCTCCCAATGTGCGGTTCAGGCCCACCACCGAGGGGGCGTGGCAGAGCCGGGCGCAACTGTCCACATTCCGGCTGCCCAAAGATCTGGCTAGCTTCTGGAAGAGGTAGTTCTCTTCATTGCTGCACTTGGATGAGGCTAGGAATCCAATGCTATCCGGACCGTGCCTCTTCAGAGCACCGCTCAGACCCTTTGCTACCAGCTCCAGAGCAAAATCCCAGGATATCCTCTCCCAGCCATCTCCCTTCCTCCTCAACGGAGTGCGAAGCCGTTCCGAATGATCGAGGATCTCCAAAGCGGCATTTCCCTTGGAGCAGAGAGCTCCTTCACTTACCGGATGATCGAGCATATACTCGATTCCTGTGGCACGCTCCTTCTCCACGACAATGAAAAATCCGCAGCCTGCAGCGCAGTAGGGGCAGACCGTTGGAACAAGCATTTTTGCCATCCCTTACCTCCAACAATTGGCAACTGGTTTTTTTCAGCAATATCCTGTCAATATATGCAAATGCCTCAATAAGTATACAGATTGCTATAGGGCCTCTTCGATCTTGGGATGAGCTTGACAAAGCTGCTGTTCAGGATCTCATCTTTTTCCAGGCCAAGCATTGGGAACCTTTCTATGAATCCAGATAGATAATGATCCAGAACCTCTCGATCGCTTTCATCAACTGGTGAGATCGCCACCTGGTCTCCCACCTGGGAGCTTTTAACTGAGCCTCTCAGATAGATCGTTCCTCCATGCATTCCCGTTCCTATGAAGCTAGCCTTATGCCCCTGGTCTTTCAGATCGAGGAGGATGACCACCCCCCCTGCCATGTACTCGCCCAGAAAGTCCTGAGCCGTTCCTCCTATGACCAAAACAGGCTTTTTGTCCTCGTACTCTTTCATATGCAGAGCAGTCCTGTAGCCGCAGCCGTCCCGCACATAGATCGTGCCTCCCCGCATGGAAAAGCCCAGGACATCTCCTGCTCTACCCTCCACCACGATCTCTCCGTCGTCCATGGTGTTTCCCACTCCGTCCTGGGCATTGCCGTGCACGATCACCTTGTGGCCGAAGAGAAAGGCGGCCAGATCGTTTCCAGGAATTCCATAGACCTCAATCTCCATCTGATGCCTCTCCGGCGAGTACAGTCTGGTGCCGATATACCGTTGACCGCATACATTTCTGATGATCACCTTCCTCTCGCCGGCCAGCATCAGCTTCCTTAGCCTGTCGTTCAGCTCTCTGGTCTGGAGTTCCTCGGCATCGATCTCAACTGATCCCACAAATAAACCTCCTCTTGCTATGGCACTGATCGGGACGAGGCAGACCTCGTTATCCTGAATCATTCTCCTGCACCTTTTATTCCCAGGACATCCAGCTCCCACTCGTGCAGGCCCACGCCCCGGAGGTGATCGCGGTTGCCGCGCAGGCTCTCTAGGGCATTGATTCCCATCCCCCCCAGCATCTCCCGGATCTCATGAGACCAGGCAGAGATGAGGTTTGTCAGGCGCTGTGAGGCGATATCCACATTCAGCCGGCCCGATAGACGTGGATCCTGGGTGCAGATGCCCCAGTTGCATTTGCCGGTGTAGCACTTTTGGCAGAGATTGCATCCCATGGCAATGAGAGCCGCCGAGCCGATATAGGTGGCATCTGCGCCTAAAGCTATGGCCTTGATCACATCAGCACTGCAGCGAATTCCGCCCGCAGCAATGATAGAGCATCTGTTCCTGATACCATCCTGGCGTAGACGTCGGTCCAGAGAGGATATAGCCAGCTCTATGGGTATTCCAACATTGTCTCTGATCACCTTGGGAGCTGCGCCCGTCCCTCCCCGCAGGCCGTCTATGGCAATGATGTCCGCGCCTGCATGGACGATCCCCGCGGCAATGGCCGCGAAATTGTGCACAGCAGCGATCTTCACTGATACCGGCTTTTCGTAGTTTGTGGCCTCCTTAATGGCATGGATGAGCATGGACAGATCCTCAATGGAATAGATATCATGATGCGGCGCTGGGGAGATGGCGTCAGTGCCTACGGGGATCATCCGGGTGGCAGAGACGGAAGCTGAGACCTTCTCACCAGGCAGGTGACCGCCAATCCCCGGTTTGGCCCCTTGGCCCACCTTGATCTCCACTGCAGCGGCGCAGTTGAGATATTCAGCATCTATGCCAAATCGGCCGGATGCTACCTGGACGATGGCATGCTTGCCGAATTTCTCTCTCATCTCCCTGGGCAGCCCTCCCTCGCCGGTGTTGAAGTAGGTCCCCAATTTGCTGGCCGCTGTGGCCAGGGAGAGGAAGGCATTGTAGCTGATCGCTCCGTAGGACATGGCGGAGAAGACGATGGGCGTTTGGACCATCAGGTTGGGTGAGACCGAAGTGGCAATATCCACTTCCTCGTCGTTTACCTTGAATTCCATCAGGTCCGGCTTGGCCCCCAGAAATGTGCGCAGCTCCATCGGTTCCCTCAGGGGATCGATCGAGGGGTTGGTGACCTGAGAGGCATTGAGGACTATGTGGTCCCAGTAGATCCGGAACGATTTGTCGTTGCCACAGCCGGTCAGTATCACCCCACCGGTCTCTGCCTGCCTTTTGACGTCCTCCAGCTTCTCCCTGGACCAAGAGGCGTTCGAGCGGTAGAAGGACGGATTGGGCTGGACCACTATGGCATCCCGGGGGCAGAAGACGGCGCATCTCTGGCAGCCGACGCACTTGTAGTTGTCTGATATCAATCGGTCGCTCACCGGATCGTAGGTGTGGGCGCCAAACGCGCACTGCCTTTCGCAGCCCCGGCACTGGCCACATTTTGCCTCGTCCCTGATTATTTGAAACTCAGGAAAGACGAATGATTTCATCTTATACCCTCTTGCTGTTAAGTTCGCATATTACCGGTTCTCCTCCGTTGGGCGTCCAGACGGAGTCTATTTCCGGCGAGATAAGTCTGATCGACGCTTCCTCACTGGAGAGGTAGAACATCTCTCCTCTAGTGGCTGCTGTTATCGGCCGAAGCCGAATTCTGTCCGTCAGTCCCACCAGTCTTCCTGTCTGGCCGATGATGATGGCAAAGGGGCCGTTCATGAGCAGGGGACCATAGACCATCCTCAATGTGGTAAAGAGCTTCTTCTCTTTCTCGCTCATGGTATCTATGGCATTCCAGGTGGGGGGGGCCAGGATCTTGGCCACGATCTCCATCGGTATCCTCTGTCTCCTCAAGAGGAGGTCTGCGGCATAGGCTATGACCTCAGTATCGGTCTGCAGGGTGCAGGCATAACCGTACATCTCCAGATACCAGCGGTTGGTGCCGTATGAGGAGATCTCGCCGTTGTGCACGATGCTCGTATCCAGCAGGCTGAAGGGATGAGCTCCTCCCCACCAGGCCTGGGTGTTGGTGGGGAACCGGCCGTGAGCCGTCCAGGCATAAGCGGAATAAAGCTCGTCGAGCATGAAGTACTCGCCTATCTCTTCTGGGTAGCCCACTCCCTTGAAGCAGCCCATATTTTTCCCGGAGGAGAATATGTAGGCATCTTCCGCTCTGCTGTTGGTATGCATCACTACTTTCACCACATACTCCTCATCGGAGAGACTGGCGTCCTCACCTTTTTTTCTGGGGGAGACGAAGTAACGCCATAACAAGGGAGGATCTCTAAGCAGGACTTCGGAGCGGTGAGGGATCTCCTCATCATAGACCACATCGAACCTCTGGTTGAGGTATTGCTCGAACTCAGCTTTGGCCGATATCTGGGACTGGAGGGTTTTGCCGTTGAACATCAGGTGGAAGGCATAGTAATCTCGATACTGTGGATATATGCCATAAGCTGCAAAGCCCCCGCCCAGGCCGTTGCCCCGCACATGCATGTTAGCTATGGCCTTCATGACCCCGGCAGCGCTAAAGCGTTCACCGTCCCGGTTCATTGCCCCGAAAATGGAGCAAGCGCAGATCTCCTTGGTGTAAAGCCCTCTTCTCTTCCTTGGCATGACAACCATGAACTCCAGTCATCGGCTTTGCAGCTATATTTTTCAGACTATTGCCAGGGGCATATTTTGCCTGTAGATTCCCCGTTCAAGCATGCTCACAGGAGTGGAAGGTATCTGTTTAGCTCCCACTGAGTGACGTTCATGCGGTAGGCATCCCACTCTGCCTTCTTGTTGGCGATGAAGGCCCGGAAGACGTGCTCGCCCAAAGCCTCGCGGACGAGGGTGCTCTTCTCGGTGATGTGGATGGCATCGTTCAAGCTGCCGGGAAGGGAGGTGATGCCCGCTTTTGCCCTCTCCGCGTCGCTCATGTGGTAGATGTCCTGCTCCTGGGGCGAGGGGAGATCGTACTTGTTGGCGATACCGGCAAGACCAGCGGCCAGCATGACTGAGAAAGCCAGATAGGGGTTGGCTGCCGGGTCCGGGCTGCGGTACTCGACTCTTGTGGCCGCCTCTTTTCCGGGCTTGTACATGGGGACTCTGACCAGAGATGACCGGTTCCTCCTTGCCCAGGCGATGTAGACCGGAGCCTCATAGCCAGGGACCAGCCGCTTGTAGGAGTTGACCCACTGGTTGGTGACGGCGGTGATCTCGGGGGCGTGCCTGAGGAGGCCGGCGATGTAGTATCTGCCCGCATCGGATAGATTGAACTCGTTACCGGCATCGAACATCACATTTCTTTTGCCCTGGAAGAGGGACTGGTGGACGTGCATCCCGCTGCCGTTCTGGCCGAATATGGGTTTGGGCATGAAGCTGGCATGATAGCCATACCTGCGGGCGATCTCCTTGACGGTGATCTTGTAGGTCATCACCGTGTCCGCCATGGAGAGGGCGTCCTTGTAGCGCAGGTCGATCTCATGCTGGGAGGGTGCAACCTCATGGTGGCTGTACTCCACATCGATACCCATGGCGTCCAGAGCGAGGATGGTATCCCTTCTCAGGTCGGTGGCATTATCTGCCGTGGTCAGGTCGAAGTAGCCGCCGTTATCCAGGACATCGGTGCTGTTCTCTCCCTTAAAGTAGAAGAACTCCAGCTCCGGGCCCACCAGGAAGCTGTAGCCGTCATCCTTGAGGCGGCTCAAGTTCCTCTTGAGCACATTTCTGGGGTCGCCCTCATACGGGCTGCCGTCGGGGTTTTGGATGTCACAGAACATCCTGGCCACGGCATTCTCCTGCTGCCTCCAGGGGATGAGCTGGAAGGTGGTGGGATCGGGCTTGGCGACCATATCAGACTCGTGGATCCTGGCGAAGCCCTCAATGGATGAGCCGTCAAAGCCCATGCCTTCGGAGAATGCCCCGTCCAGCTCATTGGGATTGATGGCGAAGCTCTTGGGGATGCCCAGGATATCTGTAAACCAAATTCGAACGAATCTTACATTATATTGGTCTATTGCCTCAAAGACTTCCTCTTTATTTCTTATTTGCAGGGCCATTTTTTTAGCCTCCAAGATAGAGTACCTTTGAGAGCAATTTATAGATATTTGAGAATAAGGCTGAAAATTTATGAAGAATTATGATAGCATGATGTCCAATTACAGAGGGAATAATTGTTTTTCAAATGAAAATATTGATTATGAATAGCTCATAATAGGAAACGATTCAAGGAAAAATGCCCGGAGTTTAAAAAAGCGGGGTGATGCAAAAAAAATCTGCCCCTGCCCCCCAATATCCTCTCTCATTTCATAATCCTTTCAGCGCCTCCTCAAGACCCGGGACCTGCTTTGAGCCGGCGGGGACGGTGAGGTTCGCCCCGGCTAAGTCCTGGCCGATGGGCTGATAGCTGCCGCCCAGGTGCTCTGCCAGGAAGGCTTCGGTGATGGCGTAAAAGGAGAGCCTGTTCTCCGGACGGGCAAAGCCATGCCCCTCGTCTTTATAAAGCACATAAGTCACAGGGAGTCCCTTGGCCTGCATGGCCTGAACTATCTGGTCGGACTCATTCTGCTTGACCCGGGGATCGTTTGCTCCCTGGCCGATCAGGAGAGGCCGACGGATTCGATCCACATAGCTGAGTGGGGAGCGGTCGCGAAGCAGCTCTCTTCCCTCCTCGGTCCTGAAGTCGCCAACCCTCTTGGTGAACTGCTCGATCTCCGGCTTCCAGTAAGGTGGAATGGTCTCGAGCAGCGTGATAAGATTGGAGGGGCCGACGATGTCCACAGCACAGGCGAATGTCTCCGGCGTAATTGTCAATCCCACTAAAGCAGCATAGCCGCCGTAGCTTCCTCCCATGATGGCTATCTTTTCTGGATCAGCGATCCCTTTCTGAACCGACCAGTTCACGGCGTCGATGAGATCGTCATGCATCTTCCGGCCCCACTCCAGGTTACCGGCATTGATGAAATCCTTGCCAAAGCTGGTCGAGCCGCGGTAGTTGACGCTCAGTACGGCATAGCCCCGATTGGCCAGCCACTGGTGAGTGGGATCGAATCCCCAGTAATCGCGCCCCCAGGGGCCTCCATGCACATACAAGACCATGGGCAAAGACATATCCGGTAGCCCGTCGCCGTCAACATCGCTCTCCACTGGCAGGGTATAGTAGCAGACCATATTCAGGCCGTCCCGGGTTTTTATGATGGCCGGAGTCATCTGAGCCAGGGTCAGGTTCTCCAGCCTGGATCGATCTGTGAAAAGGAACTTCGGCTGCTTTTTTTCCCGATCGTAATAGTAGTAGCGCGCTGGTCCATTGTCTTTGGTATAGACCACAATCCAGGCTCTATCATCCAGGCTGCGGCTGACCACGGTCATATCAGCATCATCCACTCTCTTCAGAAGTTCGAGATCATCTTCGATCGCCTGGTCAAGGACAGTCCATTCGATTCGGTCGTAGTAGAAGGCCACTGCCTGGACGTTCTTCTCTGTGGGATGGATCATCAGTCCGCTCAGGTCGGACCTGGGGTCCTCTGCCAGAAATGTGCTCTCACTTGTATTCAGGTCCAGAGCGTAAAGGGCGGCGGTATTTCTTCCCCTGCTGTCGATGAGATAGATGAGGTCATTGCTCTTATTGAATCCGGCAAAGCCTGTGGTGAGAGTATCATCCAAATCGATTCTCATATATCTCTCCCACCCGCCTTCTGTGGGCTTGAAGATCTCGCTGCCGCCGTCTTCTGTCATATTGGCCGCCAGCCTTATCCGGTAGTCGTCATCGATCTGGAAGCTGACAAATTGCTTGTTCTCCAGGATCAAAGTCAAGTTGCCGGTCTGGATATTGAGCAGGAAGAGGTCGTGGTATTCCGGATCACGCCTGTTGAGGGCGATGACTGCCTCGTAGGGGTGCTTGGGAGATAGGGCCCTGATCTCAGCCCGGACCCCCCTCGAAAGGAGTAAGGTCTAAAACCTCGCCGCTGCTGAGGTTGACGCTGTAGATCCTCCAGTTCTCATCTCCATTGCGATCCTGTAGATAGAGGACATGCTGGTTGGTGTAGGCCCAGCCGTAGGTCCTGATGCCTCGATAGGTGTCATTGGTAACCGGCTTTGCATCCTGGGGAGAGTCTGCTGGACCTACCCAGACGTTCAGAACGCCATCTTTGGGGGCCAGAAAGCTCAGGCTGGAGCCATCCGGGCTTAGCCTGGTGCTGATCCTGTCCGGATTGCCAAAGAGAGTATCCCTGGGTATCAACTGGGTCTCCCTTTCTGCCGTGCATTCAAATGTGAGCATGATGAGAAATATGATCAAAATGCCAATATGTTTTATGGTCTCGCCTCCGGGAGCTGAGTCTTGATCTCAATTGCCTTCAAGTTTTGCAAGGTAGTGTGGACTGCTTTTTAGCATGGAACTTCATAAATATATAATGCAGTTTGCCTCGTTAATAAACGAACACCGAAAACTATATATTCGTTGATCGCAGTACGTTACATTGGCAAAAGTCAGATTCTATTTTTCCCTCCTACATCACGACTTTTGCCTCCCTCCTTATTACGATAAATCAAGCGACAAACCAGCATGTCCTCCATGATTTTTTGCTCATTTTTTGGTCAAGACAGCAATGCGTATATACTTTGCCGCTTTTTAACTTGGTCTGAATGTTGAGCGACCTGCGCTTATCCCTTGCGGCAGAGATGATAAGAGATCACGTCGCCCTGGATGGGATCGACCGATACTGCCAGGAGACAGGAGTGCAATGCAATGATTTTGTCCCTCTTGAGCCGGTTGACTTCAAAGGCAGAATACTGGCGGTGGACGGCTCCAATGTCTCCGTCTGCGGCTGGTCTGTGGCCAGCATCAATCTGATCCGTTCTGGCTATGTGGTCTATCAGGGAAGAGACTGGAAGAGGACGGTCATCACCTTCGATGATATCTTCTTTGCCGATCCGGCAATCTCCGCAGAGCAATTCGCGCCCCATCTGGGGCGACTGGGCCAAAAGGAGATCAGCCTCACGGAAGAGGATCTGGACAGGCTCTCCACATACTTTCGGGAGCTGCAGGAGTATGTGTCACTGGACGACGCCATAAGATGGGCGAATCCCGGCGACATCATCCTCTATGACGGCAGCTTCGACGTCTTCGAGCCCCTGCGAGCCGCTCTATCCAATGTCTTCCGCCGGGCGGAGGAGAAAGGGGTCGCTCTCCTGGCGGTGGCCAAATCCAGCTCCTTGTATTGGGGCGAGGGCATATCGCTTCCTTTCATCCACCATACAAACCAGGCAGGAAGCATGATCCTGCCCAACTCTCCCTGGTATCTGAACCTGAAGGGCAAGAAGGTGAACCGGGGTCCGGGAAAATGGGGTGGGGAGAGCTACATCGTCCGGTTCACCGGCAGGAGCGGTTATGCCTTTCGGGTGGATGTCCCTGCATACTTGGCCGGCAAGGTCGAGCCGGTGCTGGCGGGGATATCATCCTGTTCAACCTCTGCAGAGTGCCCAGGCTACCCTCATGCCCTCTTCCGCGCCCACCGGGACATCAGAATCACAGAGAATGAGGGTGCATCTGTGAGGATGAAGCTGATAGAGAAGCTCTGCCTGGAGGGCATGAGTCCAACTCAGGTGAAGATGCTGATGCTGGATTATCATGATATCCTGGAGATGCGGCAGAGAATCTAGAAAACAATTGATTGACTAAAACCCAAATGAGGGAGATTGATTGTGACGCCCAAGTTAGATATCGATTCCATCCAGGGGGAGGGTGGAGAGCAAGTTCCAGATCGATTGGTGATAGAGGAAGAGAGGACTACCTATCGCATTCTCTCCAAGAGCGTCAGAGAGTATCATTTCATCGTCCCCTATGATTCGTACCTGGATCGGGTGGAGGTGGGGCAGATATTCTCCATCAAAGATCATGACCTCACCTTCCTGGCCCGGGTCCTGAACATCGAGCACAGCTCCAACTACGATGGCCACTGGGATACCACTATGAGAGGCACCCAGTTCTATGATAACGACCAGATATTCAACCGGGTGATCGCCGAACCCCTGGGATGCGTATCCTCTGATGGGACCTTCAGAAAAGCCAGGACCCTGCCCACCAAGTTCTCCCCGGTAGAGCGGGCGGAGAAGGAGGAGTTCGGCTTTCTCCGGGCGGTGATGGGAGATATCGAGGTGGGCTCCCTGAGAAACGGCTCGGTGCTCGTCGAAGATATACCCGTCTCTTTGCACAGCCAGGCCATGGACCATCATATGGGGGTATTCGCCACCACCGGCATGGGCAAATCCAATTTTATGAAGGTATTTGCCGCCTCATGCATGCGCCTGGCTGCCCGGGGCGAGTCGAAGTTCGGCCTTTTGATCGTAGATCCTCATGGAGAGTACTTGAAGGGAAAGGACCTCAACAAGGGACTGGTTCATCTCAAGAGGTACCGGGAAGGCCTGGCCTGCTACTCTACAGACCAGAAGAATGCCTCTGATCCGGATGTGGAGGAGCTGGCCATAGCGGAAAGCGACATCCGGCCGGAGGATATAGCACTGCTGTACGATTGGTCGCCGCCCCAAAGGGAGGCTCTGGAGGCCATCTCCAGGACACTGGACTCAAATAAATGGCTGGAGGAGATCCAGAGCCCGGAAGGCCTGGAAAGGATGGTGCAGCAGAGCTTCCATGAATCGACCATAAATGTCTTGATCCGAAGGATAAAAAACGAGCTGCATAGGAATAAATATATAAAGAAGAGGTCAAGCCTCAGCAATATCCTTGCTCACCTGCAAAAAGGTGATGTTGTCCTGGTAGATATACCGAGGATGAGCGATCGCTCAGAATTATTTTTGCTCTCTGTTTTATCCCGCTATATCCTTGAGGAGTACAAAAAAGATGTCCCAAACGGCGGGACGGAGGGAAGAAAGAACTGCCTGATCACCATCGAGGAGGCGCAGAGGGTCCTGGGTGCGGGAAGCAATACCTCGCGCTTCGAGAGCATCGCCCGAGAGGGGAGGAAGTTCGGGGTAGGTCTGTGCGCCATCACCCAGCAGCCAAAGCTGATAGACAGACAGCTCCTCTCTCAGTTCAATACCCTGGTGGTGATGGGCCTGGGAGACAGGAACGACCGTCAGCAGCTGGAGGAGTCGGCCAAACAGGACCTATCCTCCATGGACATAGAGATCCAGACCCTGGAAAAGGGGGAGGCAGTGATCTCCTCATTGAGCATCCCCTTCCCCGTGCCCGCCAGGATTCACCGCTATGAGGATTACCTGCGCCGGTTAAACCAGGAGGAGAGGGAGGAAGGCCTCATAAAGAGAGGAGGCTTTAAGCCCTTCCTGGAGTGACCATGAAGATAATCCACCTGGCAGACTCTCATCTGGGGTTTTCCAGCTACAGCCGCTTAGACGAGCACGGCCGGAACAGGGTAGAAGAGATGGTCTATTCAGGATTTGAAAAGGCCATCGAGCAGATCATCCGGGCCCGGCCTGATGCGGTGGTGCATGCGGGAGATGTCTTCCATCACGTCCGGCCCAAGATCAAGCCCCTTTTCATCTTCCAGAGGGGCCTGCAGAGGCTGGTGGAGGCAGGGATTCCGGTAATCATAATCAGCGGCAACCATGATGCTCCCAAGAGCTTCAACCAGACCAGCCCCTTCCGGCTCTTCGAGGGCATCAGGGATGTGCATATCGCCCAGCGCTACCGTTATGAGCGCTTTGATGTGGGCGACCGCAGTTTTCATTGCATTCCCTTCTGTCTGGAGCCGCAGGACTACCGGACTGAGTTTGGAGAGATCAGACGTTCGGGCAGGGATGTCCTGGTGATGCACGGCCTGGTCGAGTCCCTCAAAAACCAGAAGATGAGAAGCGTCGGTGAGCACGAGCTGAATGACAGCCTGCTGAAAAGCGACTTCGACTATATCGCTCTGGGCCACTTCCACTGCCAGGCCCAGATTTCCGCCAACGCCTACTACAGCGGCTCGGTGGAGTACTTCAACTTCGGAGAGGCAGGGGATGTGAAGGGCATGCTCCTGGTCGACCTGGAGAGGGGAGTGGTATCAAGGATGCCGG
>JGI11944J13513_1001581_pt1 | contig 17878 bp, 21 predicted proteins | sample TerdegcoTASludge_FD_13513 | JGI IMG/M metagenome (IMG submission 13513) | reverse complement strand
AGTTTAATTAAAGCTTTTGCTATAAGATCCTCATTGCATTCAATGCTCATTATCAAGTTAAATTGATATTGAACCTATTAAGTTGCGCAAGAGTTAAATCCAATGAAGTTGCCCTCGAATCAACCAACTTTAGTAGGTGTCCGTCTTGGATCTGACCTGGCTTTCCATATTTGGCGTGCTGACCGGAATAATGATATTCGCCCTCAAGGTCAGCCTGGGCTGCGGCCTGGCCAGCCTCAGGCGCAGGGAGATAATCTCCATCGCCGCAGTGTATCTATTGATCTCCATTTTCATGGGCGTGGCCATAGAGCTGATGCCGGAAGGTGCCCTGGAATGGGCTTTGAATACCGGAATGACGGTGCACCTCATCGTCTCAGTGCTTCTTGTCTTCCTGGGAGTCACGACCGCCAGGAGATGGAATAACAATCATCACGATATATCCCGCAAGACCTTCTGGGCNCTCTCCATGCCCTGTCCCGCCTGCCTGGCTGCCAGCTTCATCTCCTGCAGCTTTCTTGCCGGGCTTGCGGATATCGATCCCTGGAAGACGGGAGCCCTGGTGGGCCTGCTATTTTTCATCAGCATTGCCGCTTTCTCCACCATTCTGGGAAGGATGCAGGCCTCTCCCTCCACCCTGGGGAATGCCATGATCTTTCTCGGCCTGTTTTACATTCTCTCCATTCTGCTCATACCGGCTTACATCGAGAGCCAGAAGATCTCATTTCTGGTCGCTGGCAGCCAACTGAACGATATTATCCCCACCTACTTATTGATCATCTCAATGATGGCCTTGGGCTTTTTGGGCAAAAGATGGGGGGTCAGCTTCTGATCCTCTATGAGACCTGCGTGCAGATCCTCTACATCTTCTCCACCGCCTTCCTCTACCCAGACATACTGGCTCTCATCATCCTTTTCGCCTGGTCGCTGGCCCTCCTGGGCTCCTTGATTCATGAATACACCTCCCGGCACAGGGCATTAGAGGAGCTGGAGGAACTCAGCCTCAAGGCGGTCGCCCAGATCGAAGAGGGCAGGCCAAGGGAGGCCTCCGAGACGCTCAGAGGCAATAAGTGCCCCCTTCAGCTCGCCCGAGCCCTGGAAGAGACCAGCAGATCGATTGAGAAGGGGCTCATTAAATTCAAGTTCGAGAAGATCCTGCAGGATGCCGAGCTGTCCATGGCCAAGGCTCTGGAGCCTCTGAGGATCGGAGTGCGGGCAGGGCCCATTCTGGGCCTGATGGGGACCCTGATTCCCATGGGACCGGCTCTGATCGGCCTCTCCCAGGGGGATATCAAATCGATGGCGGATAACCTGGTCATCGCTTTTGCCACCACCGTCATCGGTCTGGTGGTGGGAGGGATCTGCTATATCGCGATGGTCATCAGAAGCAGGTGGTACCGTCAGGATCTCAGCGACCTGGAGTACGCCATAGATCTCATCAGGGGCGGAATCGATGAGAAGGCGTAGGCTGGGACTGCTGGAGGATCAGGAGGATAGCGATCCCATGAGCGGGGTGGCCAATCTCTTCGATACCGCCATGGTCTTCGCCGTCGCCCTTCTCCTCGCCCTGGTGGTCTCATACAACGTCCCTGAGCTGCTGCAGCCCGAGGCCAATGTGACCATCGTCAAAAATCCTGGGGACCCGAATATGCAGATCATCATCAAGGACATGAGCCAGATCCAGGTTCTGAATATGACCGAGAAGATCGCCGGTGGACAGGGCAGTAGAATGGGAACTGCCTACCGGCTGGAGAGCGGCCAGGTGGTCTACGTGCCGGAAAATGCCACGGACATGAGATAACCTTGATAAAATTGAAGAGAAATATGTAATAAATACAGTCCGAGCCCGATTAAGGCTTGGACTGCAGACTCTCGATCTTAGCACGTAATGATTTCAGCTCTTCCTCCAGATCCCGGGCCACTGCCTCCAGATAATCTCTCTCCTCTTCCGGGGTGAGCTGGCGAAAGGGTTCGCCTGGAATGTACCCGTAGCCTCTACCATAGCCTCTTCCATAGCCCATGCCCAGACCTCGGCCGTAGTAGAATGCAGCCCGGCGACACCAGGGATTGTAATATCCTACTGCTCTATTCCCGCGAGAGCCCATCCACCAGGGCCCTGTACCGTCTCCCCATGGCATATATCTTACACCTCTTTTACGTTAATAGTAACTTATGAGAGAATATATTTGAACTTTTCTGTATAGCAAGGTTGAAATACCGCTCCTTGCATAACAAAAGAACATGTCTCCCTGTCGAGGAAGAAGGAGGGGCAGGCGCTGGATATCAGAGGTCCCTTCAGTACGAAGCTTCTTGCCTGATGGCTGCCCCCGAGTGGAGGCCGTCTCCATAACCTTAGAGGAGCTGGAGGCGGTGCGGCTGGTGGACCTCCTGGACCTGGACCAGGAGGAAGCAGCATTCTTTATGGGCATCTCCAGGAAAGCCTTCTGGAACGACCTGATGAATGCCAGAAGGAAGATCGCTGCTGCTCTGGTCTATGGCATGGGCCTGAGAATCGAGGGAGGCAGCTTTGCCCTGAGGGGAGAGGAGGCATCAGCAACCACCGAGTCCCAGGAGCACAAAAAGGAGATGTCGCTGATGGAAAGGGAGATAGCCCTCCTGGGGTCAAGGCTGGAACACCTCAGCAGCAGAGTGGCCGCCCTGAAGAGGGAAGAGATGACCGATTCCGGGGATTTTCCTATGGCGAAAGAGTCAGGATCGCAATCATGATCGATAAGATAATTTATTACCAGCTCTAATGATTGCATGGCCTTTTGTCCTCCTTGATTTGTGCAATAACTCAATTATGGATACAGATATATTATAGATTATAATATTATAATTCTTGGCATATGATCAAAATGCTGCCAATACCAAAGCAACATCCAATACATAGCCAGGATTATTACTACTATTTTACATCATATTTGCTACATTACCCCTGCATCCTGATTGGCCCCTCAAGGCAGATTTATAAGCAAGGTGCTTCCATTCGAGAAGGAGATAAGACGGTGACTGGAAGAGGTTCGTGGATATGGCTTGATCGGCGGGGATCAGGCGCCGTCAAGGCTTATCTAGCCAGTGCAAATCCGGCCTGTCACTCGATCCTATCGGATTGAGTTTCGATCCGATTGAGATTCGATCAATAGCCATCTCTTCAAACTCTCGCTCACCGTCCTTCACCTCTGGGAGAGCTGGATTGGATAGAGATGATCTGAAAGGGGATTAGAATGGATGCATCCGACTACCTTCTCTACTTCGTGTACGTATTCAGCTCCGTATTCGTGATAGTCAACCCCATCGAGGCCAGCATGGTCTATGTCACCCTAACCCTCGGCATGAACCCTCTGGAAAAGAGTCACATCTACAAGAGGGCCACCCTGGTCGCCTTTATCATTGCCATTCTCTTTGCCCTGGCAGGCGATCTGGTGCTGCGTCTCTTCGGCATAACCACTGACAGCCTCTCCGTCGCAGGAGGAGTCCTCCTCTTCCTGGTGGCCATCGATATGCTCCGCGGGGTCCACCAGCAGAAGAAGGTCACTGATCTGGAATTGAAGGATGCCAACCGCAGGGAGGATATCTCCGTCTTTCCCCTGGCCACCCCCCTTCTCACCGGACCCGGTGCGATCACCACGGTGGTGGTGCTGATGGGATCGGCAGGAAGCATCACTGAGAAAGCGATCGTCGTCCTAGGAGTATCCCTGACCTATACTTTAACCCTGTTCATCCTCAGGTTCTCCGATTACATCGACCGAGTGCTGGGTGTCACCGGGATCATGGTCTTAACCCGGGTGATGGGCCTGATCCTGGGAGCGGTGGCAGTGAACTTCGTGGCCGTCGGAGCCTGGAACCTCTATCAATCAATGGCTGGGGGCTGAAACCGAAATCTGGGAATAATAAAGATCCGGGGCTAGAAATCGAAGAGCGACTTCTGTTTCAGGGGTTTGCAGCCGCCGGCAAAGCTGAAAAGGCTGCTCTGCGCCCGGCTGGAGCAGAGCTGGTCCTTGCTCACTCCGAAGCTCTCGAATATACGCAGCACTGGTGGCAGGATCTGTTTGTCCACATAATACTCCGTATCCAAGGTGATATTGTTCTCCAGGACGTAGGCAGGGTCCTCCGCCCGATCGACAAACAGAGTCCGATTCTTTCTTCCACCCTTGCCCCGAACGATCACAAATGGCACCCTGTCTCCCACATTAGGCACCTGACCCCCTCTCTCTTTCATCTTCTCCACCAGCTGGATATGAGGCTGTTTGTTCTTGTAAGAGCCCGTGCTCTTGGTGTACCTTCGGGTCAAGGTCAGCTCCTCCAGTATCCCCGGATCCTGGGTTAGGTCCAGGTTCTGCAGACGGACCACCACCGATCGCACGTGCTCTACTGCTTCGTCCACCTTCCCCTCCTTGAGCACCAGCTCCAGGCATGTCTTGAGGGTGCCGGAGGTCAGGCCGCACCAGTCTCGGCGCACGGTCTCCATCCCCCGCACCTTGATCCGGTCCCGCCATCCATCAGCCATCTGCTCGAATATCCAGAGAGCATAACGCTTCTTGGCCAGGAATATGCCCCTTCGGGCGAAGGCCTCGAAGACCAGCTCCATGGGCTGGGGAAGGCTGAATGTGACTATCTCGGCGATCTTCTTTCCGATAAGACCCGCATCATCGAGCGTAACCGGTTCATTATGGGGGCGGAGGCGGACGAAGACGCTGTCAGTATCTCCATAGACCACATTGAGGTCGAATCCCTTCTCTGCCCGCGCTCCCAGCTTGAGCTCATCCTTAAAGACGGCCTGGCCGTCGATCACATATACCGATCCGATATCATCGATGATCTTCTTGGTCCTCAGGATGTTCTCCCGGCCAAAGGAGGTGACTGCATTGGCTAAAGCCAGGCTGTACAGCCTCGCCCGGGCATAACCGGAATAACCATAGAAGCTGTTCAAGAGGATCTTCAGAGCATACTGCTTGGCATCCAAGAATCGCCTTTCCTCGTCGCTCGCCCTCTTCATCAGCCTCTTGGTCTCTGTCCTCTGGTCGAGCAGCTCCCTTAGCACACCGGGCATGATTCCTGGCATTACCTTCGGGGAGACAAAACTCCCCCCGGAGGGTGCGGTTATGATTTCCTCTGGCTCGGGTGAGTCAGCCACTACCACGGTGGAATAGCAGAGATTATGAGCCATCATGATGGTAGGATAAAGGGACTTGTAGTCCAGTATGACCACATCCTCCACCAGTCCCTTCTCCGGCGCCAGCACTGCGCCCCCTTTCAGCTCTTCGTTCTCGACATATCTCTCCTCCGAGAGATCGGAATCCGGTTTAGGAGGCATCACCCGCGATAACTCCCGGAAGCGGCGCAAGAGGAGGTTCTCCACCATTCCCGACTGGCCGCCGTTGACTATATCCTGCAGGAGGGAGCCGCTGGCCCGGGAGAGGGCGATATACTTGTCCATCAACCGCAGGTCCAATAGCAGGCGGAGGGCGAGGACGGCGTCCCGACGGGAGTAGCTGATAAACCTCCTCAGTCCATCTCCCTGGCCATCCTCCACCCATAGATGCTCTATCTCCTGGGGGTTTACATCGTATTTCTCCATCTGAAGAAGCTCTGCTGCCACATTCCTCAACGTATACTGCTTTAGGCTGAATGAGGAGCGGATGACGGGCAACAGATCAACCACCACTCGACCGGTAATGGAGACATCGGTCCGGTTGACAACCTTTTTAATGTAACAGGAACTGCCATCTCTTCCCACCCTGAAATCGAGCTGTAGCTGCTTTGCCCTCTCCTGCAGATAGGGAAAATCGAACTCGTTGGAGTTGTAGCCGGCAAGGATATCGGGATTATAGTCCCTGATTATGGAGACAAATTGAACGAGCAGATCATACTCATTCTGGCAGGCTCTGGTGTCCGGACGGGGGCAGTCGATCTCTTTTCCCACCAGCACCAGATCCTTTAGGCCCTGGAACTCTGGCTCGAAGGCCATGCTGATCAATATCACCGGGGATTTCTCTGCCTTGGGCATAGCGCCATGGTCGGGAAGGCACTCGATATCAAAACTCATGAAACGCAATGGTGCATTGGCCTCATTCTCCACCGGACGGATGGTAGAAGCATCCACCGGAGGCGAGTTCCTTGCGGATTGCCTCGAACCTGTATCATAGTTTATCGTCCAATCCGCTACTGGTGCCTCGACCCATGCCATCCCTCCCAGGGATTTATCGATCAGAAATCTGTTTTTAAAAAGGATATCCGTCTCATAGACCGCCCGGATGCTGGGAAGAGAGCGCACCCTCTCCCTTAAGCTTCTCACCTCCTTCGGATCTACGGTGGTGATCCTGAGCATCTTCCTGGGCCTCTCTTGATAGCCTATGGGCTCGAAACGCTCTATCGTCTCCACCTCCAGTCCCATGGCCCTCAGCTCATTGGCAGCACTTTCCAGGCAGCCCTCCTTTGCGCTGGCATAAAAATAGGGCCGAAATCCCGCTACCTTGACAGTGACGCTCTGCCCTTCCGCAGTGGTGCCGAAGAGCTGCACCACTGGCTCCCTATTTGAGTCATAGGCGTAATTGGCATCCAGGATCTGGAAGATCATCTCTTAAAGAAGCCCCATATTTTCCAGCTGCTCTCTTACAATCTTCACTCCCTCTTCACACTCCTCAGGTGACTTGCCCCCGGTTACCACCAATTTACCGGAGCTGAATATGAGCACCACCACCTTTGGAGCTTTGATCCGGTAGACCAGGCCGGGAAACTGCTCCGGCTCGTACTCGATGTTCTCCAGGCCCAGGCCTAGGGCGATGGCATTGAGGTTGAGGTCCGTCTTCAAATCTGCAGATGCCACAATATTCTGAACGTGGATCTCAGGCTCCAGATCGATATTCTCGAAGCCAATGGACTTGAGGGTCTGGGCCATATTGGTGATCACCGTGCGAACGTCCTCAACATTCTTGGCCCCGGTACATACCACCTTGCCAGAGGTGAATATCAGAAAAGCAGCTCTGGGGGCTTTTACCCGGTATACCAGCCCAGGGAACTTCTCTTTATTGTATTCTGCGCCCTCCAGCTCGGCCTCGATCTTATGGAGATCGAACTCCTCTGCCAGCTTGGTGGATGCCACCACGTTCTCTATATTTATTGTGGACTCCATACTCAAGTATCTCCAGTCCATACCTTACAAGCTGGGGGTATATATACGTGAGTATTTAAGATTTATAAAGCCCTTATAAACTGATTATATACCACTTATAAACCTCCGGCCATCTTAAAGAAGGCTGATTATAAAAATAAAAAGCCGCCGATGGGATTCGAACCCATGGACTGCTGATCTTTCGGACCATCTTACGAATCAGCCGCTTTAACCGAGCTAAGCCACGGCGGCCTGGAACTCTTGCTAACAGGGGCATATGCGAATAAAAGATTTGCGATCCAGTTCTAGATAGAAGGCAATGGCTCCATCTTCTGCTTCTGGATCTCTTCTGCTAGCTGGGGCAGAAATATCCCTATATCGGTCACAAGGCCTATGGCCTGGGCCGACCCCCGGTCCATCAGCTTTGTCACAGTAGAGGGATTGATGTCCACGCAGATGGTCTTGACATATGAGGGCAAGAGATTGCCTACTGCAATAGAGTGGAGCATTGTGCCCAGCATTATGGTCATGTCCACCCCCCGCAAGACCCTTTCCATGGCATCCTTGGCCTTGACGGTATCGGTGATAACCTCGGGAAGGGGACCATCATCGCGAATGGAGCCCGCCAGGATGAAATCGATCCCCTTGGTAATGGCCTCATACATTATCCCCCCCTTTAGCTTGCCTTCATCTATCGCCTTTTTAATGGAGCCGCTGGCCATGATCTCGCTTATGGCGTAAAGGTGATTTCTGTGTCCCCCGGATATGGCATTTCCCGAGCAGTTCATGCCCAGGCTGGTGCCAAATAGCTGGCGCTCGATATCATGCACCGCTACAGCATTTCCTGCCAGGAGGACATCCACATACCCCTCCCGGATGAGCTTGGCCAGGGAAGGGGCAGCGCCGGTATGAACCAGAGCCGGTCCGCAGACCACGGCGATCCTCCCTCCGGCCTTCTTGGTCCTGATGATCTCACAGGCCAGCTGGCGGACGAGCTCACCGCTGGGTCGCTCTGAGGAGACCTCATTGGACATGAATCCGAAGAAGCTCTTCTCCCTTGGGCGCTCCGGCGGGACCACCTTGACCCCTGCGGTACCTATTACCACCCGGTCTCCCTTCTTGATATGGCCGATGGGTGTGCATATCGCCCGGCCATCATTCAGGACGATTAGGCAGTCCATGTGGTTAGCCTCCACCTCCACCCATGCCCCATTATAACGGACATAGGTGGGGTGATTGGTGGTGGAGTAGAATCCCCGGGGAACTACCATATCACCGGGGGCGATCTCAGATCTGGCATCCTCCATTTCCAGGAGGCGGGCACCCAGGGCATTAAGTTCCAGAAGTATCCGGTCCAGGTGAGCGGAATCCTCGCCGGTGACTGTGATCTGCACATAGCTGGTATCGTTTTTCTTCTCGCCTATCCGGAAGGTTTTGATCTCGAATTCCCCTCCCATGTCCATGATCTTGTCCAGGACTCTTGTTAGCATCTGGGAGTCGATCAGATGGCCCTCCATCTCAATGTCAGCAATCTCTGTCATAAGCTCTGCCTTCACCACATCTCACCATTCAGGAGGGCTTCGGTCTTATCGTTTGTGCTCATAATTATCTTGGTGATTCCTATTCTATAGCCATCGTCCTCGGGCAGGGGAGGATCGAATATCGCCCGGATACCGCATCGACGCAGGTGATACTCAAAGCCCCGAGCGGTGGCCAGGCTCTTTACCCGGATCTGAATTCTCTGTGCGATGCTCTCACCCTGCTGCTTTCTCCTGATGGTCTCGGTCAAGGGCAAGAGAATGCTCTCCCCAATGCGCCTTGCCCTCTCTCTTCTCTCCTCCTCCGACTCCTCCCACTCCACGGACTGAAACCCCTCCCGGACCGCCCGCGATACGAAAAAGTCCAGAGCATAGTCATTATAGTGGCGAAAAGCTATCTCCAGGTCGTTGCAGTTCGATTCGGAGCTGGTATATTTGAGGGGAGCCACCCTGTTCTCCGGGTCTTTCATCACCACCCCCTCTCTTCCTTGCCGACCCAGCTTGATCACTATCTCTTTGATCCTCTCATGAGCATTCTTTAGAGGGTACTCCCCAAAAAATGTCGTGGCCTTCAGGCCGAACTCCTCTGCGATCTCATGGGTCTTATGAACCCCTAAGGTTCCTCGCCGGTTCTTCTGGGCGAGATCGAAAATATACAGATCGATGCTGTCTGTGGGATAGACCTCTGAAGAGACATAGGGGTTCTCCGGGCCCACCAGCTCTGCACATAATACCAGGTTTGGCTGTCCTTCGAATATCTCCTCCGGGAGGAGCCTTGCTGCCACCTCTGTGGAATAGGGACAGATGAATCCTCCTCGGGTTAAGGCCACAATATCCCCATCTATGGATGTGATGCGGACGTTATGGCCGTTCATCTTCTCCTCCACCGCCACATAATCAATAAAATGTCGCTTTATCGCCGCTTCGAGCATCAGAGGACGGCGGATGCTGGGATAGCCCCAGACAACCTCTCCATTGCTAAAAATCACTGTCCCGGCCTCGATTCCCGAGATCTCCTTATCAAATCTCAGCAATTGAGGCTCGGGCCAAATCGATTCGGATATCTTCGAATCCTGTAGGCTTTGCAGCCGATCTACTGTTATCCCCAGTTTCTCTGCGACCCTGGGCAGATTCATCCGGTCCTCACCAGATAATCCAGTATGGACCGCCTGGTGATCACGCCCACCACCTCTTCTCTGTGGTTGAGCACAGGCAGGCCGCCTATGTTATCTGTGAGAATTATTCTCTTGACCTCCTCCAAGGGAGTATCGGTGTAGACGTACTTGACATCATGAGTCATCACATCTGAGACCAGGATATTGTAGATGCGAGTATGCTGCTTGCTGGCGGTGTCATTTAGATCCCTGAAGGCCCGCAGCGCTTTGGCCACATCTCCTTCAGTAAGAATCCCCACCAACCGGCCAGCCTCCACCACAGGAAGCCTGCCTATATCCCTGTCCAGGATTGTGCGCCGGGCATGAACCAGCCGGTCGTTGGGGTTGGCGGTAAGTGGATACCTCATGGCATCGGAAGCCACGCCGCTTACAGTGGCTTTTTCCAGGATCTCCCTGGGCCTGACCCAGCCCAGGATCTTGTCACCGTCCACAGCCACCAGCACCGATGTCTTTTGCAAAAGAAGCATGGCATCTTTCATGTCCATGTCCGGCAGGACCTTGATCACGCTGTCCTGGGTGGCTGATGCCACATGCAGAGAAGAGGCGGGCATTCCCAGGGATTTGCGGGCACCAAGAACGCGGGCAATTTGCCTGGTGGTGATTATCCCCCCTATCTTGTTCTTATTGGTGACCAGCAGCCTGCGTAGATCGTTCTTTTCCATGATATCCAGCGCATGGCCTAGCCGTTCCGATTTATCTATGGTAACGGGCTCTGTCATAATATCCTTAACCTGCATCACTTCCACCTACCAATCTCTGCTATGATCTCATCGGCTGAGAAGTAGCCCACCACTTCATCACCCTTCATCACGGGCATGCCGATGATATGCTTCTCTGCCAGGGTCTTGCTGGCCTGGACCGCTTTGATCTCCGGGGTCAGAGAGTATACGGGTGATGTCATGACATCTTCTGCCACGAAGGGCATCTCTTTTATGTAACGATTCTGCTTTCTCCCTGCAGTGCTCTCCTTTCTGGTCATCTTGATGCTCTTGGTCTCCATCTCGTCCTTCGGACCCATGATCTGGGAGAAGGTGAGACTGGAACGGGTCACTATGCCCACCGGGGCTTTGCTGTCCTCATAGACCAGGGCGCGGCTGATTCCCTGGACATTCATCTCATCCAGTATATGACCGATGGTATGATGACGATGTACATTGAGGATGTTCTTGCTCATCAGATCCTCTACCGTTGCTGATACATCCTGATCGGAGAAGTACCTCACCATATCGCGGGAGGTTATCATGCCCACGATCTCGCCATCCTTTTCCACCGGCAGGCCGCTGATATCGTTCTCTATCATCAACTCCGCCGCCTGGGGCATGGTAGCATCGGGGAATATGGTTATCGGCTTCTCGGTCATGACCACCTGGATGGGAACCTTGTCTATGGGCCTTCTCCTCCATTCCGGAGCTGCCTGGCTGATCCGATTGGTGATATCGTATTTGGTGACTATACCCACCAGCGTACCGTTATCCATGACCGGCAGCCTGCCGATGGAGTACTTGAACATCAGGTTCCTGGCTCTCTGAATGGGCTCGTTCCGCTCAATTACATTTACCGGGGTGCTCATGTAATCCTTGACTTTCTTTATGATCATGGCAGTATTCCTCTGTTCTCAGCTAAGGCCCTCACGAAGTCTCTCTCGGTCAGAATGCCTGCTAATGAACCTCTGTCCATAACAGGCATCGATCCGATCTCGTTGTCCATCATCTTTCTGGCCGCCTGGCCCAGGTCCATCCTCTTATCAATGGTTATCAGGCTTCTCTTGATCAAGCTCTTGATGGGTTGGTTCATAACCTCGCCGATGTCGCCCGTAACCACCTTTTCGAATGCATCACCGCTGCCCAAATACTTCATTATGTCCGATGCAGTGACCATTCCCATGAGAACACCGTCCTGGACCACGGGCATCCTCCTGAATCCCTTCTGGATGATCATCCTGGTCATCTTCTCGATAGTGGTCTGAGCAGGTGCGGTTACCACATTGGGGCTCATGAAGGATTCTACCATCAAGCCCGTCTCCACCCCCCGGCAAGAGCGGACGAAGTCCTCCTCGGTGATTATGCCCTTGATGCGAGTATCCTCGTCAACTATTGGGAGGCCGCCCACGTTCCTCTCGTACATGAGCTTTAAGACATCCTGCAATGAGGAGTTCTCGCTGGCGTAGATGAGCTTGCTGCTCATTATCTCCCTTATATCGGCATTTATGGCGGTGAAAATATTCCCTTGATACTTCTCCTGCAGAAGGTTATGTCTCAGCCCTCCACCGAGAAAATCAACTATATCCACCGATGTCACAAAGCCAAGCAGCCTCTTGGTGCCGGCATCAGCGATGGGAAGCCTGGAGAATCCATAGAAGGTCATGGTCTTTATCGCACCCATGATGGTGGTGGTGGGGGGGACAGTGACCACATCCGGTGATGCGGCAGTGAGCACCTCGCTGACATGTTTGGCATGCCTGGAGTCGAATTGCAGCGGTCCTCTATCTCCCGAGCCAGGGGCTCTTGGCATTCGATCGTTCTTTTGCGGTATCCTAGTTATCTCTTTTCCACTGGTTGGACCATTGCTCATCTTCACTCACCCAGGTAACATCTGATCAGATCGCTTCTGTCTACTATTCCCATAATCCTTCCCTCGTCTACTACTGATACCCTGCCCACATCGTGCTTGAGCATAAGCTCTATGGCATCGGCAACGCTGGCCGTCGGCTTGAGGCTATAGAGGGGAGAACTCATCAACTTCTCAGCCGGCAGCTGCATTGATTCTGTTGGTCTGGTCTCGCTCTCTTTGCTGATCCTGGCCCAGCCTCTCTTCAGGATATCGAACCGGGTTATTATTCCAATGGGCTTATCATCCCTCACCATAGGCAGACCGGTGTAATCATGGATCAGCATACGCTCCCAGACCTTCGTCACCGGCTCATCCGGACGGGCGGTCACCACTTTCTTGGTCATGATCTCGCTAATCTGCTTTCTGGGAACTTTAGAATTATCTAAGTGCTTGAATATGTCTATTATGGTTACAACACCTCTGAGGGTCTTATCATCCCGGGATTCGACCACCGGAAGCAAGTTGCTCTTCTCATTAAGCATGATCCTCGCTGCATCAAGAGCATCAGTATCGCCGGTTACGGTGGGCACCTTCGCAATGAATCCAGATACCGTAACATTTGATTTGGTTGAGGTGACTCGTAGCGCATCCTGTGAGGTTATCACCCCTAAAACCTGTCCTCGGCTGTCCACAACCGGCAGTCCTCGTACATGATTGTCTCTGATCAGCTGACGTGCCTTGGTCAGATAGGTGGAGTCCTCTACATAAAGAGGATCTCTAGAGAAAATGTCTTCGACTAGCATTTTAACTCCCCTGCTGTCCCGCAATTGCCATATCGCATTTCGCCATATCGCAATTTTTTTGCTAAATCTATCGATTTCCGTCCCTGCAGCTCCAGCAGAGCAACTCGCCATTCACGTTTTCCAGATTATCTGAAAGCTGGCCGCAGATCTCACAGATTCCGCTCACTGCCCCTCCAGGCTGCTCGAAGTGAATGCTCTCCCGGTGCATCTCCAACAGGTCGCTCAAGATATCATTCAATCCCACCGAGGAGCCGGAGACCAGATCGGTGTCGGTGATTATGCCAACTAGCTTCCCTTTGAGAATCACCGGCAACCGCTTTACCCCCGCGCGGAGCATCAGGGCGGCTGCATCCCGCAAGCTTGCATCAGGTTCGATCGCCGTCACCGGAGAGCTCATGATCTCTCTCACCTTCAGACTTCTGGGGTCTACCCCTTGGGCTATGACCTTTCTCACCAGGTCCCTCTCTGTCAAAATGCCTGTGGGTTTGTCATCAGATACTATTATCAGACTCCCCACATTGGCCGAGCCCATTCTCTTGGCAGCGCTCAATACATCTAGATCGGCGTCAGCGGTGATCACCGGTCGGGTCATGATATCTCGCACTGGAATCTCTGTCTCCATTGGCCAAATCTCCGTGAATAGCTCTATGTGCTCATTAGTGTACTAATGATATAAAAGGCTACTCCGGGGCAACAGGATTTGATTTGGTAACTATTATTTTTCTATTCCATCACGTGTTTCAGGATATGCTCTATTTCTGCCAGGATCAGCTCTATGCCCAGGCTGGCTGCACCTGGAGAGCCGGGCAGGCAGAATACCGGCTTTTTCCTGAACACGCCTGCTGCTGCCCGGGTCAGCATGGCACGGGTGCCAACCTCACCCATGCTCTGCCAGCGGAAGATCTCCCCGAATCCTGGAAGCTCCTTTTCAAAGAGCGGCTCTACCGCCTCTATTGTCTGGTCCAGGTGGGTGAGCCCGGTGCCGCCGCATATAATCATAGCATCAGCCTGGCTCAGTCTCACCGCCTTCCGGATGGTTTCGATGCCATCGGGAAGAAGCTGGTAATTGCCGGTATGCCCTGCCTCTCTGATCCTTTCCAGAATTATCCTTCCGGACAGGTCCTCCGCTCCATCCGGATCGGCAACCGGGCCGAACCTGCTGTAGCGAGATGTGCTCGCGACCACCACATCTATGATCATGCTCTTCCCTCTCTGGATAAGGATAAAATTTTTCCCATAGGCCATGTCAATATTGGTGGGATTGACCTATGACTCTCGTTGCGGTTGATGTGGGAGCAGGAACGCAGGATATCCTGCTCTACCAGGAAGAGGTGCCCATTGAGGGCTCAACGAAGATGGTCCTGCCCAGTCAGACCATGATTGTTGGAAAAAGGATAAGCCGGGCCAGGATGGCGGGACGGGATATCTTTTTGCAGGGCCCAATTATGGGGGGTGGAGCCTCCACCATGGCGGTGAGATGGCATCTGGCAGCGGGGCTGAGGGTTTTTGCCACCCCCACTGCCGCAGCCACCATCAATAACGATCTGGAGCAGGTAGAGGCTCTTGGGATTGTAATAGAGGAGGATGCCCCAGCAACAACCGAGGTCATACAGACCGGAGACATCGACATATCCGCTCTTCGGCGGGCTTTCCAGCTCTTCGATGTATCTCTGCCCAAGGATATCGCTGTAGCAGTCCAGGACCATGGATACTCCCCAGGCAGGCCCAACCGCCAGGTCCGGTTCGAACATCTGGCGGCAGCCATCCGTTCGGGAGGAAAGCTGGAGGATTTCGCCTATAAAGAACCTTCACGGGAGATGACCAGAATGCTGGCCGTGCGTGATACTCTGGCCAAAGAGGGGTTTGAGCCTTTTATAATGGATACCGGTCCTGCGGCCATATTCGGGGCAGCGCTCGATCCGCGAATGCAAGAGCCGGCATTGATCATCAACTTCGGAAACAGCCATACCATAGCCGCCATTATGTCTGAGGATAGGGTCACCGCCATATTCGAGCATCATACCTCTGGGATGAATGGAGATAAGATAAGGGAGCTAATCGAGAAACTCTGCCTGGGAACACTGGAGGAGGATGAGGTGTTCGAGGATGGAGGTCATGGGTCTTATATAGAGAGCGTGCCGGATAGGGTCAGGTCGGTTCTGATAACCGGACCCCGAAGGGAGAGCTTCCTCTCTTGTGAGGCTTTAAAAGGAGCAGTGGCGGCAGCGCCCGGTGGAGATATGATGATAACTGGCTGTCTGGGCCTGATCAAGTCCTGGAAAAGGAGAGCTGATCTCTGAGGAACGGTGGCTTAGGGCATGATTATGAAAACATCAGATGGGCATCAGCAGGAGATGCAGCCTTCATGGAGATAGGAAGAGGGGCAGAAGCAGTTATAACTCTTGAGGACGGATTGGTGAGGAAGTGGCGGCTTCCCAAGAGCTACCGCCTGCCGGCATTGGACGAGCGCATTCGCCAGGAGAGGACTGTCAGGGAAGCGAGGATCACCTCTGATGCTCGCAGGCATGGGGTCCTCACTCCCATCATCTGCGATATATCTCGCTTTGAGCTGAAGATGGAGCATGTCCAAGGAGATAAGCTCAAGGATGTGATCCGCCCTGATCTCTCTCGCAAGGTAGGAGAGATGGTGGGAAAGCTGCACCGAGGGGGCATCATCCATGGAGACCTGACCACCTCTAATATGATCCTGGTGGGAGGTGAGATCTGCCTGATCGATTTTGGCCTCTCCTTTTACGAGCGGTCCGTTGAGGCGCAGGGAGTGGATGTGCATGTCTATTTCCAGACCCTGGAGAGCACCCATGACCAGCCCGAGGAGTTGATAGAGGCCTTCAAGGCCGGATATCTGGAGGTCTATCCCCAAGGGAAGGCAGTTTTGGAGAGGGTGAAGGAGATAAAAGCGCGAGGAAGATATCTGTAAATACAGTGATCTCTAATCAGTAGATTTATCTATGATGTCATAGGTTATTAAAATTTAATTTTCAAGGTGATGAGCCAATGGCGGAAGATGAGGTCGTATTCGTTGGCAATAAGCCTGTGATGAACTATGTGCTGGCAGTGGTAACTCAGTTCAACAGCGGCGCTAAAGATGTCAGGATCATGGCCAGGGGGCGGGCGATCTCCAGGGCGGTGGATGTGGCAGAGGTCTCAAGATCCAGATTTTTGCCGGATGTAAGGGTGATGGGAATTCAGATCTCCACCGAGACGCTCAACACCGATCGGGGAGAGACCAATGTATCCGCGATCGAGATAACTTTGGGGAAGTGAACCATCGGTTTGACTGCATCTATAGGCATCATCTCTTCTGGAAGGGGGGAGAACCTTCGCTACATTCTGCAGGCAGAGCGCACGGGTTATCTTCCCGCCCAGGTGAAGATCGTACTGGCCGATCAGCCGAATGCTGGCGCACTTAAAATCGCTGAGGAATTTGGCGTTCCTCATCTCTATCTCGATCCTGTGGGGAGTTCTAGAGAGGAGTATGACCAGAAGCTTATCGCTCATCTGGAGGAGGCAGGGGTGGACCTGGTGGTCCTGACCGGCTATATGAGGATTCTCTCTCCCCTGTTCGTTCGTCATTACAAAAACAGGATCTTGAATGTTCATCCCGCTTTGCTGCCCTCCTTCAGGGGATTGGATGCTTTCGGCCAGGCCCTGGAGTATGGGGTGATGTGGACTGGCACCACCATCCATATAGTTGATGAGGATGTCGATCACGGACCGATCGTCTATCAGCGGCCGGTGCCGGTGAAGAGAGACGACACCCATGAGAGCCTGAAAGCCCGGATCCAGAGGGCGGAGTATCGGGCTTATCCACGGGCCATAAAGATGTTCATCGAGGGGAAGCCTAAAGTGGTGGGAAGGAAGATCGTCTTTGGGAACGGGGCGAGATGATATGAAAGACTTATGGGCACCCTGGAGGATCGACTACATCCTGAGCAAGAAGCCTGAGGGCTGCATCTTCTGCACCAAGCCCGGGGAGGACAGGGATGAAGAGAACCTCATCCTCCACCGAGGGAGACACCATTTCATCATCATGAATGCCTATCCCTACAATAATGGTCACCTGTTGGTGGTCCCATTTCGTCATACCTCAAATCTCAGTGGCTGGACAGATAGGGAACAGATGGAGCTGATGGAGCTTGCCGACCTGGCAGTGAATCTACTGAAGAAGACCATGCATCCTGATGGATTTAACCTGGGGATCAACATGGGTATTGTGGGTGGGGCGGGAATTGCCGACCACATTCACCTGCATGTAGTGCCCCGTTGGAATGGCGATACCAACTTCATGCCCGTCTTATCCGACACCAGGGTGATATCTGAGCACCTGCGGGCGACATATGCGAATTTGAGAAAAGGGCTTACGGATATGGTTTAGTTCTAGCCCAATTCTGTCTTCTCCCCTATTTTTCTGATCCAAATCCCTCATCCTCAAGTCACCATTCTCCCTATGATCGAAAGCTATATATCTCGTCAAATTTCTATATAGGATACGGTGAAAGTCGATAAGCGTTTCCTCCTACCTCCTTTGCCCTTCTCGACTTTCCCACCCTCCTATTGGATATAATCCAGCAGGTGAAGGCCTTTAAATCCTGAATGTCTATCCTACGAAGATGAGCTGGGATGAGTTCATCAAGGGATGCATATTTCCTGTGGATAAGGATGGCATGGGCCTTTTGGTCG
>JGI11944J13513_1001572_pt1 | contig 17945 bp, 16 predicted proteins | sample TerdegcoTASludge_FD_13513 | JGI IMG/M metagenome (IMG submission 13513) | reverse complement strand
CTCTGAGACTTTGTTGGATAGAGCCTGAACTTGTAGGCCTTAAGCATTATTAATATGCGCGCATTAATTGCTTAAATAGTTATTGATAGACATGTTATAAGGGGATGGCTCCGTTTTCATCCCCACCCTGAAGGGTGGGGCCTTATCACTTTGCCCTCTCCGCTCCCGCGAGGTAAACGGCGAGCGCAGCCAGAATCGTCGGCACTCCTACGAGCACCCACACGGCTTCTTGCCGTCCAGAGGTCTGAATGGCAGAAGATCGAGAGATCAATGCCAGCCTGAACATTCGCTGAATTAAAAGAGCCTGTAAAGATATCAGAGCACTGAATCTATGAAACAGGAGGTCTAGAGGCAATGGAGAAGGTCACGCTCACTTGGCGTAATTGACCTGCAAGCACAGATCATGCAGCAATATTGATATAATGACAATATCTATCCATTGCAGGAGGGGTAAAGATCAAAGAAGAGATCTGGATTGAGAAGTATCGGCCCGAGAGGCTGGACGACATAGTGGGCCAGGACGAGATAGTTCGGCGTTTAAAGTCCTACGTCAAGACGAGGAACCTGCCGCACCTGCTCTTCTCCGGGCCACCTGGCGTGGGCAAGACAGCAGCTTCGATATCCATAGTCAAAGAGATCTTCGGAGATGCCTGGAAGAATAACTTCATCGAACTGAACGCCAGTGATGAGCGGGGCATAGATATAATCCGGCATAAAGTAAAGGACTTCGCACGCATGGCCCCATTGGGCGAGGCCGATTTCAAGGTTATATTCCTGGACGAGGCCGATGCCCTGACCAATGACGCTCAGAGCGCTCTTCGCCGCACCATGGAACGCTACTCTGCAACCACCAGGTTCATCCTCTCCTGCAACTACTCCTCGAAGATCATCGAGCCCATCCAGTCGCGTTGCGCAGTCTATCGATTCAAACCCCTATCTTCCGAGGCCGTTGCCAAGAGGATCAGATTCATTGCAAAGCAAGAGAAGCTTGATGTCTCGGAGGGGGGTCTCTCTGCCATAGAGTACGTGGCCGGAGGGGATATGCGAAAAGCCATCAATGCCCTGCAGGCAGCAGCTCTCTTGGGCGACAAGGTAAATGAAGAGACGATCTACCAGATCACCTCCACAGCCAGGCCTGAGGAGATAAGGGACTTCATCATGACGGCCCTCAAGGGCGATTTTGTTGGCGCAAGGAGCCTGCTGGATGATCTACTGCTCTCCCGCGGCCTCTCAGGACAGGATGTGGTGATCCAAATTCATAGAGCGATGCTGGATCTGGATATACCGGACAAGGACAAGGTCAGGCTCATCGATCGCATTGGTGAGATCGATTTTCGCATGACCGAGGGCGCAAACGAGAGGATTCAGCTCGAGGCCCTGCTGGCGTACTTCGCATTGAATGCGAAGGCAAGTTTTTAAGGCTTAGATGCTCTACACTCTCTTTTAGCGAGAGGGAGGCAGCTGCTCGCTCCCGAAGGGAATGATCTTGCCCAATGATCTTTCTTGCCTCCTGATTTTAGTCGAGGCTTTTTTGGGGACTGACAGATGCCCGCAGGCAAGGTCTTGCTCCGACGTTATGGATAAAATGTATATAACCGAGTAACAAACGCAGGGAATAGCATAGATGCAGTACACATCAAATGAGATAGTAAAAAATAATGGGGGTACAAAGATGAGATTATTTGTTCTAGCCCTTTTATTGGCTCTGGTCCTGGGCACAGCTCAGGCCGTTCCTCTGCAGGGAAGCGATGGAAACGCGACGGTCGTGCTCTTCGGGGCGACCAGGACACCTCTGGATGATGAGAATGCGACAGAGGAGATCTTAAAGGTGGATGTGGGCCTCGTGGGAGCGGAAAATGCCACCTATGAGCTTGTAGACCAGAACGATAAGACTTACTTGCCAGGCCTCTACAAGACACTGCAGCCTGCTCTCAGTGGGCTTCCCGGAAGGCAGCTGGTTTACTTCCTCATTCCCAAGGATGACCTCTTCAAGCTCATCAAGGTTACACCCAAAGGAGGATTGCCCTTTGCCATCAACTGGTGGGCAACGCCGAAAGGCTTCAATGAGAACGTCATCATAAGGTACTACGGAATCACAGACTGGCTGATAAATCCCGACGAGCAGGGCATCGTCGTGCAGCTCCGGGCGGCCAACAACGGAACGAAAGACATCTACCTGACCCCTGAGAACTTCACGCTTCTGGACCAGTGGGGCTGGCCGTACCGTCCCACAGCGGGCTTCGATCCCGAGGTGATCGGGCCGGGGATGGCAAGCGAGACACGGGTGCTCGTGGGCTTTACAGGAGTATCCCTGATCAGCAGGCCAGCAGCTCTGGCTTACAACTACGGGGCCCCAGATCAGATCATCATAAATCTGGAGAACGATATGGTGGCCCTGTCAGATGAGAAGGTCTACGGTGCCAATGCGACCAAAACAGTCAGCGCATCTGCTCCTGCCGCCGGGAGTGCATCAGCCTCAAGCGGCAGCCAGTCACAAGCCCAGGCAGCCTCTGCAGGGGACCAGGCCAATCAGACCTCAAACACGACAACCAAGCTCAGCTCTCTGAAGGAGAAGATAGCTGCCAGCAAGGCGAGGCTGGCTGGCACTCAAGCAAGCCTTCACGAGAGCACTAAGAATGAATCTCAGAACAGCACAGCTTGAGCACTGCCCGGGGTCATAATCCCCTGGGAATTTCTTTTATCTTCGCATCCTGTTTTCTTGCGATCTTGGTCGCTTCAGACACATCCACAACCGCCGCTCGAACCCCCTGAGGCAGTCGATGCTGTGAACCCAGCCGATTCTGAGATCGGGTAAATGATGTTCGTGTAGCCTTCCAGGCTCTTGTTGATCCTATCGCCAGCATACTTGGATAAATCCAAGGGCATCAAACCAGTTTTGCTGATTGCAGCTGTACTGTTCGCCGAAGAATTATTCGTCAGAGATTGATGGTTCGTCTGGGCGTTGCCGATCGCATAGGGTGCAGCCCCGCTGAATGCTGAAGGGCTTGCTAAATTCAGGTCGCCCATGTAAGCCATCATGCCGCCCGGCGACCATTGGGCAGTGGCACTGAGCGCCATGATGAATGCTGCGACCAAAAGCACCTTGGCGATCCTTGAAAACTTCATGAATTCAAACCTCCTAGGACAAGATTGAAAAATAAATGAAAAATATGTGCCCCCCATCGGGCACATCATCTGCTTTACTTTGGTGGCCACATGTCCTTCATCCAGCCGACGATGCGGCCGGAGTCTTCTGGGCCGACCATGATCTTGGCCTGGCCTGCGAAGAGGTCCTCCAATTCGCCGCTGAACTTGGCTGCCATGCCAGGCAGGACGAGGGCAGGGTACTTCTGGCCCTTCCAGTCGAAGCCCGTCTCGCCCATAGCATCCTTGATCTTGGTGGGGTTGAGCTGGCCGCCAGCAACCGAGGCCTGCACTCCAATGCCATCGGTGTTGATGGCCAGGATGTAGGCATCGATGGAGTTTGAGGCGATATCTGACTCCACTGTGTAGTAGGTCAGGGCGAAGTTGGTGGTAACGAAGACCGGCGACTCGGGTCCTGGGTTGCCTACCTTGTAGAGGCCCGGCTTCACCTGCACTGGCTTCCTTGGGTCGGTGTAGATGTTGAAGCGCAGGTGCATGTCGGGCATCATGCTGTGGGGCTCTGTTGAGTGTTTGATCATGACAGCTCCGCCGCGGATGGTGAATGCGGCTGTGAGCACCGACTCCCAGTAGGCAGCACGGACTGGATCGTCTGTGGTAAGCCATGCATTGATTGGCAGAGCCATGACTGGATATGCGATATCCCTCTGAGCCTCTTCCACAGCGGCCCGGCGCAAGTTGATGAAATTTTGCAGGGTCTGCTGCAGCATCTTTCCGTTTGGAGCAGTGCCCGGGTCGAGTACGAGGTCCGTCAGGCCCATGCTGGCAAAGGTGACGGCCATGGACTTGAGGCCATCTAGGTCGAAGGGCACGCTCAATACGACTGGCACCTTGAAGTCGAAGGCGAGCTGAGCGACCTCCTTCCAGTTGTCCTTGGTGGCTGCATAGATGAGTGGCTTTGCCTTGCCTGCCACATCAAGGCCTGCCTTCAGCACCGCGGGGTTGAAGGAGCAGAGAATGAGCGGGAAATCAGAGTTCTCCATGACCTTCTTGACGCATGCGGCGAACTTTGCTGGGTCGTCGGTCACAGAACGAACTGCGATCATCTCCACACGTTCCCATTTGCCGATGTAGAACTTCTTCCAGGTGGTGATCTTCTTGACGCGCTCAATGAGCTTCGCCTCCTCCATCGCATCGGTGACATCGTAGGCGAATGGCGGCTTGTTGAAGAAGGTCATCTGGTGGCGGAACATGACGTCCTCGCCTCCGATCTTAACCTGCTTGTCTCCAACGCCTACATAAATCATCTTCAGCTCAGGAGCGACGATGGTCTTGAGGGCATCTAGCTTCTTGGCGTACTTCTTCTCTTCTATGAGCGGTGTGCAATCCTCTACCTTCCTGGTCCTGGCAATCAGGCCTGCGGCAAAGGCCATGCAGGTCTCCTCTCCACACTTCTTGCAGTTGGTCTGTGGAAGCTGCTTGTAAAGGTTGAGCGGGCTGGTTTCCTTCATGTATCTCACACCCCCATCTTGAGCCAAGCGCTGGTGTCTGGGGTCTTGGCCTCGATTCTTCCCATCAGGGACTGAGTGATCTCATGCACATAGGCAACGGCCAGTGGATGCATCATCATGAAGATGTCGACGCCTGCCATTGCCAAAGAGTACCCTGTCAGGATCTCCCAGATCGGGCCGCGGAGCATTCTGTCACCCCAGTCTGAGTCGTCCTTGTTTGGAGAGCGGACCATCCAGGCCTCTCTGACGCCCCAGGCGTTTGTGGTTCCGGAGGACATCGGGAATGTGAGCTCATCATCGCCCTTCAGGGCGCCAAGCCTGATCCTTTCCATGTTGGAGTAGGCGAAGTCCAGGCCGTACGCGAGCGCAGCCGTCGTCGGATCCATGACGATCGACTCGCGTGGAACTCCAGCGACCTTCATGAGCTTCCTGTTCAGCTCCTTCTGAGAGTTGATCTCAAGCTGTGTCCAGGCCAGGCATACGTGGCCGTTGTCTACGCAGGCCTTGCCGATCTTCTCCCAATCCATGTTCAGGTTTGCAGAGGCGATGAGAACGCGCTCGCCCTGGGCCACTTCTGCTGCCTTGGATAGCACAATCGGATCTTTATTGGGATTGCCCGATCCGCCTATGCAGATTGGAACATCCACGGCCTGCAAGACCTCTTCCACCGTCTTGACTGCTTCCTGGGCCGGGGTGTCCTTCAGGAGCGGATCTGTGCTGATCAGGTGAACTGTGACCATGTCTGCGCCGAACTTCTTGACTGCCTTCTTTGCCCACTCGCCTGGAGAGTTGATGACGTCCTCATAGTGCATCTTGACTGCTTTGGCCATGCCGATGGGCATGTCGAAGACATCCATGGTGATCTTGGGCGCATGGGGCATTGCAGCGTCCGGGAAGAAGGGCATCGCCTTCTCGCCGCCCAGCTTGACTACGTGGCCGCGGCTTCCGCCATCTGCCTTTGTAGCGCCCAAAGTTACCTCCTGGATTGGAGTCTTCCAGCTCTTGTCAGTTCCAACTGCGAACTTGGCGCTTGCAAGGGCCGATGCCACCTTAAAGGCTGGGACCTCCGCAGCTGCGGCCGCCAGCTCTTTTGGCGCCGGAGCTATGGCTGAGGCAACTGCAACGGGCTGCATCAGGGTCTCCACAGGATAGCCTACTGCCTTGGCAAAGTTCATGAGCTGCATGGCGATCTTTGCTGCCTCCTGCCCAAAGTAATAGGCAAAGAGAGGCCCAACGCCGCCTGCACCTGCATCCAATTCAATCTCTATATCTCCCTCGATCTTGACGCCCTCGAGGGACTGAACATTCATCTCAGATAACGTCTTGTTCAGGTCAGATAATGTGATCTTTCCTGCCATTCAAATCACCCTCATAGGCCTAGTTCCCTGATGACCTGTCTCATCTCAAGGATGGCAGGCGAATCGTCAGGTAGGCCCATCAATGGATCTCCCACTAAATCGAATTTGGCTAGACATTCATCATAGGGAATTGTGCCGATAACCTTGAGGCCCAGGCTCTTGGCATTCTCCAGAACCGCCATCCTTCGACCCGGTGTGACCTTGTTGACAACGACATACAGATCCTTGTACTTCAGCTCAATCTCCTTGGCCAGATCGCGTATGCGCTCCCCTGTCGTGAGCCCCCTCCTGGACTCGTCTGTGACCACTATGAGGTCATCCAGGTCTGGAATGGTCTTCCTGCTGAAGTGCTCCAGGCCCGCGGGCGTATCTATGATGACCAGATCGTAGTTAGCAACGGTTTTGTCCATAGCAGCGCGCAGAAGGTTATTTACAAAACAGTAGCAACCTGAACCCTCTGGCTTGCCCATGACCAGAAGATCATAGCCATCCTCCTCCAAAAGGATCTCAAAGAGCTTTGACTCGAAGAGCACCTGTTTGTCGGTTTCGGGTGGAGTTGTATACCGGGACTGCTGCATGAACTCCCTCATATCGCCGATGGTCTTCTCGGCCTTCACGCCCAGCGCATCTGCCAGGTTGGCATCAGCGTCGGCATCTATAACAAGCACCCGGTATTTTTTTCCTGAATCCTTTACAAGATATCTGATGAGCATTGCGGCCACAGCCGTCTTGCCTGTGCCGCCCTTGCCGGTTATCGCAATTATCTTCCCCAAGGTTTAGCCTTCCTTACTTTTTCGTTGGCTTGATAACCACTTCGGCTACGTGCACTGTCGCGCCACGAAGCTCAATGGTGATGCCGCCCGATGATGCTGCAGGCATGGCAAAAGCCGGAGCTGCTCCTGCAGGTGCCGCAGCGGCAGCTGCGGGGGCTGCTGCAGGAGCTTCTTCTTTCTTCTTGAGCTTAAGCTGCATAATATCTCCCTCACTTTTTGATTACAGTAGCTCTCGCATAGAGCAGGCCACATCTCCGAAAAAAAGGAGATGAAAGGCAGAACTCTACTTTGCGAGTACCACCTTGTCGATGCTGATCTTCGCATCCTTCAGCACGAGCTTTATGCCGCCGGCGCTGCCGGACATGGACATTGCGGGTGCTGCTGCGGGTGCTGCGCCTGCAGGGGCTGCGGCTGCTGGAGCCGCTGCTGCGGGTGCCTTGGGTTTAAGTTTTAGCTGCATTGACTATTCTCTCCTCTTTTTAGGATCAATTCACTCGAGGACGCCGTCAGCCTGCAGAGCCTCAACGACCTGCATGAACTGGCCCTCTGTCAGGCCCAGCTCAGACTTGACAGCATCCATGTTGATGTCGCCGCCGGTCTTCTCGATATAGGCGATGACCTTCTCTTTGTGCTCATCTGTGACCTCATCGAGCTTCCAGCCCTCGGTGATCTTCTTGTTGTCCACCTTTCTCGTGACGCCGTTGACAACAGGATGATCGACCTTGAGCAGGAAGGCCTTCAGAGATGCGATGTCCTTGGCATCGTCTTCGGTGGCGATCTTCGCGACCATGTCTGGATCGATGCCTTCCTTTACCCTCTCCTTGAGGCCCTTGGACATCCAGACGATCCTCCTCCAGCCACCATCTGCCTGAAGGAACTTGGGCGAGAAGTAGTACAGAATGCCCATCCCTAAGAACCCTACGACCTGCTTGCCGCCGCCTGTCTGGCCAGCCATGGTGGAGAAGGGCAGTCCGTTGGGAGTCGCGCCCTTGAAATCGCGGTCAGCGATGCCTATGCCGTCAACCTCTGGCATGTAAAAGCCTATGGTCTCGAAGCATCCGCAGGATGTGTGGGGCGCATCGAAGAATGTGTACAGCTTCATGACGCTGTACTCGCCGCCTGAGCGCTTTTCAGCCATCTCGTTGATGGCAGCGTACTCGCCAGCGATCGGGTCAATGGCCGTCCCCTTGGGGATCGGGAACTGTGGCCCCTCTGGGTCCACCTTGGCTGCGGCGCGTCCATCAAACCAGGTGATGGCTCCGCACAAAGATGGCCGGTCGGGCGTGACCACGCAGGCGCTGGTTGGCGCGAATGCCTGGCACAGCGTGCAACCATAGAATACGTCGACGTCCTCGTCGTGCAGACCCTTTGCGCGCTCATCGCGGGCCTTGTAGACTGCCATGGCATTGGCGAGCTGCTTTTTGACCTCTGCGGGATCTGTGTAGATTGTGATCTCCATCTTCTCGATGAAGGGCATCTCTGCCTTGTACAGGTCTATGACTGGCTTGTAAATCTGGGTCCAGGAGGTGACTCCCTTCTTCTTCAAGCCCTTGCCGATCCTCATCCAGATGTCATACCTCTGGTTGAGGTGCATGAGTCCGCTGATGTAGGATAGCAGGGCGTGGTTGCGTCTCTCGATGATGGACTCCAGGTCCTTCTCGATCTTCTCGCCTCCGACCTTGAATACCATGCCAAAAGGTATGGTGGAGCCCTCCTTGACCTCTCCTAGATCTGGACCTACTACTGTTACCTTTCCGTCCTCGATCTGGTCCATGGGCGTTGCAAGCGATAGCTCGAATCCATCTGCCTTGGGGCCGCCAAGCTCTACCCATAGATCGTCCTTTCTGATGCGTTCTCCCTCAAACATTGGGGATATGTCCAACTTGATTTCATCTGCCATTAACACACCTCTTCTGATGAGATGAACTTTATTTCTTTATTGCTGCAATTACCTCATCCACGGCGGCGTGATAGTCGTCCGGCGTGAATGCCATGTTCCCGAAGGTCATGTCGGCATTGACGTGATAGTATCTGTCAATGGAGACACGCTTGATGTTTCTGTTGAAGTTCTTCAGCGTGGAGAGCATGCCGTTTGCGAACTTGTAGAAGATGCCCAGGAATATAACGACATCGTACTGGCCCTTTCCATCCAGGCCCTTCCAGTCCTCGAACCTGAGGTAGTTGGTCAGGGGGTGCAGGCCGATCTGATAGACGTTGTCCAGGTAGCCCCTATCTACAAAGCCCTTTACGCTGTGCGCAGTGGCTGCGATTGGGATGCCCATCTTTCCCATCTCGATCATCTTGTCGAACATGATTGGGTCATCGAAGAGCTCTGCTCCTACTACGAGCAGAGGCCTCTTCGCCTTCCTGATGATCGCGCCGATGACCTTCGGCATATAAGTCTTGGCCATCTCAGGCCCAGGGATCTGGGCCATCTCAAATGGAACTGGATTTTTGGTGGTATCAATACCCTTCTTTGCTTCTGCTGCCATTTTTTATCTCCTCCCAAAAAGCCCTCACTTCTTCGTCCTGATCTTGCGCGGGATGTTCGTGGGGTCGAAGCTTACATCCGCAGGCCGCAGAGGTCCAGAGATGAATTTCTTGGCCTTCCAGTCGATCTTCCAGCCGTGCTTCTCCTCCAGGGTCTTCATCATCTCCTGCTGGTAGGTCAGGGGCAGGTCTTTTACATCGCGGACGAAGAGGTGCCAGTCGTCGGGAAGCTTGCCAAAGTACTTCCTGGAGATATCGCAGTAGTGGGTCAGCTTAATGGCCCTTCCTTGGCTGTTATCAGAAGGCCTGAAGCAGAGCTTTGCCATCTCGAGCATTGCCTCTTCCTTGGTCTCGGCTATGTAAAGAAGTGCCTCTGGAGCGGGCTCGATCTGCTGCATCTTGCCGTCGCGGGCATCGATGACCATCCAGTCCTCCGGCTTGTCGGTCCTGCCCATGAATGTCCTGCGGTAAATTACAGAACTTGGCTGAACGACCACTGGAATGCCGAGCCTGTTTACGCCGGTAGCGATGGACGCTGCCTTCTGGGAGTATGCTCCCCAGGCCACGCCGCACGCGCCTACCTTTGAGAGGATGTAGTCAGCGATATCATCGTAGTTGGCCCTGTGGTTCCTGTGAGCGAAGATGGTTGCAACCTTGATGGCCGCCCCGTGAATATGCGCATTTGCCACACAAGACCCTATGTTGGAGATGTTCCTGCCGTCGAATGCTCCTCCATACTGCTCCCATATGGTCTTGCCCTCTTCGTCCTTGTACAGGGACATGTCCATCGCCATGCAGCCAGTGGCGACTACTATGTAGCCTCTGTCTACGAACTCCTTGGCGATGTCGTAGCACTCCTTTGTGCCGTTGGGGTAATTTGAGCAACCTACCAGCGCTATTACTCCAGGGATCTGGCCAAGCACAAGGGGCGCTCCCACTTTTCGGATCTCTGTATCGCGTACAGGCCCCCTGCCTGCTCTCATCTTGAACTTCTGGTTCTTGATGTACTCGCGATTGGCATACTCGTAGAGCTTCAGGATCGGAATATCCTGTGGGCAGGTCTGCTCGCATCTCTGGCATCCCACACATATCTCGTATGTTGAGGAGAACGGCTCCAAATTGCCCTTAAGAGCTTCAGCAATCATCTCGCTGATCCTGATGTGGGGCGGGCAGACGAAGGCACACTGATTGCACTGGGTACACTTGGCCAGGTTCTCCTTGAACTGCTGCTCGTCGAATACGATCTCCTTCTTGAACTGCTCGCGCTTGGGCTTGACAGCAACGGCTGTCCTGATGGCCACCTCGCCTGCCTTCACAGGATCAAGGATTGCGACGCCAGGTACCTTGAAGTTGACAAGATCCTCAACAATGGCATCGGCAGAATCGTTTGTCCTGTCGGGAAGGCCGAGCATGATCTTGTCGTTGCTGGCGATCACCGGGATATGGCGCTGCTGGCAGTCCTCCAGAACGTCGCAGAAGACGCACTGCTCGTCCACAATAACAGCATCCATGATTCCGGCCCGGACCATCTTCCTCCACCAGCCCATGGCACCTGCAACCTTTGCCTTGGGTCCTAGGTTAGCTGGAATCTTGGAGGGCCTGCCAGCCTCAGTGATCCTGGTGAGGTCAATGGCTGTGCAACATACCCCGCCGATGTCCACCTTGTCCCACAGGTTATTGTTCTCGGTGTAGATCATGGCCTCGGCGCCTGCCGCCAGGTTATGGCCGTAAGCGATGAGAACTGCTTTATTCTGATCCAGGGTGCCCATGCCGATCTCGACGAGGGGTGCATCTGCAGCGCCGCGAGGCATGTCGTAGGCTACAACCTGTAGCATATCGCAGATCTCCTTGCCAAGAGAGTCGATCATGCCGCCGTGAAGCGACTTGGACTCGAAGTCCATGTAGAATGCTTCCTGGCCGGTATGAGTGGCAGCCAGAAGCTGAACTATCTGCTCTTCGCAGTACTCTAGAGCCTGGCCATAGTCCTTGAGAGATTTTGGCTTGATGCCAAGGATAGTCTGGGTGAGGGGCGCATCCACAAGGATCTCATCGCCCATATCGAACTTCATGTCTCCGAACTTGTCCAGGCACCAATGATACAGATGCCTGCCGTGGGCGGTATGGGCGCAAGTTCCCATCAGGACTGCAATCAGAACGATTTTGCCGCAGGTGCCTGCTTGATTTATACCACAAGCTCCCTTCTTGTTACCGGTCAGATCACAGGGTCCATAGGTACAGAGAGTGCATGTATCATCGGCGGGCGAGTACATGATCTTGTACCTGTTGCAAACCTTAAAGTCCCAATCACGAAGCGTTGCCACATTAGGCTTTGGATAGGGTCCCATTGCCTGGTCCCACTCATCCTCTTCTTTTACGACAGCCCCTATGTTGATCTGGACGTTCTTCATGTCCTCAACTGAGAAGCTGCCCTCTCTTGTTGCCATCGGGTTCTTAGCCTCCTCTTCCTTTGATATACGCCGGTTTGGTTCGCATAGTGTAGATAAAACACTTTCGGATACCTCTTAATATAAAAAATCCCAGATCATCGCAAATTCCATAGTAGTATTTTTATTTAACTTTGATAGGACATAACGAATCTATCCGGTCACGATTGTTAATGGAGGATTTCGGTCCACAAGTTTGAAATGCAATCACTTGGGTAAGGCCACTGAATTCATGATCAACCGGATACGCAAGAGCTTTGCCCTGGCAAAAGAGTGCAAACACGGAGGAAAAGTGCATGAAGCCTCCAGCCTCCTGGGAGCGGAGCCTTTGGACTTCTCAGCCAACATCAACCCACTGGGATCGCCGCCACTGGATGATTTGGTTTTGAAAGAGCTGAAAAAAATAGGTCACTATCCTGACAACACCTATCGGCTCTTTCGTCGCGCGGCGGCAGATTTTGTGGAAGTTGGGCCGGAGCATATCGTTCCTGGGAATGGCTCCTCAGAGCTCATAAGGCTCTTCGCAGAGGTCTGTTTGGAGGAAGGAGACCTGGCTTTGATCCCATTCCCCACATTTGGCGAGTATGAAAACCAGTCGCTCCTTGCCGGAGGAGCTGTAAAAAAGACAGAGATTGGCAAGGACGGGATGCCCGTCCTTTGTGAGTCGGATTTGAACCAAGCAAAGGCCCTCTTCCTATGCAATCCAAACAATCCCACAGGAAAGCTGCTTTCCAGGGAGATGGTGCTCGATTTAGCCCAGAGATGCGAGCAAAAAGGGGTGTTCTTCCTCGTCGACGAGGCATTCATCGAGCTTGCCGATCCAGGGCAGAGCGTGGCAAGCATCGCTCCCAGCATGAACTATTTATTCGTCATGAGATCCCTGACGAAGTCCTTCGGAGTGCCTGGCCTTCGGCTGGGCTTTGGGGTGACGAATGCTGCGCTGGCCAAGATCATGAACCTGGCCAGGGTACCATGGTCTGTCAGCTCGATTGCTGCCGCCGCAGGAGTATATCTATTGGGCTGCAAAGAGCATCTGCACAGGTCTCGGGAGCTCATAGGAGAGGAGAGGGCCTTCCTGATCGCTGCACTGCAATCACTGGGCCTGGAGCCACTGCCAAGCAGCGTCAACTTCATCTTAGTGAACATCGAGCGCTCAGGCTTGAGCTCAGAGAGGCTCGCTGAGCGCACTATGGCATGCGGCGTACTTGTGAGGGACTGCCAGTCCTTCGGCCTGGGCAAGAGCTACATAAGGGTGGCAGTGAGAGGCAGAGAAGAGAACAAGCAGCTCGTCGCAGCCCTTGAGAAGGCCCTGAAATGCAGAGATTGAACTGTGAGAACTTCCCCTGCCACTTCCCAGGACAGGACTGCTCACTATGCTTTTGTCCCTTTTACCCTTGCCGTGATCCCAGAACAGGGGGGCAGGAGAGGGATGGGTCTTGGTCATGCGAGTCATGTCTCGTCGTTCACCGTCCGGACGTGGCCGCACAGATCTTGGATGCGCTGATGAAGGGCGAACCAATGGCCCTGGTTTGGAAGAGGCTGGTGCAGCTGCTATGATCCAGGAGGGTCTGGCGGTTTTACTTATTGCAACTGCCTTCGATATCCTCATCGGCGAGCCGCCTGCCAGGATCCATCCAGTGGTCTGGATCGGCAGGCTGATCGCATTCCTGCGCAGCCGTGCAAGGCCTACCAGGCTTCAGGGCATAGCTCTCGCATTCACTGTATTGCTTTGCACAGTCCTCACAGGCCACTTTCTGGTGAGCCTGACATCATCAGTCCCTCTTCTGCCCCTGCTGATCTCTGCCTTCCTCCTGAAATCCACCTTCGCGATTCGCTGTCTTCTGCAGACTTCTGCAGATATCGGCAGGATGATCGACCAGGATATCGATGCTGCCAAGAGCATGCTGCCAGCTCTTGTAGGCCGCGAGACCTCCACTCTGTCGCGCGCCCAGGCTGTATCCGCGGTGATAGAGTCGCTCTCGGAAAATTATGTGGACTCGATACTCTCGCCTATCTTCTACTACCTTCTCTTCGAGCCCATAGGCCTGGGCCTTGAGGCAGCACTTGCCTTCAAGGCAATAAGCACCATGGACTCCATGCTCGGATACAAGACCCGTGAATTGAGGGATCTGGGGTTCGCCGGTGCGAGGCTGGACGACCTTGCCAACTTCATACCAGCGCGCCTGAGCCCTCTCTTGATGGCGTTGGCGAGGCCAAAAAGGGCAGGCGCGAGCCTTCAGGCAGCACTCAAATATCACAGCGCCACGCCAAGCCCCAACTCCGGCTGGCCCATGGCAGCCTGCGCAGGAGCCTTGGGCATCCGCCTGGAGAAGCCCGGATACTATGTGCTGCTGGATGGCGGAGAGGTGCCCCAGACATCTGATATACCCAGGGCATTGGGATTCATGCAAGGCACAATAGCCTTAACCCTGGCAGCATCGTTCTTGATTCTGCTCCTTTGACGGTTGCCGCTCGAGCCCTTGCATAATGTTTATCCGATACTAGTTACGAGGAAAGATAAATGGAGACCATGGGAGATCTGCTGGAGAAGGTTCGGGAGTTTGCCTATCATAGCTACACAAAGGAAGAGGCCAAGAGGCTATTTGGCTGGGATGTGAAGGAGATCAAGGCCACGAGCGGAGAGAATGATGAATCCCATGTAGTAGTATCATTTGAGAATGGATACCTATTATACATCAGTTACTTCCTCAACCTGGACCCCACCGAGACTGAGGACACATGCGAGTTCACCCTCGGGATGAGGACCGACCTGCGATCTCGCATAAAGTACGAGGTCCATTATGCAAGTTACATCCACGGCCAGGGCTATTTGAGGCTCAGAGTTGCAGAGGCAAAGAACCGAATGCTCCAAAAGATGCTGGAGGAGTTTTATGCGCCGGCCTTAAAGAGCATCTACAAGCCCATCATCATCAACTTCAAGGGCTTTTATGGCAGGGATTACTTCGGCGTCGAGGCGGACCAGGCCCATGGAGAGATCCACTACTCCCCAGTTCGTTACAGGAGCGAGCATAAGGCCTCCAGGATCTGGGACGTGATAGCCCGCTTCAATGAGCTGGATGCGCTCCTCAAGGAGCCGCAGATAAGACATGCCCTTGCCGAGGTGGATTTGCAGTTGAGCTTCTTGCCCTCTATTGTGGGATCGGATCTTTAGGTGCGCTGAAAAACCTCCAACTCTTCCTGGGCCTTGCAGGTCTGGTCGGTGTATGCCTTGCATTCGGCCAGGGCTTTGATGAAATGGCCCTGGTATCCCAGGAGCTCTGCTTGACGCTCCAGCAGGGTCGCCATCTCCTCCGCACGTGTATGATCCTCCTGGGCCAGGAAGAGTGCGACCAGGTCATGGTAGACGGCGATGACGTCACATGCGGCGCCCAAATGCTGAAAGGACGTCAGTGCCTGCTGCAGCCTTGCTAAAGAGTCGCGATAGTCCTTCTTCTCCATTGCCAGCCTTCCTAAATGCTCCAGGCATCTTGCCACTTCTAGGGAGTTGGAGAGCCTCCTTGCCTGAGCCAATGCTTTTTCGTAGCATCTCTCAGCCTCACGATAGCGTTTATCGGCTTGATGTAGCTCCCCTTTTGTGCTCTAAAGAGCTGGATCTTCAGTGGCATAAAGTCGGTGCGAAAGATCAGAGTCTCTGCCAACGAGAGATAGAACTTGGCCTCGATGCCATTGCCCACGCGTAGTTTGAATCGGCCCATCGCAAGGTAGCCTTCACATAGATCGGGCATGGCACCAAGGGCCTCAAGCACTTTCAAGGCCTCGCTCAAGAGCTCTTCCGCCTCGGCTAGCTGGCCGCTCATCTCGAGTACGATCCCCAAGTTCATCTTCGCCAGAGCAATGCACGGCACTGCATCAAGATTTTGAAATATCCTCAAGCTCTGCTCGAAGGCATGAGCTGCCTGGACAAGATCGCCCCGATCTTTGTGAACCAGAGCTATGTTGAAGATGGTCTGGGCCTGGCAGTAGACATCGCCCGTTTGCTCGAAGAGAGCCAGGCTCTCATTATAGCTGGTGAGTGCCAAGTTCCACTCAAACCTGTCAGCATAGCAGCCCCCAATTGCCCCCAGCACCTCAGCCTGCCCAGAGAGGTCGCCACTTGCCACCAGCTCCTGGAGTTGTTTCTTGTGATCACTAACGGATGCAAGTGTTTCGCCCTGGCTGGCCTTGACCATATCGATGTTGGCCTGCATCTCAGCGACGCCCTGGACATCTCCCAGACGCTCGAGAATTCCCTTGCCTCTTCTGAAGTGCTCCAGGGCCAATGAGCGCTCTCCTCTTCGATAATAAAAGTTTCCGAGATTGCCAAGGACGCTGGCCGCGCCGGTGGGATCTTCCAGTCTCTCGAAGATGTCGAGGCTCCTTTGATAGCATTCCAATGCTCGTGACCAGTCTCCCCTTTTGTAGCAAATGCTGGCGATATTGCTCACGACAGATGCCTCGCTCATCGAGTCGCCCGACTGCTCAAAGCTCGTCAGGCTGCCATTGTAGTACTCAAGGGCGGCGGTCCAATCTCCTCGACGATAGCATATATTTCCAAGGTTGTTCAGGGCGACGGCCATGCTATATGTGTCCCCAAGCCGCTCCAAGATCTCCAGGCTCTCCTTGTAGCTATGTTGGGCACCGTCCCAGTCGCCTAGCTCAGAGCGAAGATTGCCCTGGCTGCACAGCACAGTTGCCACAGCCTCTGGGTCCCCAAGCGAGCGCACGAATGCCAGGACATCATCGCATCGATGAATCGCCTCCTGCCAGCGACCCAGGCGGCAGCATACGCCCAGCATCCCTCCTAGGGCTGAGATCGCGCCCCTCGAATCCTCACGCTCCTTTTGCAATGCCAGACATTGGCCGAAGAGCTGCAAAGCCCCCTCTAAATTACCCGATTCGGCCATCAAGCTCGCCAGGCCCATGAGAGAATTGCACTCCCCCTCCACGTCCCCGAGCTCCCTAAAGCCCGCCAAGCTCTGCCTGTATTGCTCCTCAGCCCTATCCCTTTGGCCCAACCGATGGTAGACGCTGGCCAGGTTGCCAAGAGCGATGGCCACTCCGTGTCTGTCGCCCAGGGTGCGCCTGGCATCCAGGCTGAGTGAATAGTGCTTTGTGGCCTGCAGACTGTCGCCCATATCCGCATAGAGGTTTCCCAAATTATTCTGCACAGCAGAGACGCCACAGTCGTCTCCCAGTTCCTCAAAGGCCTCGATGGCAGCCTTAAAATGAGTGAGCGCATGGTCCCAATCGCCTTTGAGCTGCTCGACCAGCCCCAGGTTCATGTGAGCTGTTGCCACACCCCGAGCGTCGCCAGATCGTTCATATCCATCCATGCTCTTTTGGAAACAGTCCTGTGCTGCATCCAGGTCACCTTTGAGCTGATAGATGAGCCCCAAGTCCCCTAAAGTCTTGGAAGCACCATCAATGTCTCCAAAACCATCCTGAATCTCCAGCGCCTGGCTGTAGAGGTCATATGCCTTGTCAGTCTCTCCACGCAGGTAATGCATACAGCCCAGGTCTGACATGGCCCGGGCAGCAGCCAGGGACTCGCCTGACCTTTCAAGCAGATCGATGGACCTCTGAAAACAGCTCGTGGCAGCCTCCCATTCTTCGAGATCGGCATGGATTAGCCCCATGTTGTTCAAAATAGCAGGAAGACCTGCCGGATTCTTGTGTAGCTCTTTGATCTCCAGGCATCTCTGGTAGCATTTCAGGGCCTCGTCATGCCGGCCCAAACGATAGTGCAAGCATCCCAAGGACGAGAGGGACTCTGCCATGTCACAAGGATCGCCCAGTTGCTCCTGGATCTGAATGGACCTTTCAAGATAGTTCGCTGCCAGTTCCCAGTTCTCCTGCTCCTGGCAGGCCAATCCCATGCTGTTCAGAACGCGGGCAGCATCGGTGCCCTCCAAAGCCCTCAAGCTCTTCTCATAGCACTCCATCGCCTGTGGCCACATCTTCTCCTGGAAATAGACGTCACCAAGCTTGCTTTGCACATTGGCTGCAGCTGCTAAGTCTCCCAGATCCTCAAGCTGGTGCCAGGCAGCATCATAGCATTCTTTGGCCCTTTTAAATGCGCCCTGAAGCTGATAGAGCGATCCAAGCGAGGCCATGCATCTTGCGGCTCCTGCCTTGTTGCCAGACAGCTCCCACTCAAGCAGGCACCTCTTTGTGCACTCCTCTGCCTTAAAATAGGTGCCTTGCGACTTGTAGATATCCGCCATGCAGCTCAGGGCATCTGCCCTGCCGGAGCTGTCGTCTGCATTT
>JGI11944J13513_1001563_pt1 | contig 18019 bp, 10 predicted proteins | sample TerdegcoTASludge_FD_13513 | JGI IMG/M metagenome (IMG submission 13513) | reverse complement strand
AACCGCCGTAAACGCCACATAGAGGAAAAATGGTCGTTCACCACGCGACTGGAGCCACTCAACCGATTCCCGGGTGATGAGGTCCGTCACATGCCCCTTTTCTTCCACCAATTCTCCATTTCGATGCCAAGTGTACGTGTACGGTCCCACCTTGTAGCGATGATCCCAGGGGCCAACACCCCCGGCCAAAGAACCGTAACTGTGATCGAAACCGAACAACTGCGGTCCCCACTCGGTTCTCGATCCCAGATGCCATTTTCCGCAGAGGGCCGTATCGTAACCGACCGATTGCAAAGCCCGGGCAAGCGTCACAGTATCCCAGGGCAAGGCCCGATCGTTTTGTGGGTTAGAGACCCCAAAGCGCGAAGCGTAACGTCCCGTCAAGAAAGCAGCGCGGGTCGGGCTACACACTGGATAAACATAGTGTTGTTCTAGCTCCACACCCTCTGATACCAAACGGTCAAGATTCGGTGTGGGAACCTGGCCGCCGTGAAACCCTACATCGGCCCAACCGAGGTCATCCGCAAGGATAAAAACGATATTAGGCCGCGGCGGCGGTTCCATCTCCCGTGCAACAGCACGACCTACCAACAATCCGACTAGACCGAGAATGACTGCGATTCTCATCGTCCATACCTCTTCGGATCACAGGGAGTCAGATCGAACCGCCATTCAAAAGATGATGCGATTCTTCCGATATCCATCCAAATTGCCGTCGCAGCGCGCTTTCACAAGAGCACGACTGGCAATGTGAATAATCCACCCAGAGATTAACGCAATTCGTATATCGCCCCTGCGACTCCCCGACAACGGGCGACCCGATCTCCTTGGAAAGTTAGCACTGATTCTACGGCGGCAAACAGAGGGCCACAATCGTTGCGAACACTTACCCATTTTCAAGGCAGAGGAAAAACGGGCGTCTGAGATTAGTCGTCCCGCCGCTCGTGATTGGCGATAACAGGGCAAACGTTGAACCATTCGCGACCCTGGCGCTGCATCCATTCTTCGGAATAAGGTGGCCCCCAGCCGCCGGCCTCATAAAGCTCCAGTTGGGGTGGTCCGCCCGCATCCCAGACCCTCTGGATAGGATCGACAATATTCCACGCCAGTTCCACTTCGTCAGCGCGGGCAAAAAGGCTGGGGTCTCCCATCATCACATCGAGAAGTAGTCGTTCGTAAGCCTCCGGCATTTCGCCTGCAAACTTTTCCCGGAAATTGAAGTCGAGATCCGTCAATCGCATTTTCATGCCCGCATCCGGCACTTTTGTTTGAAAATGGATTTGGATCCCCTCCGCTGGCTGGATTTGAAGAACCAGGCGATTCGCCTCATGGATGCGCTTTGGGCCACCTTCGAACATCATGTGAGGTGGCTCGCGAAACTGAATAACGATCTGTGTTGTGCGGCATGACATGGCCTTTCCCGAACGTAAGTAGAAGGGGACGCCCTGCCACCGCCAGTTGTCCACATAGAGTTTCACCGCGCCGAACGTGGCCGTTTGACTGTTGGCCGGAACTCCCGGTTCATCGCGGTATTTGCGGTACTGTCCCCGGACGGTATTTGTGGCCACGTCTCCTGGTGTGAAAGGTCGGACAGCACGCAGCACTTTCACTTTTTCATCCCGAATATCATCGGCATTGACACGACTGGGCGGCTCCATAGCTGTCAACGTCAACAGCTGGAGCAAGTGGTTTTGAAACATATCTCGGAGAATGCCCGCCGACTCATAAAATGCGGCCCGCCGCCCAATGGGAAGGTCCTCCGCTGCTGTGATCTGGACGTGATCGACGTACCGGCGGTTCCAAATTGGTTCAAAGATCGTGTTGGCAAACCGCAACACGAGGACGTTGGCCACCGTTTCCTTCCCCAAGTAGTGGTCGATACGGTAGATCTGATGTTCAGCAAAGACCCCGTGGATTCTGGTGTTCAGTTCGCGCGCCGACCGAAGATCTCGTCCGAAGGGCTTTTCGACGACGATGCGGCGTGGTCCGTCGGCTTCATGAGCCATCCCCGCCTGACCGAGATGCTCCACGGTGCACTCGTAGTACTCCGGTGCGAGCGAAAGATAATAAACCCGGCTTGTGGTTTTTTCGGTTTCCAATCCATTGATGAAGGTGTTGAGGCCGGGAAAATCCCCCGCGCGGCTGACATCTCCCGGATAGTAGTACACCCGACGGGCGAATTCATCCCACAAATTCGGGAGAAGATTCGCCCCAACCTGGCTGGCCGTGGATTCCCGGAGGACTTCGCGCCACTGATCGTCCGAGTATTGAGTCCTCGACATCCCCACAATGGTTGTTTCCGGCGGCAATCGCTTCTTGCGATGCAACTCATAGAGAGCCGGGATAAGCTTTCGCCTCGTCAAATCACCCGAAGCACCGAAAATCACGATCGTGTGTGCCATAGTCGTTTCGTGAGAACTCCGTGAGCAAGACCCAAATCCGTCGCCGAATCTGACCTACAATGCTGCCTGTTAAGATTGACATTATTATCCGCGTCGGTCAACACCTGGTGACGCTCTTCACAAACCGCCTACCAATCGCAAGGCACGTGGAGAATACAGTGGCAGATGGCGGTAATAGACTTCCAGGCAGTAGATAGAAAGACAAGTAACGTAGAGTCGCCCTCCTTCGTTGGCCCATGCATCTCGCGACGGCTTTGTGGGGTCCCAACTTCCAGCGTGAGGACCTGTCTTAATCTGTTGCTCTGGGATTGCCTGTCTCATCACCCCATTCCATTTGTCCCAGATTTCCCCTTCCATGTGATGGCAGGCCTGTGTCGCATAGTACCAGTAATAGACATCGCGATCGCGCTCGAAGTTAACCAGGTTCGTCGGCTGTGTGATCCACGTCAGGCCTTTGACCAACCGATCATCACTGTGTGACCAACCCAGAAACTGGCGCATCAAAAGCCCTTCGGCCGTCATCGCAAGTGACGCTGCGCCGCCCTTTTGATACGGGTATTTGCTGCCTCCCTCGATGGCAATTCGGTCCAGAAAACGCTCGACTTTGCGAAAAACGTCCTGCGGCACGTCAAAACCAGCCATCCTCGCACTTTGAAGGGCCATCACAATCCAGCCCGTCACAGAGACATCGCTATCGGCATTCGGCGTATACCGCCACCCGCCTTCTGAACTCTGCGATTTAATGACGTAATCGATGGCCCGTAAGGCTGGCTCGCGAAATCGTTCATCTTTTGTCATGCCGTAGATTTCGCAAATGGCAATTGTGCAAAGACCCTGGGTGTAAAAGGGGTGATTGAAATTGCCTTCATGGAAAAAATTGCCGTTGGCATCCTGCTGCTGGAGCAACCAGTTCCACGCCCGTGAGACGTTGTCACGGAATTGTCCCGTCTTATGAGTGTGCCCGTCTCCTTGAAATGCAAGGAGTGCGAGTGCTGTAGCCGCCTCTGGGTTCTCTGTTTCACATCCGTTTGGATATGGCCCGACGAGGCTCCATGAACCGTCTTTGCGTTGTTGCCGGGCGAGCCACTGGAGACCCAATTGAACGGCGGCCTGTGTTTCTTTCGTTCCTCCATAAAGTCCCAACAGGGCCTGTTTGGTGCCTGCATCGCGTCCCTTCAGTGCATAACCGATGACCTGGGACTGGATGTCGCTGGTCGAGGTGGCGCCGTCTGGCACAAGTTGCGAAGGAGGCGGTGCCGCAAAGGGATCTGTGACCTTGGGCAAATCCGGCGGCGTCCAGAGCGGTTCCTCCAGTTTCTCTCGATCTGTGCCCGCAAAGGGTGAATCAAACTCGAGCTGATCCCCCAACTTTTCAGCGTAGATTTCCGCAGTTAACTCGACTTCAGGCCGGAAAAACTGGGGCAGCATGATCAGGGCCATGACAATCAAAATCAACATGTGAACAATGCCACTGATCAACCAGGGCGGGGCGTAGCTGGCCACCACATCGGCCAGTTCCTCCTCTTCATCGGACGATTGAGAGCTTTTAGCGGTTTCCCCTTTTCTTCCAGATGACCTGATCGTCTGACCTGGTAATGCCCCAACACCACTGACGGGCAAACCGTGAGCAGACTCCGGGGATGCGGCAATCGGGACGGGGCGAGCCCCCCTCGCAGCAGGCCTCGGTGTGTTTCCTATACCTTGAAAAGGCTCTGCCCCAGCCATAGGAGGGTTTGCAGCCGGATCGGTTTGGCCGTCGGGTTGGTTGTGATAACCATTCGGAATAACTGGACGAGCCGGTTGAGGTGGGGCCTTGCCAAACCCTTTTTCCGGAGTTGGATTATCATTCTGTGGAAAAGATGGCCCAAATTCCATGAGGCTCGTCAATGCTCAATCAACTGCGACGGTTCGAAATCACTAGAAAACCACGATTTGAGTTCATCATAAAAGATCAAACGAACGCCTTGCCTCAGTGTACTTTTTTCATTCGTCGGCAACAATTCAGGTTTTGCGGGCATGCGGTTTTCTTGGGAAAAAATGAACTACCACCCGCCGTTTAAGCGAAAAGTGCTCCCAGGTAGCCGACGACCCGCGAAGAATCACCTGAGCTTTCCGCGCTCGTTGTATATCCCACAACCTGGCACATATTCAGTCGCCCCAGCTCTTTGAGTGTTTCCATAACGAAAACTGCCGGAACGATCCCGCACATGGTAATTTGATTGTCGTAGACCGCTTTCCACAACTCCTCCGGGTCGCAGGATTCGATCGCCTTAACGGCCAACCGGTCTAACTGCCGCGTCCTCGTTTCATCTGCGTAATGGTTCATATCACTCGAAACTACCAAGAGGGGAATCTCCGGCAGTGTTTGAAGGTATGCGGCAAACTTGCCTGCGGCTTCACGCAGCGATTCGTATTGACCACCACGCATGACGATTCCCACAACCCGTGTTGCCGGGGCAAACCGCGCCACCATGGGCAATTGGACCTCAATCGCATGCTCCATCGCGTGGGCCGCTGCGTCAAGCTCAAAAAACGGGATCGCTTCGGCAATGCCCCGTGCAAGTTCTCGATCTGATTTCAGACTGAGACCGGGTAGTGCCCATGTCTCGTGAGGTGCTACAGCCCAATCACAGCCCATCGCCTGATGTTTGGGTGCCACGATGATGACATGGGATGGAATCTGAATCTGTTCCCACACGTGAACGGCCAGTCGCCCGGAGTATTTCCACCCTGCGTGGGGGACAATGGCCCCAGACCAAACTCGGCGCTCGACTGTCGGTGAATGGGCTGAGGTCAGGAAATCGTCGATGGCATTCGGGCTGGCGGGATAAAATCCCCCGGAGACCGCCGGTGGACGAATCGCCGGCCCTGAAACAGGCTTCGGCACGTTACTGGCCTCGATTTCCGGTTCAGTACTCAAAACCGAAAGAGCAAAAATCTGGGCCTGACCCGCGTGAGGTAAACGAATCCGCGACAGCGTTTCTTTCAAGAGCGTGGCTGCATCCTTTTCGGGCGAATAAATAACCGCCCAGACTCTGTCGAGCACTGCACATACCCCATGATATCGAGGAACAATTGTTTCCAGAACACAATCGGCTCCCGTCCCAACAACGAGGGGATTCGTTAGAATGGTCATTCCCATTCTCAGTTGAGTAACGGCCTCCGGCCTGATCTGCTGTCCCCTCAGTCCCGCCAGGAGTGCCTGCAAGAGGTCCATGATCGTCGCCTGAAGCGGTAAACTCCCCTGCGGGAAGACCCGACTTGCCTCCATCACCTTCTCAGTACGTCCATCTTCCTCCGCTCGCTTGAGTGTCAAGATGACACCCTGAACGGCTCCATCAAAGGCCGCCGAGGTGTAGAAACTGGGCGTGGCCCCCTGGCTCATGGCCATCAAGTTCCCACGAGCGAATTCAGCCAGTCGAATCACATCACCCATGCCAGGTCCGGCGGGGAGTGACCGGAGGACATCCTGCGGAAGCAAATTCGCGACCCCATCACTCAAGGCGTACCCTTCGAATGTGAACAACTCGGCATTCGGGTCTAACCATGCCGACGGCGCAAGCCCCGCTTTGCGGCAGACATGTTCCAGAAATTGCCGAGCATTCAGCCGGTGCTCGACTGCCACGGCAGGAAGCAGGAGTCCCCGTTGCTGGCCCACGGCAATTTGGAGACCGTGCTTTCCGATTTCGATCGCTTTCAATCGGTCCTCCCCCCGCGCTTCAACACGTTGTCGATTCCACAGAATCCAAACCTCCAATTCAAGCTGAGGAAGCTCTGCTGGTTGAATCGCCGGAAAGCGTAGATCCCATCTCGCGGCAATCTGGGCCGCCCGTTCCAGTGCGACCGGGAGGGTCACCTCATCTTCCAGATGCCCACAGCAAGCGCGGAGCTGTCGGTTATTCTTGAGACTAACGAAAACGCCCCAGACCGGTACAGCCGGCACAGCGGGCGAGGAGGCCTCGGAGAACTCTCCAGGATTTCCCGTCACGGCCTCGAAGACCCATTCTGCCGCACGTTGCAAGACGACTTTCTCCTCGCTTTCGCTTAACTCCGGCTTGTTTGGAACCCAGACGCTTTTCGCTTGCAGATGATCGGCGGCTGCAGGCTCCGAATGAGATGGAATCCTTGATTCGGACATCACGTGGACTCTCCTTGGTCAAATCGCCTCCCAATACTCTGGCACGGAAGAAGTAGAGCAAAGGGGCTGCATTCCCCTCTGCCCGTTCCAACCGGCCGCGCAGAATCCTTCACCGTTGCTTCTTATCCGTCATCCGAGAATCGTCGCTTTTCCCTCACGCAAAATCCGATATCCTCACAGGATAGCGACGTCCTCCCCAGGTCCCCGGCGATCCCCCGGGGCTGAAGCGTCCGGCAATCTCCGCTCCGCAGTGACGACATCGGTTTCCCTCTAAACCATATCGACCAATCCAGTAACCATTCCGTTCAATAATCACCTGCCCACATTTGAGGCAATACGTACTCTGCCGCGAAATGTCGAGAACATTCCCTGTATAAACATAGTGCAAACCGACGTCGCGCGCAATGTCGTAGGCCTCGATGAGTTTTTCCGCAGGGGTTGGTGGTCGATCGACGAGCCGAAAGTCGGGATGAAATGCCGTGAAATGGACTGGAACATCCGGCCCCAATTCTTCAAGAATCCAGCGACACATTTCGCGAATCTCCGCTGGATTGTCATTTTCCTGCGGAATAATCAGATTAGTAATTTCAACCCATACGGAAGTCTTCTGCACGAGGTATTTCAACGTATCCAGAACGGGCTGAAGCCGGGCGCCGCATAATTCCCTGTAAAATTTTTCAGAAAAAGCCTTCAAATCGACGTTCGCGGCGTCCATGAATTCGAAAAAATATTCCCACGCTGAAGGAGAAATGTAACCCGCGGTGACCGCGACGTTTTTTATTCCCAACTCTCGACAGGCCTTGGCTGCATCCACGGCGTATTCCGCAAAAATGACCGGATCGTTATAGGTATAAGCGACGCTTGTACAACCAAGGGCCTGAGCCGCCCGGGCAATCGCCGCCGGCATTGCCAGTTCGCTAAGCCTTTCGATTTCCCGCGACTTCGAAATAGACCAGTTCTGGCAGAACTTGCAGCCCAAATTGCATCCTGCCGTCCCAAAGGAAAGAACAGGCGTCCCCGGATAGAAGTGGTTCAGGGGCTTCTTCTCGATGGGGTCAATGCAGAAGCCGGTACTCCGACCGTAGGTCGTCAGGACCATCTCCCCATTGAGGTTCTGACGAACGAAACAGAAGCCTCGCTGACCTTCACTGAGTTGACAGTGCCGAGGACACAAATCGCAAACGACCTTGCCATCGTCTTCGTGCCACCAACCACCGGGGCGAATGCCCTCAGCAGTCGGCGAAGCCGCAGGAGGAAGTTCCACACGACGGGCCATAGCTTCGAGACTCCTCGCGTTCGTCAGAACATTTGGGGATTCCGCGGGTCACCGGCTCTCCTCAATTCCCGAATCGACGCCGTATCCCCCAGATTCATTTTACGGCCAAAACAGGATGAGACTTAGACCAACAACAAAACCGGGAAGAAACCCGAGGGAAAGACGAATCCCAAGTCGGGCGTAGCCCATGAACGCCGCCAGGACACTTTTCACGACCATGTTCGCCAGGATCCCGGCTCCGATATAACGCCAACCGTTGAGGCTCAGTTCCTGATCTTGAAGGGCCATCCGACTGATCGACAGCGTGATGGCATCCATGTCGTGCAATCCGGAGAGAATAGCCAGCGGGTAGAGGCCGCTTGTTCCGACGTGCTGTCTGATCCAGGCAATGAGAAACAGGACGACCGCATACAGCGCGGCAAAATACAAGGCTGCCCGAAGCTGTGTCGGATTCTGATGCGATGGCACCACTTGAGGCTGTTGCTCGCGCACCCGTCGCCACAAAAACAGGACGGGAAGATACGTTGCCGCTGCCATAATGCCAAGGGGAACAACACAATAACGGAGCATGTCGGCATGGACAACGGCAACTTCGACAAAGACCCGCGCGAACATCACGGTGGAGGCAAGGAGAATAATGATCATGGCTGCGACTTCATTCTGAGGATCATCCCGAGATTGTCTGGATGCACTGATCGTCGTCGCGGTACTGGAGACAGCTCCACCAAGTATCCCGGCGAGAAAAATGCCGGCCCGTTGACCCAGAAACTTATAGGCGATGTAACCGCCCAAGCTGATCCCCACAATTAGAACCACCATCATCCACACGTTAAAAGGACTGATGACGCCAAGTGGATCAACCGTGTATCGGGGCAACACCGGCAAAATAATGCAGGTCAGCAAGACGAATTGCATAATCGCCCGGACATCTTCGTCCTTCAGCCGCTCCGAAATCCGGTGCAGTTCGGGTTTGAATTGCAGGAGGACGGCAACAACTCCTCCCAGAACGACACCGAGTTCCAACGGCGAAACGATCAGAAGGGCGCCGACGCCATACATGAGGATGACCGCCACACTCGTGGTCAGTCCGGGGTCTGGATCGGCTCTTCGGATTCGTAACCAATGAGGAAAGAAGAGTAATCCCACCAGACAAATCAGCGCAGTGGCCGGAAGCCAGCCCCCAAAGTGTATCCCGAGGAGTGCAAAAACGCTCCCTGAAAGTGTGATCAAAGGGAACGTTCGCAGGCCAGGCATCCCCCCTTCAGTATGCTCCCGTTGCATCCCAACGAGGAAACCGAGAAGCCCGGCCATGCCCAGGCGGCCAAAGACCGCCGGCATCTCAAGTTGCGGAGCCTCAGCCACCAGGGCGGAAACCCCGCTTAGCCAATCGGGGTGTGGTAACATGCGTCATCGCTCCAGGAGTGTTTCGAATGACAACGGCCATCCAAGAAAAGTATGGCTTATGAATCACCGTTGCCGGGGCAGATGACCAATACTGGATTGAAAATACCGCGTGCGGCGCCGCTGAATATCCTCGCGTCCGATTTCCGAGGGAGTGGTATGACTACGGAGGTCTTTCAGATTCGCGAGGCAGAATGCGCATCCCACAACCTCCAGATGAGTCTTGACGTATCTCGCTTCCGATTCCGGTAAAGCCTCCAGAAGATAAGCACCGAGGACCTCACGCGGCGGGCAACTCAAACGGTTTCGCCGCCAAATCTGAGCCAGCGAATGTGCCCCGTTATCACGCCGTGAAAGGATCTCCTGGATGCGCGACATCAGATCACGACTGTGGCGCAAGGCGTTCTCGATAGCCATCATCTGCTCCGGCGGCAGGGCTTCATCCAGATATGCTTCAAGATCCTGGTCAGGTATTTCGTGCGTGGTCATGGAAGCACGTGTTCAATGACACTTCATCGGCGACCCACATTTCAACCGGTTGTTATGATCCAGCATACTACTTACCACCCTGAAGTTCCGGAAAGACTTCATGGGGAAGCCCCTGAGCCTTTAGTTTTTCACGTATCCGTTTGAGGAAATCGAACTTCCAATTGGCGACCTGCTGTTCATCGATTTCAAGGAACTGGGCCGCCTGCTTGTTACCCCAGCCGCGAACAAACAAGAGTTCCATGCACGACACTTTTAACCATTCCCCGAGCCTTTTCCAGGCGGTGATCTGCTCTGCGATGGCTTCAGAAAGGGCCTGTTCTTCGATCCCCCGTCGTTCATGACTTGCAGCCACTGTGCTCGGACCGCGTTGCGGCTTACCCCCAACCCCACAGCGATTGGTCGGTTCGCTGGCATCGTCCAGAGACACCACGATTCGGCGTCCCAGTCGACGGAAATGATCTGTCAGTTTGTGAGCCGCTATGGAGAACAACCAACTCTCCAGCGACCGCCGACTATCGTAGTTCGGCAAACTGATAAGAAACCCCACGAATGTCTCCTGGACCAAATCCTCGGCAACTTCGCGGTTCTTAACGTGACTGCACAAATACGAATAAAGACGGCCTTCGTAGCGACGGATGACTTCTTCCCACGCTCCACAATCGCCAGCCCGGACGCGCGCTATCAAATGTCGTTCAGTCTCTGTTGTTTGCTCTGCCATTTTGTCCGCGCCTGGTCTTCATCGAACAAGACCCTCACATCGCCGCAGAAACCTCATTCTTATCGTATTCTCCTGCATCATGAGACGCCCCACAATCCGCGAGTCATTCGCTGAACAGTTGCAACAGCCGATCAGATCGCCTATTGGCAGAAAACGGTCGAAGCAATTCATAAACGATACCTACCGCTCGGCCATGCATTCGTCTCACCAACTGGTTTCCCGCCGGATTGCGATCCGATTGCCGTACGAACCATGCAGGAAATCCGCCGAAGAACAGGGAAAACTACTTTCCCCCATCATCGAGATCTTGTTGAAGGTGCAAAACTCTTTCGCGCAGATCCCCCGATGCGTATCTTTCGGCCATCCGCAGGTAGATTCTTGCCTGCTCTTTCTCACCACACTTGATCGCCGATTGAGAAAGTTCTAGATACTCCTGGGCCTGGCGATTTGCACGATCCAATTCAGCCTGGCGAAGTGCCCGTGCTTCATCGACACTCATGGCGACGCTCTCCGCCGAACTTCCAGAGAAAAGCCGCGGTCCTTCGCCGTACGCTGGTAACTCAGAGTCATTTCGCGCCCCCTCGCGGGTGAGAATAAGCGGCGGCTCTTTATCCAACGCCAAGGCTTGCTGGGCGCGTTGTTCCGTGGCTGTCTTGTTATTCTGTTCCTGACGTTGCACCAGCTGCGCCCATTTGTCGGCCAGCCCAGAAGCAACAGGGAAGGCTTTCAATTGCGGTGGCAATGGGGTCGGTTGAAAAGCAGCGGGTTCAGAAGAGGCGAATACTGGGTGAAAACCGATGACAAACGGCCTCAGCGATTGACACGCAAACGATCCATAAATCCCGTCGGACAAGGTCTCTGCGAGAACGAAGGACTGATGGCTTCGTTGAAATCCCTGTGACCAATAGCCGTAGAACTCGCCTCGCGATCGCGATCCGGCGCGGCCGAAACCGACGGCAGGCGGGGAACCTTCAAACACACCAAATGGCGAAACCTGTCTCTGGGCGGGCCCGAAACGTGCCGATGCGTTTGGGCCAACCAGCGTCCAGCTCGTCCCGTGGCACTCAAAAAACCCCTCCGACACGGATTGACTTCCGACCCCGATCTGGACCTCTTGGGCCAATGAACCTTGAATCAACCGGCCCGCGAGAGCGATCAAAATGAAAACGAATACTGGTCCGCCAGGATGCTCGACCGGTACCCCGTGCTCCAAACCGACCAGGAATCGATGTTGTGGGAAACGCATTATTGGGAACATGCCGCACAACCGATGTCAAAATCAGAAGCACCTCTTGACGAGTCGTGGACCATCCGCAATATTGTAAGAGTTCGGCATGCGGAAAGCCATTGACCGAGGCCAGGCGAGAGGCGAAAGATTTTCCGAGAGGCCCTCTTGCCGAGGCAAGAAACGGACGATAACATAAAAAATGTCCGAGGCAACAATGGCCGACGGATGCGGCGGCAAAGCTACCCCGCCTTGTTAAACCCACCTTTCAATGGTAGATTAGCCAGTAAGTTGGGGTGGAAAACAGGCCAACGGGAAAAAAGGTGCCCCTAGTTGACCTGGTTGAAGCGGGTGGTAGAATTGTAATTGCCGACAAGATGAGTGCGGCAACGCCGATTTGTTCTTTGACAATTTGGTAGCGTGTGGTTACAAGCCCCTGAAAGCGCCGGATAAACCGGATGCTTCAGAAACCACTCCGGGCGACCTAGAGTGGTACTGTGATTGAACCTTTCTCATGTTCGCCACACCTCGTTTGACACGTGAGTGTCAAGGGGGTAAGCGTACATATCAATTGAAGGGTTTGATCCTGGCTCAGAGTGAACGTTGGCGGCGTGGATTAGGCATGCAAGTCGTGCGACGAGGCCCGCAAGGGTGCTCGAGCGGCGAAAGGGAGAGTAATGCACGGGTAACCTGCCCTCGGGACTGGGATAGCCACGGGAAACTGTGGGTAATACCAGATGACGTTTTGTGGCTTCGGCCGTAAAACCAAAGGTGCAAGTCCGCCTGAGGAGGGGCCCGTGTCCTATCAGCTAGTTGGTGGGGTAACGGCTCACCAAGGCTACGACGGGTACGGGGTGTGAGAGCATGTCCCCGCTCACTGGGACTGAGACACTGCCCAGACACCTACGGGTGGCTGCAGTCGAGAATCTTCGGCAATGGGCGCAAGCCTGACCGAGCGACGCCGCGTGCGGGACGAAGGCCGTTGTGTTGTAAACCGCTGTCAGGGGGGAGGAAATGTCAGCCCTCAGGGTTGGCTTGACCTATCTCCAGAGGAAGGACGGGCTAAGTCCGTGCCAGCAGCCGCGGTAAGACGGACCGTCCGAACGTTACTCGGAATTACTGGGCTTAAAGGGTGCGTAGGCGGCCTTGCAAGTCGGGTGTGAAAGCCCTCGGCTTAACCGAGGAATTGCGCTCGAAACTGTGAGGCTCGAGGAAGATAGAGGTGAGCGGAACTTGCGGTGGAGCGGTGAAATGCGTTGATATCGCAAGGAACACCGGAGGCGAAAGCGGCTCACTGGGTCTTTCCTGACGCTGAGGCACGAAAGCTAGGGGAGCGAACGGGATTAGATACCCCGGTAGTCCTAGCCCTAAACGATGAGCACTAGACCGAGGGACTCTCCATGGTCTCTTGGTCGTAGGGAAACCGTTAAGTGCTCCGCCTGGGGAGTATGGTCGCAAGGCTGAAACTCAAAGGAATTGACGGGGGCTCACACAAGCGGTGGAGGATGTGGCTTAATTCGAGGCTACGCGAAGAACCTTATCCTAGGCTTGACATGCACGGATTAACCCCGTGAAAGCGGGGCCACGCTCTCTGAGTGGAACGTGCACAGGTGCTGCATGGCTGTCGTCAGCTCGTGTCGTGAGATGTCGGGTTAAGTCCCTTAACGAGCGAAACCCTTGTCACTAGTTGCCAGCGGGTCATGCCGGGGACTCTAGTGAGACTGCCGGTGTTAAACCGGAGGAAGGTGGGGATGACGTCAAGTCCTCATGGCCCTTATGCCTAGGGCTGCACACGTCCTACAATGGCGTGCACAAAGGGAAGCAAACCCGCGAGGGCCAGCAAATCCCAAAAAACACGCCTCAGTTCGGATTGCAGGCTGCAACTCGCCTGCATGAAGCCGGAATCGCTAGTAATCGCGGGTCAGCATACCGCGGTGAATGTGTTCCTGAGCCTTGTACACACCGCCCGTCAAGCCACGAAAGTGGGGGGCGTCCGAAGTCGCCGTGGTAACCCGCAAGGGAGCTAAGCGCCGAAGACGAACTCCGCGATTGGGACTAAGTCGTAACAAGGTAGCCGTAGGGGAACCTGCGGCTGGATCACCTCCTTTCTAAGGATTACGAATTCGCTCGCACAGCAATGTGCGCGGCGAAAACGAATGGAGCGGTCCTGTACCAAACGGAATCTCTTGGGGCTCTCTTGGATTCGTCCGAGGGGGCCTGCTCGCTGCCAAGTTTATACCGAGGCCCGGCCGGAACGATGTTCCGGCCGGGCTTTTTTTGGGCATAGTGAGTGGCCTTCGCTTCCGTTGACGCTGTTCGAGCGGGTAAAATATGGCAAAGGGGAGTCAGCGATGCCCGAGATCAGCCGCATCGCGACGGCCAGAAGTGACGTGACGCTCGGGCTAGTCCCTCATCGGTTCGTCAGCATGGGAGGTCTATGAACGAGTCTGCAAATTCTCCTCGGCTTGATATTGGCGAGAGACCCTCCAAGGTGGTCTGGCCCACGATCGGCGCGACCGGGTGCGGCCGGTTCGTCGGCCGGCTTTGTGCCATCCGTGTCGGCGTGGGGAGCTTCTTCACGCTCGGGACGCTGATGGCGCTAGCGACCATCCCCATCAGCCTGGGCGTTTTCGCCTGGCAGTTGCTGCCGGGGATTCTGCGACGCTACTGCCTCACGAGCCGCCGAATCGTGGTCCAGAAGGGACTCACCCGGGTCGAGGAGCGGTCGATCGGGCTGGATGAGTTCGACACCGTCGAGATCCGTGTGCTGCCCGGCCAGGAGTGGCTCCGCACCGGCGAGGTGTTGTTCCTCCGCGACAGCCAAGAAGTGTTCCGGCTCTCCGGCGTCCCCCGGCCGCAAGTCTTCCGCGAAATCTGCCTCAAGCAGCGGAATGCGTTGCCCGCGAGAGGGAACGTCATGCCTGAGCCTGCTGCGGCATCCGCCCCGGTCACTTGATCGGGGTGACGGCGTAGTCTCGGATCTGTTCCGGGCTGAGCGTCGGTGGCGCAGCGAGGAAGTCGGCCGTCGAGGCCAGATCGACGGGGGGGAGATGGCGAACGGTCTTGTCCGTTGCCGACGGCTCGGCCGACGACTTCACCCCCGCGGATGAGGAGACTCTGGGAGAGGCCTTGCTCTTTGGGGCACGCGACTTTGGCCGTTGGATCGGCACGAGCGATGATTCCCCCAGGGACGAATCGCCGGACACGCTCGGCGGCGACTTCCCGCTCACCAAGGCCGACACGAATTTCGCGATCGTCCCAGTCCCCGCTGCGGCTTCGGAACGGCCTTCGGATGTAGCGGTCGATTCCGATTCTCGCGTCCCTGCAGCCGACTCCAGGGGTGAACCGCGGGACTCCTCCCCGATGGATTTCGATTCCCCTCGCCCAGGCAAATTCCCGTCAGAGCCTTCCATCGGCCACGATTCCGATGCGGTCGCGCCATCGGCCGGCGGCTCGGACCCGGAATAGCCCCACGGTTTGGACGTCGATTCGAGTTCGCTTTCCGGATTCGCCGAGGATGCGGTTTTTGCCGATGCGTCTCTTAGGGTATCGGTCGCCGAATCCCCAAGATGAGACGAGTGAATGCTCGCCGTAGCGGAGTCCGGCGAGGCGAAGGTGCATACGCCGTCCCTGCAAACGACGTTGGCCGGCGGGTCCTTCGCCGGCTTCTCGGTGGAACCGGCGCGTCGGGCGTCCTTGGTCGGAGGGGCCGGGTTCTCGCCTGTCTTCGCAGCGGCCGACGGCCCCACGGCCGAAATGACCGCCGCCATCTCCCGCACCACCGGGTAGCGGAAGGTATTGAATCCGATGCAGCCCGCGACGGCAACGAGCAGGGCTATCGCCTGCCGAATTCTGGGCATTGGGAGTCTCTCCGCGCTGGGCGTCTTCGCCGCAACAGTCCAACTGGAGTGACCCATCCGTGGAGCGGAAGCTCTATCCTGTCGCCCGACTCCTCTTGCTATCCGTATGGTCGTGCGTCCAATGAACCATACACGCTGCGGGCCATCGGGCAAGCGTCTGAGAGAACGTCGCGGCCGATTTGCCGCTCGTCGCGGCAGAACGTTTCGTTTAGGAAAACTCTACCGGCCGGTGCGCTCCTGGAGTGCGGCGACCTGTCGCCGCTTTCTCTTGCGACGGAAAGGTCGTCGTCAAAGGAGGAAAGAGAAAGCGGCGACGAGTCGCCGCACTCCAAGGGTCGTCTGTCGAGCCTCTACACCGCCAGGTCGCCGATGCCGCCGTGGCCGACGCCGGCCAGGTGGTCGACCCGATTGAGGGCCAGGAGTTCCACGTGGTCGACGTCGCTGCCGGAGAGGGTGGTGATGGAACAGTTTTCGAGGGCCAGCGGCGGGTCTTGCAGGGGGATGCCGAGGATCGTCTTGATCGTGCTCACCAGGAGCCCGCCGTGGGCCACGACGACCGCCTGCCCGTGTCCCGCCTGCCAGATCGCCGCCAGCGCCTCGCGTCCGCGCCGGGCCAACTGGCTTCGCGATTCTCCGCCGGGAATGACGAAATCCGGGTCGCCCGTGAGCCACTGGCGCAGCGGCCCGGCCTGACGCCGCTCCAAGTCGGCCCGCAACTGGTCCTGGAAGATGCCGACGTGGATCTCCATGAGCCGGGGATCGGTGCGGATCTCGCGTCCGAGCCCGCGGGCAAGGATCCCGGCGGTTTCCATCGCGCGGCGCAGGGGGCTGGCATAGACGGCCTCGACGGGAAGTCCCGCCAGCGCCGCCGCCGTCGCCTGGCTTTGCCTCTGCCCCAGGGGCGAAAGGACTGGGATGTCGGACTGCCCCTGGATCCGTCCCTGGGCGTTGTAGTCGGTTTCTCCGTGACGAATGCAATACAGAATCATTGGCCCTGCACTTCGCACCGGGTCACTCTCGTTCCCACGCTCTGCGTGGGAACGTCCGCGTGGAGACGCTCTGCGTCGCTGCTTGCCGACGCCGCAGAGCGGCGAGGCTTGCGTTCCCACGCGGAGCGTGGGAACGAGGAAAGGACCATCCTATCCCAGCACTTCCCACCCGACCCCGATCTTCTTCAAGGCGTAGCCGGCTTCCTTGATGTAGTCGCCGTAGATGGTCATCCAGTGGAAACCGCACATCTTCTCGGCGAGCACGTGGTCCGGGCAGGCGAGCTTGATGTCGATCTGCGAGCGGCAGATCGGCAGGAAGGGGGCGCCGACGATCTCACCCCGCAGGCCGAGGTAGTGTTCCTGCTTGAAGTCGGGAATGATGTTGGTCACCTTCTGCCCGGCGTGCATTTCCACCTTGGGGGCCGCGCCGTAGTCGGACTCGAAATGCGTCAGGATTCGGGCGGGCTCGATGTTCTTGGCGTCGAGCTTCCTCGGGCCCGTGCAGTGGGCGAGTGTGATGATGCCGTCGTGCGGGTAGGTCGGGTCGTTGAGGAAGTTGGGCCGCCCGGAGATGTTCACCAGCAAGAGGCCGGAGGGGATCACCACGAAGTCCGATTCGCAGAAGGCCATGAAGCCGTCGTCGTTGAGCGTGCTCAACGGCATGCAGGCGGTGGTCTCGGACATGGGCATGATCGTGCCCATGCAGCCGTTGATCGTCATCGCCCTGCACTGGTTGGTCGCCATCACCCGGCGGAACACCTGCTCCAACACGAAGGCGTTTTCGAGGAACTCTCGCTTGGTTTCCAGGGTGGTGCCGGGAATCTTCAGGTAATCGGCGGTCCGCTGCCGAGCCAGGGCCACCTCGGCCTGATCCTTCCGGGCCGCCTGGATCAGCTTGCCCAACTCGGGGTACGAAAGGGTGATGATCTCGAGCTTGAAACGGTCTTTGGCCAGTTCCGGGGCCTTGGGCGTGGCCCAGCCGCCAGGCCCCCCCACCGCCACGATCTTCGAGCCCACGGTGTTGACCAGGCCGCACAGGGCCCGCAACCGCCACGTGAGCTCGTTGTAGTTGTCGATGACCACGTCCTGGGAATCGATTCCCTTGATTTTCTCTTCGTCGGTGTGCTGGCGAAGGTATCGCGGGCTGATGATCTCATACCACAAGTAGACCGGCCCGGACTGGTGGCGGAGGAAGAAGACGACGTGCTTGCCGAGCTTCTCGACCCCGCTGACCTGCCCGTCGGCGGCATAGACCAACAGCACGTCGGCCGAGGCGAGATCCTGGGCCTTGGCCGCTTCGGCGATGCTGTGGACCGACGCGATCGGCAGGAATTTCACGGGGAAATCGGCGGTCGCGCCGAGCTTGTCCAATTCGCCCTGGATTCGGGCGACTTCCTGGTCGGCGTCCTGCTGGGTTTGGATGCCGCCCCACGGGCGCCAGCTCGTTTGCGGCGCCCGCTTGTGGATCGCGTAGATGAAGACCGGCTTGACGACCAGGGGGCGTCGCGGCGGGGCGGGCGG
>JGI11944J13513_1001554_pt1 | contig 18120 bp, 18 predicted proteins | sample TerdegcoTASludge_FD_13513 | JGI IMG/M metagenome (IMG submission 13513) | reverse complement strand
CCCGCGTCGCCGCCTCGTCGACCTGCGGCTCGGGCTCGACGAGCGGTTCAACAACCTGGCAGCCGCGCTTGCCCGCCGCGTGGGCGCCGAGCGGGAGAGGCTGCGCCGCTTCGAGACGCACCTGCAGTACCTGAGCCCCTCGGCAAAGCTCGCAACCCTCGCCTTTGTGCTTGATAATCTGAGAAAAGTCATGGTAACGGGTATCTTCCGCCTGGTGGAAACCCTGCGGGCGAGGCTGGCGGGCCACACTGCCATGCTGGACAGCCTGAGCCCCCTTTCCGTGCTGGCCCGGGGGTACGCCATCGCCCGGACGGTGCCCGAGGGAAGGGTCATCCGGGACGCAAAGGATCTTGCTGCGGGGGATCCCGTTGGCATAAATGTTGCGAAAGGTCGGTTCAATGCCGTCGTCACCACGATCGAAGAAGAATGACGGGATGGCGGAGGTCAAGTTCGAGGACGCCCTGGCAAAGCTCGAGGAGATCGTCCGGAAGATGGAGCAGGGCGAGCTGACGCTGGATGAATCCCTGGCCTCCTTCGAGGAAGGGATCCGCCTCTCCAGGCTCTGCTCCGCGAAACTCGACGAGGCCGAACGAAGGATCGAGATCCTTCTGAAAAAGGAGGGCGGGACGGAAGCCCGGCCCTTCAAACTCGAACCGGAAGGAGATGACCCGTAACCTGATATCCCTGGACGAGTACCTCGAGTCGCGGAAGACCCTCGTCGATCAGGCCCTCGAGCTTTACCTGCCCGCCGAGTCGACCGAGCCCCCCGTGATCTTCAGGTCCGCCCGATACAGTGTGTTTGCCGGGGGAAAGCGCCTTCGCCCGATCCTCTGCATCGGCGCCGCCGAGGCCGTCGGCGGGCCGATCGACGCCGTCATGCCTGCGGCCTGCGCGCTCGAGCTCATCCACACCTACTCCCTCATCCACGACGATCTCCCGGCCATGGACGACGACGACACGCGGCGCGGCAAGCCGACGAGCCACAGGGTCTTCGGCGAGGCCGTCGCCATCCTCGCGGGCGACGCCCTGCTCACGGACGCCTTCCGGATCATCGCCGGGCACACCCCCGTGGGGTTCGTCAGGGCGGAGACGCTGCTCCAGGTGATCCAGGAGGTCGCGCTCGCGGCGGGCTGGTTCGGCATGGTGGGCGGCCAGGTGGTGGACATCGAATCGGAGGGCAAGGCGCCCGACGAGAAGACGCTCCACTTCATTCACACGCGAAAGACGGGCGCCCTCATCACGGTGTCGCTCCGGGCCGGGGCGCTTCTCGGCGGGGCGGACGCCGACGCGCTCGACGCGCTGACGGAGTACGGCCGCCACGTGGGACTTGCGTTCCAGATCGCCGATGATATCTTAAACGTCGAGGGCGATGCGAGGTCCCTGGGCAAGGGCACCGGAAGCGACCGGTCGCGCGGCAAGCTCACCTACCCGGCCCTCGTCGGCGTGGAGACCTCGAAGCGCGTGGCCTCGGAGCTCGTGGAGAAGGCCGTCGAGGATCTCCGCGCTCTGGACGAGCGGGCGGAACCGCTCAGGATGATCGCGCGGTTTATTGTGGACCGAAAGACATGATTCCCCCACGGGAGCCCCTTCCCTGATTTCCCCCTCCCCGAGGGGACAGGGCCGGGGTGAGGGTGGAAAAATCGGCGCAGGTTCATCCCCCCGCCTCAATCCTCTCCCGCAGGGGGAGAGGAAGACGACCGGATCGGGTGTTCGCAGGGGGGGTGGGGTGCACGGGCACGGAGGACAGGGAACCCAGGGCATGCTCGAACGAATCAATTCGCCGGCCGATATCAAGCTGCTCCGCCAGGACGAGCTCGAAGCCCTCGCGGAGGAGATCCGAAAGGTCATCATCGAGACCTGCGCCGCAAACGGGGGCCATCTTGCCCCCTCGCTGGGCACCGTGGAGCTCACCCTCGCCCTCCACTACGTCTTCGACGCGCCCCGGGACAAGATCGTCTGGGACGTGGGTCACCAGGCATACGCCCACAAGCTCATCACGGGCCGGCGCGAGCGGTTCCACACGCTGCGCCGCAAGGGAGGCGTCTGCGGCTTCCCGCGGCGCGAGGAGAGCGTCTACGACGTCTTCAGCGTGGGCCACAGCAGCACCTCGATCTCGGCATCGGCGGGGATCGCCGAGGCCCGCTGCCTCAACGGCGAGAGCTACAAGATCGTCGCCGTCATCGGCGACGGGTCCATGACGGCGGGCATGGCCTTCGAGGGCCTCAACTGGGCGGGCGACCGCAACAAGGACCTCATCATCGTCCTCAACGACAACGAGATGTCGATCTCGCCCAACGTGGGCGCCCTGTCGGCCTACCTCAACCAGATCATGACGGGCCGGCGCGTCACCCGGCTTCGCAACGACGTCAAGCAGTTCCTCCGCAGCATCCCCAACGTGGGCGAGCAGATGGTGAAGCTCTCGCGCCAGGCCGAGGAGGCCCTCAAGTCCTTCCTGACCCCCGGGGCCCTCTTCGAGGAGCTGGGCTTCGAGTACGTGGGTCCCCTGGAAGGGCACCGGCTCGACCACCTCATCCCGATGCTGCGCAACGTGAAGGAGCACAACCGCCCGGTGCTGGTCCACGTGCTGACGAAAAAGGGCAAGGGGTACCCCTTTGCCGAGCTGGAGCCCACGAAGTTCCACGGCATCGGCCCCTTCAACGCCCGAACGGGCGACCTCGCCGCCGACCCGGGCGGCATCCCGAGCTACACCGAGGTCTTCGGCCGGACGATGATCCGGCTCGCCCGGGAAAACCCGAAGATCGTGGCCATCACGGCGGCCATGTGCAGCGGCACCGGGCTCGACGCCTACGCGAAGGAATTCCCCGAGCGCTTCTTCGACGTGGGGATCGCCGAGCAGCACGGCGTGACCTTCGCCGCGGGGATGGCCACGGAGGGGATCGTCCCCGTCGTGGCGATCTACTCCACCTTCATGCAGCGCGCCTACGACCAGGTGCTGCACGACGTCTGCCTCCAGCGGCTTCCCGTGGTGCTGGCCATGGACCGCGGCGGCATCGCGGGCGACGACGGCGCGACGCACAACGGCGTCTTCGACTTCTCGTACCTGCGGGCCATCCCGAACATCGTCGTCATGGCGCCCAAGGATGAAAACGAGCTGCAGCACATGCTCAAGACGGCCGTCGAGTGCGGCAGGCCCGCATCGGTGCGGTATCCCCGCGGCAAGGGGCTGGGCGTGGCTCTCGACAAAACCCTCAAGACCCTGGAGATCGGCAGGGCCGAGATCCTCCTCGAAGGCGGGGACCTGGCCATCTTCGCCATCGGCTACACCGTCCAGCCGGCCCTGGAGGCCGCCAGGCGCCTGCGCGAGGAGGGGATCGACGCCACGGTCGTCAACTGCCGCTTCGTCAAGCCGCTGGACGGGGACCTCCTCGCCCGCGTGGCGTTGGCGACGGGAAAGGTGCTCACCGTGGAGGAGAATGTCCTGGCGGGCGGCTTCGGCAGCGCGGTGCTGGAGATGCTCGAGACGAAGGGCCTCACCGGCATCGACGTCAAGCGCCTGGGCATCCCCGACGAGTTCGTCGAGCACGCGACCCAGGCGGAGATGCGGCGGCACTACGGGATCGATGCGGAGGGGATCCTCGAGGCGGCGCGGAAGCTCGCGGGGCCCGCAAAGCCGGCCATCCGGGAAGCGGCGGCGAAGTAAAGACGAAGTGATGAAGAGCGGAAGAGCGGAAGAGCGGAGCCGGAGAAAGCACGCGGAGCGAAGGGAGATGTTCCGGCTCTTCCAGCCGCGGGTCCTGCCTGAGCTTCCGAACCCCCAACCTTCCGATCTTCATGCGATCGGAGCTTGAAGACGAAGGCCGGGCTTTTTGCCCTGTTCCTGCCGTCTGCCGTCCCATGAGAGAAAAATCCCCCAAAAAGAGACTGGACGTGCTGCTCGTGGACCGGGGCCTCGTTGCCTCCCGGGAGCGGGCAAGGGCCCTCATCCTGGCCGGGGCGGTGCTGGTCAACGAGCAACCCGTCGTCAAGGCCGGTGCGCTCGTTTCCGGGGACGCGGACGTCCGGGTCCGCGGCGGGGACCACCCCTACGTGAGCCGGGGGGGCGTGAAGCTCAAGGGGGCCCTGGACGCCTTCGGGATCCGCGTCGAGGGACTCACGGCCCTCGACGTGGGCGCCTCGACGGGAGGGTTCACGGACTGCCTGCTCCAGGAGGGGGCCCGGAAGGTCTACGCCGTGGACGTGGGCTACGGGCAGATCGCCTGGAAGCTTCGCAACGACCCCCGGGTCGTGCTCTTCGAGCGGACCAACATCCGCCATTTCGCGGGCGTGGGGGTCGAGGAGCCCGTCGATCTCGCGACGATCGACACGTCCTTCATCTCGCTGCGGCACGTCGTGCCGGCGACGCTCCGGTTCGTCCGGCCGGGAGGGGGCATCGTGGCCCTCGTCAAGCCGCAGTTCGAGGCGGGGAGGGGCGAAGTCGGCAAGAAGGGCGTTGTCCGGGACCCGGCGGTGCACGCCAGGGTGGTGGAGGACCTCGCGGCGTTCTTCGGGGAGCTGGGCCTCACGGTCCGGGCCACCTGCGAGTCGCCCCTCACCGGCCCCGAGGGGAACCGGGAATTTTTTATCTACGCGGTGAAAAAAGAAGGAAGCTAGGAGGCGAGGAAGAGCGGAAAAGGCGGCTGCATGAGCCCTGAACCCTTGACCCTGTACCCTGTTTTGTCATGATCAAACGGTTCGTCAAGGACATCGAGATCCGGCTGGCCGAGACGGCGGGCTTCTGCATGGGCGTGCGCCGGGCCGTCGACATGGTCCTCGAACTCGCCCAGCACAAGGGCGACCGGAAGATCTACACCTACGGGCCCCTGATCCACAACCCCCAGACGGTGGAGCTTCTGAAGAAGCGCGGCATCATCCCCGTGCAGGATCTCGAGGGGATCGAAGAGGGGACGACCGTCATCATCCGCGCCCACGGCATCTCGCCCCAGGAACGGGAGAGCCTGAAGGAAAAGGGGGTCATGATCATCGACGCCACGTGCCCGAAGGTGGGACGCGTCCAGTCGGTGATCAAGAAGCACGCCGCGCAGGGCTACCGGATCGTCATCGTGGGAGACGCCGAGCACCCCGAGGTCAACGGCCTGCTGGGGTATGCCGCCGGCCGGGGCATCGTCGTCAGCAACCTCGAAGGGGCCGGGCGACTGCCGGCGATGGAAAAGGTCTGCGTCGTCGCCCAGACCACGCAGAGCCTCGATGAATACAAGGCCATCGTCGAGACGATCCGCGCCCGGGTGCCCGAGACGGTGGTCTTCGACACGATCTGCGACTCCACGGAGAAGCGCCAGGCCGAGATCAAGGAACTCGCCTGCGCCATGGACGCCGTTTTCATCGTCGGGGGGCGCAACAGCGCCAACACGCGGCGCCTCGCGCAGATCTCCGAGGCCATGGGCACCCCGACCTTCCACGTCGAGACGGCCGACGAGATCCAGGGCATCGCGCTCGGCCGGTACAACCGCATCGGGATCTCCGCCGGGGCCTCGACGCCGAACTGGATCATCGAGCGCGCCGTCGACACGATCCAGAACAAGCGCCTCGGCTCCGGCGCGAGGGGCTGGTTCTTCACGCTGTGGCTCGGCTCCGTGCGCACCGACATCTACTCGGCCCTCGGCGCGGCCTGCCTCGCCCTTGCGGCGCAGTATCTCCAGGGGGTCTCCTTCAGCATCCTGCAGCTGCTCATGGCGTCCTTCTACGTGTTCTCCGTCCACACCCTCAACCGCTTCGTCGACCGGGAGGTGAGCGGCCTGCGGGGGACGTTCCGGGAGGAGGCGTATGCGAAGCACGCCCGGGTGTACGTCGTGGCGGCCCTGTTGTGCATGCTCCTCTCCCTGGGGCTGGCCTACATGATCGGGTTCGTGCCGTGGCTCATGCTCGCCTGCGTCTCCGTCGTCGGGGCCCTGTACAACCTGCGCGTCTTCCCGAAGGGGTGGCGCTTCCGCAGGCTCCGCGACCTGCCGGGCACGAAGAATCTTTTCATGGCCGCCGCCTGGGCCCTCGTCATCGCCGTGATTCCCTACGTGGCTTGGCCGCTCGACATCTCGGCGGACATGATCGTGGCGGCGCTCTTCATTTTCTCCATCGTGTTCGTCCGTTCGTCCCTGTCGGACCTCATCGAGATCCAGAGCGACCGCATGCTGGGCCGGGAGACCATCCCCGTCGTCATCGGCGAGAACAGGACCCGGAAGCTCCTCGACGCCATCTCCCTGTTCCTGGCCCTGCTGCTCGTGCTGTCGTACCCCCTCAAGTGGACGACATCGCTCAGTTTCACGCTGTTTCCCTGCGTATATTACATGTGGATTTGTTTCGAACTTTGTGATAGAAGAACGGCGCTTTCCGCGGCCGTGATCAACGGACTGCTTGAAACAAACTATGTTCTCGCGGGGTTATGCACCGTCGGCTGGCTTGTCGCCCTGCGGCTGCTCGCGTGAGGACAGGAGGGGCCTTGAGAAGGAATTCCGCAGCGGCCCTGGTCGCCGTGACCGTTTTGACCGTCTGGCTCCTGGCCGGGTGCGAGGGGTTGCGGTTCGTCCAGACGGCCGAGGAGGCGAAGGACTTCCGCCCGAAGAGCATCGGGGTGCTTCCCGCCGATGTGGGGATCTACAGGGATGCCCGGGGGAAGGTCGACGGCATCATCACCGAGGTGCTGACGGGCACGAAATGGTACGTCACGGTGGTCGGCGGCGAGGAGATCCGCAGGCGGATCGAGGCGAACGAGGATCTCCGCAAGTCCGTCGACGTCTATCTCGCAAAGCTCCGGGAGCTGAACTTCTCGGACCCGGAACTCTGCAAGGCGATCGCCGAGCTCTGCGGGATCGAGGCCGTCCTCATTCCCACCGTGGATGTGTGGGAGTACACGATGCTCGCCGGCGACAAGATCGCACGGGTGGGCATCTCCATGCGGCTCGTGGACACGAGGACGGGCAAGACGATGTGGAGGGCGGGCCACCAGGTCACGGAAGAGTACCGGTTTCTCAAGCCGGAGCTCACCGGCATGGGACGCTCGATGGTTCGAAAGATGATCGACAGGATGCCGCATTGATGGAATAGGCGTCAGGCACGAGGACGGGAATTGATTCGGTCGAATGCGTCACTGGATTAATCTACGGTGAAGCTCGGAGCATCCGGAGAAAAGCGGGGGGGTTCTTTTTCCCCTAATGCCTGATGCCCGGTGCCTAATGCCTCAACGGAGTGTCATGATGAAAGAGAAGGTTCAGGCTGCGCTCGACCAGATCCGGCCCAGCCTCCAGCGTGACGGGGGGGATGTGGAACTGGTGGATGTGACCGGGGACGGCATCGTGAAGGTGAAGCTCACGGGCCGCTGCCACGGCTGCCCCATGTCCCAGATGACCCTGAAGATGGGTATCGAGCGGCTGTTGAAGACGAACGTCCCGGAGGTGAAGGCCGTCGAGTCCGTGTAGGCGGCCCGCAACCCGGCAAGCGAATCTTTACACGAAGGAGTTTCTGGAAATGGCCTACGTCATCAGCGATGAGTGCATCGCCTGCGGGAGCTGCGAGGAAGAGTGCCCCGTCGAGGCGATCAGCGAGGGCGACGACAAGTACGTCATCGATCCGAACCTCTGCACCAATTGCGGGGCCTGTGCGGATGTCTGCCCCGTCGAGGCGATCAGCCCCGGCGACGAGGAATAGCTCCGCCGCTCCGGCCGTTTTGAGACGAGGGGAAGGGCGCGTGCTCCCCCTCTTTCTTTTTTTGGGCCTCAACCCCGGTGGGAAGGAAGCCCGGCTTGTCCCGGGAGGATGACCGATCGGCCATGGCGGGAAGGTTCATCACCTTTGAGGGCGTCGAAGGGTCCGGAAAAACGACCCAGATCCGGCTCGCGGGGGAATTCCTGCGGGCAAGGGGCCTCGCGGTCGTCACGACCCAGGAGCCCGGCGGCACGCCGCTGGGGGAGCGGATTCGGGAGATCCTGCTCAACTCCGGGGGGGTCGACATCTCGGGCGAGGCCGAGCTGCTTCTTTTCGCCGCGGCCCGCGCCCAGCACGTCGACACCGTGATCCGCCCGGCCCTGGAACAGGGCAGGGTCGTTCTCTGCGACCGCTTTTCCGACGCCACGATCGCCTACCAGGCCTACGGGCGGGGGCTGCCCCTGGAGCCCGTGCGCGGGATCTGCCGCTTCGCCTCACGGGGGCTTGTGCCTCACCTCACTCTCCTGTTCGATCTGCCCGTCGAGGCGGGGCTCGAGAGGGCCTTCCGCCGCATCGCCGGCCGCGAGGGGGGTCTCCGTGAGGACCGTTTCGAGCGGGAGCACCTCGATTTCCACCGGCGCATCCGCGAGGGCTACCTCGCCATCGCCCGGCAGGAGCCGGGCCGGGTCAGGGTCCTCGACGCCTCGCAGGGCATCGAGCCCACGCGGGAGGCGGTCCAATCCGTTCTTTCGGCGTTCCTGGGAGTGTGAACCATGTCGTTTGCGGACCTCTGCGGCCAGGATGGACCCATCGACGTCCTGAAGCGCGCCGTGGAGAAGCGGCGTGTCCCCCACGCCTTTCTCTTCTACGGGGCCGAGGGCGTCGGGAAGCGCACCGCCGCGCTCGTCCTTGCCAAGGCCCTCAACTGCGAAGCGGGGGGCGCCGACGCCTGCGATGCCTGCCTGTCCTGCCGCAAGATCGACAGGGGCAACCACCCGGATTGCATCGTGATCGAGCCCGAGGGGCAATTCATCAAGGTGGCCGACATCAAGGAACTGCAGGAGCGGATGAGGTTCCGTCCCCTCGAGGGGGCGCGGCGCGTCGTGATCATCGACGACGCCGAGCGCATGAACGCCACGTCGGCCAACTCCCTGCTCAAGACCCTGGAGGAGCCGTCGGCCGTCAACGTCTTCCTCCTCGTCTCGTCGCGCCCGCACATGCTGCCCATGACGATCCTGTCGCGCTGCCACCGACTGCGATTCAACCCCGTGCCGCGCGACGCGATCGCCGCCTTCCTGATGAGAGAGCACGGCCTTGCGCCCGACAGGGCCCTGATTCTGGCCTCGTCCTCCGGGGGGAGCATCGGCCGGGCCCTCAGCCTGCACCGGGGGGACTACCTCGCCCTGCGGGACGGCATCCTGGACCGGATCGCGCGGGGGAGCCTCGATCCCCCGGGGTGCCTCGAACTGGCGGGGCACCTGGCAGGGGAAAAGGAGGAGATCCTCGAGGCCCTCGACGTCCTGAAATCCTGGTACCGGGACCTGCTCGTCTTCCGGGAAACGGGCGGCGCCGGGACGCTCGTGCACCACGACCGGGCGGCCGACATCGGCCGCCTCGCATCCGCGATGAGCGGGGAGTCGCTCCTGGGGGCCTTCCAGACGATCCGCGCGGCCGCCGAGGCCATCGAGCGCAATGCGAATAAAGCATTGACTTTGGAGACGATGGTCTTTACATTGTTTGCCGACAAGGCCAATTTCGTTGAGGATTCCCGCCGCGGCCCCCGCGCCGCAGGGTCGGGAAGGTGAGTTCGACGTGAGACATATCGTAGGCGTCCGGGCGGAGAAGGAGGGAAGGGTCCTCAACTACCAGACATCGGACGGGACCCTGAAGAAGAGCGACACGGTCATCGTCAACGCGGAAAACGGGCTTTGCGTGGGGGTGGTGGCGACGGAGAGCAGGGCCGTCCCCCTGCACCTGCTGCCGACGGACATCCGGTGCATCGTCCGCAGGTGCACCGACGAGGACCTGCGCACGCTCGAGCAGAACCGCAGGCTCGAGCGCGACGCGCGGGCGTTCTGCTTCGGCCGCATCCGCCAGCGGGGCCTCCCCATGAAGCTCATCGGCGTGGAGTGCCTCTTCGACCGCAGCAAGCTCATCTTCTTCTTCACCGCCGAGAACCGCGTGGATTTCCGCGAGCTGGTGAAGGACCTCGTGCAGAAGTTCAAGACGCGGATCGAACTGAGGCAGATCGGGGCCCGGAACGAATCCCGCATCTTCGGCGGGCTCGGGGTCTGCGGCCAGAAGATCTGCTGCACCAGTTTCCTGTACAACCTCGACCGCGTGTCCGTGAAGATGGCCAAGGAGCAGAACATGCCGCTCAACCCGGAGAAGATATCGGGGTTGTGCGGCCGCTTGATGTGCTGCCTGGCCTTCGAGTACGACTCGTACCTGGACATGAAACGCGGGATGCCCAAGTGCGGCAAGCGCGTCGGGATCGCCCAGGGCGGATCGGGCAAGGTGATCCGCCAGAACATCCTCAAGGGGACCCTGGCCGTCTACACCGAGGAGGGAAAGGAAGTCGAGGTCGAGATCAAGGACCTCAGAGAGCCCCAGCCCCCGCCGGCCCCGCCGGCCGACGGGCCCCCTCCCAGGGGCCCGAGAAACGCGGGAAGGGGACAGCGCTGAGCCTGCCCGCCTCGATTCGCCGCGCCCCGGCACAGGGGCGCGTCCCGGCCGCCGAATCCGACTCGCATGATGACTGCGCCCCATCCCTCTTCGCGGGGGTCGGGCGGGGGGACAGAAAGGAGTCTCAAGCCGTGTCCGAGAACGTCTTTTACGTCACGACGCCGATCTACTACGTCAACGCCTCGCCCCACATCGGCCATGCCTACACGACGATCGTGGGCGACGTCATGGCCCGCTTCTACCGCATGTCGGGCTACGACGTCTTCTTCATGACGGGCACCGACGAGCACGGCGACAAGATCGCCGAGGCGGCGCGGAAGAACAACGAGACGCCCAAGGCCTTCACCGACCGCATCAGCGCCCAGTTCCGAAACCTCTGGCCCCAGCTGGCCGTCACCAACGACTACTTCATCCGCACGACCGACGAGAACCACGTCCGCACCGTCCAGTACATCCTCCAGAAGGTCTACGACGCGGGCGACATCTACTTCGGCGAGTACGGCGGGCACTACTGCGTGGGCTGCGAGCGCTTCTACACGGAGACGGAGCTCGTCGACGGCAAGTGCCCCGACCACCAGACGGTCCCCGAGTTCCGCAAGGAGAGCAACTACTTCTTCCGGATGAGCAAGTACCAGCAGTGGCTCATCCAGTACATCCACGACCACCCCGACTTCATCCGGCCCGAGCGGTACCGCAACGAGGTGCTCGCCTTCCTGCAGCAGCCGCTGGAGGACCTCTGCATCTCGCGGCCCAAGACGCGGCTTACCTGGGGCATCGAGATCCCCTGGGACAAGGACTACGTCACCTACGTCTGGTTCGACGCGCTCATCAACTACGTCACGGGCATCGGCTACCCCGACGGCAAGGACTTCAAGAAGTACTGGGCCGCCAGCGAGCACCTGATCGCCAAGGACATCGTCAAGCCCCACGGCATCTACTGGCCCACGATGCTCAAGTCCGCCGGGATCGGCCCCTACAGGAACCTCAACGTCCACGGCTACTGGAACGTGGACGCCAGCAAGATGTCCAAGAGCCTGGGCAACGTCGTCCGGCCTCTCGATCTCAAGGACAAGTACGGCCTCGATGCCTTCCGCTACTTCCTGCTGCGCGACATGGTCTTCGGGCTCGACTCGAGCTTCAGCGAGGAGGCCCTCGTGCAGCGGATCAACTCGGACCTGGCCAACGACCTGGGCAACCTTGTGAGCCGCATCGTCGCCATGGACGTGAAGTACTTCAAGGGGAAGGTCCCCGCCCCCGGGGCCGCCGATGAGGCGGACCGGAAGCTCACCGAGGCGGCGGCCAAGACCCTCTCCGAGGTGGACCAGTTTTTCCGCGAGCTGACCTTCCACAAGGTGCTCATCTCCATCTGGGAGTTCATCAACGTCGCCAACAAGTACATCGTCGAGAACGAGCCCTGGACGCTCGCCAGGGACCCCGCGAAGAGCGGCCGCCTCGCCACGGTCCTCTACAACCTCCTGGAGGCCCTGCGGCTGACGGCCTACCTGATCCACCCCTTCATGCCCGACACGGCGCGCAAGATCCTCGACCAGTTGGGCCTGGCGGAGGTCAAGGAGCTGCGCTTCGACGACGTCCGCAGATGGGGCGGCCTCAAGCCCGGCCTCGCGGTCACGCGCGGCGAGGCCCTCTTCCCGAGGGTGGAGTACAGGAAGGAGGAAGAGGCGCCGGCGAAGAAATTCGAGACGCTCCCCGAGATCGCCTGGGACGACTTCGAAAAGATCGACCTGCGCGTGGCGAAGGTCCTCGAGGCCGAGGCCGTGCCCAAGTCCTCGAAGCTCATGAAGCTCAAGATCGACTGCGGCGAGGTGCGCACCATCGTTGCCGGAATCCTGCAACACTACAGGCCCGAGGAGATGGTGGGGCGCAGCATCGTCGTCGTCGTGAACCTCAAGCCCACGAAGCTCATGGGCGTCGAGAGCCGCGGGATGCTGCTGGCCGCCGACGCCGAGGGCGGAGGCCTTGCCCTCGTCGGCCTCGACAGGGACGCGCCCCCGGGGGCGAAGGTGCGGTAAGCGCCCGCGGGAGTTTCCCCCGCACGAAACGCCTTACGGCCGGGCGGCGGAGAAGGGGTCACCGATCGGCGGCACAAATCCCTCGCCCCGGACCGGCCCATGGAAACGTTCAAGGACATCCTGGCCTTCCTCGACGCCCCCCTGATCACGCTGGGGCAGTCGTCCGTCACGATCTGGAACCTGATCGTTGCCGTCTGTGTCCTCGTCCTCCTGGGCACCCTCACCGCGAAGCTCAACCGTCTGATCATCTACCGGCTCATGTCCAAGAGCGACATCCAGCTCGGCGTCCGCGTCGCCGTGGCGTCCCTGGTTCGCTACGCCGTGCTCGTCATCGCCCTGATCGTCGTGCTGCAGTTCATGGGCATCTACATGACGAGCCTTGCCCTGCTCTTCGGGGCTCTCGGTGTCGGCATCGGGTTCGGCCTCCAGAACATCACGAACATTTTCGTCAGCGGTCTCATCATCCTCCTCGAGAGGCCGATCAAGGTGGGGGACCGCATCGAAATGGGCGGCGTGTCGGGCGACGTGACGAACATCTCCATGCGGGCCACCTCCGATTTCGTCACCTCCACGGTGATCAACTGGAGCCACACGGACCGCAACGTCCGGTTCAACTTTCCCGTGTCGGTCTCCTACAGGGAGGACCCCGAGCGGGTCCGCGGGCTGCTCCTCGAGGTGGCCCGCGAGAACAGGGGGGTGCTCGTGAGCCCGCCGCCCGACGTGCTGTTCAAGGAATTCTCGGACAGCGCGATCCTGTTCAACCGCCGGGTGTGGACCCGGGACTATATCGACCGCCCCGGGGTCCTCAAGAGCCAGCTCTACTACGCGATCTTCCGGAAATTCCGGGAACAGGGCGTGGAGATCCCCTTTCCCCAGCGGGATGTGCATATCAAGGACCTGCCCGGCGGGCACACCGGCGGGCAGGCGGTCCCCGAGCGGCCCGGGGGAAGGCCCGCGACACCCGAAGGAGGAGAGCGCTGACGGGCGAACAGATCCTGATCCTGGTCATCCTGGCGGCCGCGGTGGCGATGTTCCTCTGGGGCCGCTGGCGCCACGACATGGTGGCGGCAGGCGCCCTGCTGGCCTGCGTGCTGGCCGGGCTGGTGCCGTCCCGCGAGGCATTCCTGGGGTTCGGACATCCCGCCGTGATCACGGTGGCCTGCGTTCTCGTGCTGAGCAAGGGACTCGAGACTTCGGGCGCCGTGGACGCCCTCGTGCGCCGCATCATACCGTCATCGGCCGGGCTCACCCTGACCGTTGCGGTGCTGGCCGGGATCGCCGCCGTGCTCTCGGGCTTCATGAACAACGTGGGCGCCCTGGCGCTGCTCATGCCCGTGGCGCTGCAGGTCGCGGCGCGCCGGGAGGTCCCCCCGGGGCGGGTCCTGATGCCCCTGGCCTTCGCGTCCATCCTGGGCGGCATGACCACCATGGTCGGGACGCCGCCCAACCTCATCGTTTCCGGCTTCCGCGCGCAGTACGGCATGGGCAGCTTCACCATGTTCGACTTCACGCCCGTGGGGATTGCGGTGGCCGCCGCCGGGGTCGTCTTCACGGCGCTCGTCGGCTGGCGGCTGGTCCCGGTGCGGAGGCAGGCCGGCCTGGAGGGGTTCGACACCGAGGCCTACCTCACCGAGGCCCGCGTGCAGGAGGGCACCAAGGCGGTGGGCCTGTCCCTGCGCGAGGTCGAGGCGGTGCTGGACAAGGCGGGAGCCCAGGTCGTCGGGATGGTGCGCAACGACGTGCGTCTCACCGCGCCCGGCCAGGGCCAGATGGTTCGCGCCGGGGACATCCTCGTCATCGAGGCCGAGGCGGACTCTCTCGCCGAGGCGCTTTCGAGCCTCGAGTTGAAGCTCGAGGAATCGAAACGTCCTGAGCCGCAGGAGCAACACGACGAGTGCGTGCAGAAAGGGGAAAGCGGGGCCGGAGAACCGGAGTGCGAAAAGCAGGAGAAAAAGCCCCCGCCACAGGAGATCGTTCTCAGGGAGTTTGCCGTGCTGCCCGGGTCCGGCCTGTCGGGGCACTCGGCCAGCGACATCATGCTGCGCACCCGCTACGGCATCAACCTGCTTGCCCTGTCGCGGCAGGGGCGGCGGTCGGTATCGCGCCTGCGGACGGTCGTCTTCCGGGACGGCGACGTGCTGCTGATGCAGGGCCCGCCCGACGCGCTCGCCGAGTTCGCCGGCAACTTCGGCTGCGTGCCGCTCGCTGAACGCAGCCTGCGCATCCCGAGCAGGCGCAAGGCCGTTTTCTCGGGGGTCATCATGGCCCTCGCCGTCGGCGGTGCCGCCTTCGGACTGCTGCCCGCCGCCGTCTCCTTTGCCGCGGGCGTGCTGGCGTCGATGGCCCTGCGTACGGTGTCGCTTCGGTCGGTCTACGAAGCGATCGACTGGCCGGTGATCGTGCTGCTCGGGGCGCTCATCCCGGTGGCCGGGGCGATGGAGGGCACCGGCGCGGCCGACCTGATCGCGCGGTTCATGCTCGACACCGTCGCCCGGGGCCATGCGCTCGTCGGCCTGGCCTTGGTCCTGATCGTGACGATGACCCTGTCGGACCTCATGAACAACGCCGCCACCGCCGCGGTGATGTGTCCCATCGCGATCAGCACGGCGCTTCAGCTCGGGGCGAGCCCCGACCCCTTCCTGATGGCCGTTGCGGTGGGAGCCTCCTGCGCCTTCCTCACGCCCATCGGCCACCAGAACAACACGCTCATCCTCGGGCCCGGCGGGTTCCGCTTCGGCGACTACTGGCGGCTGGGCCTGCCGCTGGAGATCCTCGTCGTCGCCGTGGCGATCCCCATGCTGCTGCTGGTCTGGCCGCTGTGATGGAGATCGTGGCCGCCGGGTTCCCGCCCGGGCAGCCAGGGGAAAAACCGATTGACACCGATTCGGATCTTGCCTATATTCGGCTGGCTCGCAGAGGCTCTCCCGATCCTCGCCCCGCGGCCTCTGCCGTTGCGGGAAGCGTCTTCAATCCGTGCTGCGGTCCGGGAGCCGCGAAGGTCTCTCACGGGAGCATCCGGGGGATTCCGGCGCTTCGATGACCCGGGATAAACATGGGCGGGTGCGCCCGCTGCAAAACCGATGGAGGGAGGAACAGCGAATGAAGTTAGCGAATTACTTCGACAAGGTCAAGGGGATCAGCATCCTGTCCACGGCCGACTCCAAGGGAAACGTCAATGCGTCGGCGATCTCGAAGCCGTTCGTTGTCGATGAAGAGACGGTGGCCTTCGTCATGACGGGAAACCTTACGCACAGGAACCTGCAGTCCAACCCCCGCGCGGCGTATTTCTTCCTCGAACAGGGCGAAAAGTACGATGGCGTGCGGCTGCACCTCACGAAGATCAAGGAGTCACGGGACATGGCCGTGATCGAGGAGATCCGGAAGAGGCGCTACCCCATCTTCAGCATCAAGTACAGCCAGGAGTCGAAGTACGCCGTTTACTTCAAGGTGGACAAGGTCCTGCCCCTCGTGGCGCCCGGGGTGCTCAAGCGCGGCGTGACACAGCAGTAGGGCGAACGGGTCGCCCCGGCCGGGTGCGGGGGTGCCTGAATACGTGAACGAAGAGGCCCGGGGTGTTTGCCCCGGGCCTTTTTTCATCCTGCCTTCTTTCCCGAAACGAGTTTGACGGCGATCCAGGGAAGCAGGAAAAAGAGGATGATCGCGATCTTGGTGAGAGCCATGCCGGCGTAGTGGATCGCGTCGAAGGTCTGCCTCGGGATCTGGAACCAGCGGGCGTGAATGGGGTAGATGACGTCGCCCGCGAAGACGAACATCGCGAACCAGACGAGCAGCAGCCCCATCCCGCCCAGGAAGCATCGGATGAGAATCCCCTCGATGGCATCCAGGTATGTTTGAATGTTCATCCCCCCGTTCCTCACGATCGCTCCGCTCACACGCCGTTCTTTCTGTACACGTCCTTCCTGCGCCCGATCCGGAGAACAATCACGTCGTTTCCCAGGGTGGCGCAGATCCCCCGGTAGTCTCCAATTCGAAGTTTGCGAAGACCGGCAAATTGCCCTTTGAGGACAGGATAGGCATCGGCCTTCTTCGTGAGTTCCTCCTCGATCTGATCGAGAATGCGCCGGGCCTCCGCCTTGGGCAGCTTCTTCAGGTCCCTCTCAACCGATTTCTTGTAGCCGATATTATAGGCCAAGGGATTTCCTCAGCGACTTTCCGGAAACGACTGGGTCGGTCCTGTCATGGAGCCGGTCCAGGGCCACCTGGAGATCGGCGTAATCCTCGATGTAGGCCTCCAGGGCCTTCTGGATGATAAAGGATCGCGGCCTCTCCGTTTCCCGGGCGATGCTGTCGAGCTGGTCCGCGATCTCCTTGGGGAGCCTGACGGATATGGCTGTATTCATGAAGCACCTCTGCATTTTCTATATCACAACGATTACAATGAATGACAGACGATGTCAAGGAATGGCGCGTCATGCGGTCAGGAGCCTGCATGGCTCTAAGCAGGACCATGCTGCCGCCGCCTGGAGCGTTGACCGCTGATTTCCATTCGTTCACAGTGAGATGTCGTCCGGCGAAAACCACACGACGGAGGGTTATAGGATGAGATCCCGTTTTCTCGTGTCCGTCGCGGTCATGATGGCGGCTATCGGTTTGATCCCGGCCCAGGCGATGGAGACCCGAGAGTTCGAGACGGCCGGCCGCCAAGATGAAAAAAGGGCCCGCGATTCTGGCCGCCGGCCCCATTTTCCGTATTTTCTTCTTCCGTCCCTATACCCTATACCCGAGACCCGATACCCTGCTTGTCACTCCCCCTCGTCGAAGGCCTCTGCCTTTTTTTCGCCCATCACGGGGCCTTTTCCCGTGAGGCTGGCGGGGGCCGGGACGGGCACGTCGACGGGCTTGATGAACTTCGCCGTCACGTCCCGGGTGCGAAGGACGGCGAGCTTGTCGAAGAGGAAGAAGAACTTGTCCTCCAGCTCCTTGCCGATCCCCCTCAGGACGTCGGGCGGGAGGTTCCACATGTCCTTCTTGAAGGGGCCGAAGCCCTTCTTGCGCGTCTTGTAGATGAACTGTTCGTCCGTGTCCCTGGCGCCCTTCTCGGCGATCAGCTCTTTCCGGATGTAGTCGTAGATCTTCTCCCGCAGCGGAGCCGGGAAGAACGTGCTGTCGTAGATCATGTTCTGGAAGGCCGTGGCGAGGTGAACCTCGGCGGTCCCCCGCTTCGGGAAGTTGTCGAAGGCCTCGTCGGGAAGGGTCGATGCCCCGTGCTGGACGGCGCCGGCCATGCCGAACTCTTTCCGGGCCGCCTCGGAGAGGGTCTGCAGGGTGTCGAAGTCGAGCTTCACCTTGGCGATGCTGCCGTCGGGCAGCACGACGCCGCCGTGGGACGTGCCCGTCTGGACGCTGATCTTGCTGATCCCCTTGAGGCCCCTGCCGCGCTTCTCGAGCTCCTCGAGGTAGCCGCCCATGAAGGCCCGCAGCTCGCCGACGGTGCTGTTCTTGCTGCCCACCTCGCCGATCTCGCCGCCCACGGAGACCTCCACGCCCCGGGGCTGGATGGCCCGGATGAAGGCCGTGATGTCTGCGGCGATCGTGAAGTTGCTGCGCTGCTGCTCCGTCTCGGTGGGCCTGCTCAGGTCCACGACGGTGGAGGAGTCGATGTCGATGTTGTAGAAGCCCGCCTCGACGGCCTCGCGGACGAGTTCCTTCACGGCATCGATTTCCTTCTGCGGCTCGGCCGCGAATTTCTTCGCGCCGATCTGGAAGTGGTCGCCCTGCAGGAACAGGGGCC
>JGI11944J13513_1001550_pt1 | contig 18152 bp, 2 predicted proteins | sample TerdegcoTASludge_FD_13513 | JGI IMG/M metagenome (IMG submission 13513) | reverse complement strand
CCATCTTTTGGTTCAACCAAAGATATGACTGGTGGAACTGTATCAACTTTTATCTCAACTGTATGCTCATCTTCAATGTTTCCAAATTTATCTTCTGCATAATAATATAATTTGTTTACTCCCTCAGGTGCTGTTAATGGACCTGTATAAAGTCTGTACTGTTCAGTTCCCCATTTATAATAAATTTTTGGAGATGTATCATAATTTGATGTTGCTGTAATTGTTATAACAGGTTTTGTTATGTAATAACCTGATAAACCATTTGATGTTGCTGGATCAATTTTATGAGATGAAGAAGGTGGTTGATAAATTGTGAATACATCTGATTCCACTGGTGTCTGTTCTGTTGTTGTCGAAAGTTTTATCTTATAAGTAGATGATGGAGAACTTGGATTTTTAATCCCAGCATCCTCAGTTATAACAATGTTAACTGTTGAATTTGGAAGAATCTCTTTTGGAGTTGTGATTTCAATTTTAAGTGAAAGAATTTTTTGAGTTACAGCAGGAAGTCCATCAACAGATACTGAACCAGAAGGAATTGTTCCTGGAATAGTAGTTCCACCTGGAAACTCTATCCATATCTTGCTACCAATACTCAAACCACCGAGTGTCCCTGTCTTAAATGATATTTCCCATCTTGAAACCTTATTTATTGTTGGTGGATTTACACTACATTTAACATCTTTTATTTGCGATTCACTTAATATATCAAAAAGAGGTGAATCAACAGGAGTGCTATCCTGAGATGTATAAACAGTTAATTTATATTTTCCAGCTTTTGATGGATTTTTAATTTTAGAGTCTTTACTTATTATAACTTCAACTGTTCCTGCTTTTGAAAAATCTCTTGGGGTAACCATTGTTATTGTCCTTGTTCCTGAATCAATTGTAGGAGCATCAGTTAAAGCAGTTCCACCAACTGTAATTAAATTAGGAGATATGTTTGGAGGAACATCAAAACCAGATGGGAAAATAAGAGTTATTGTATGAACATCTTTAACAAGAGCATTTGAAATCTTAAATCCAATTGTTATATCACCATATGAGTTTGCACCAGGTGGGTTAATAGAGACAGTTACATTCACAACACTTGTCTTTGATGTAATTGAATATGCAGTTGAAAGTTTATGAGTTGGATCTTTATCTGTCCATAGTTCAATCTGATAATTTGTTCCTGTTGTTGATGGGTTTTTAAGCTTTGCTTTAGCAGTGAATTTAATTGTAACATCAGAACTTGCTCCTATATCAACTGGTGTAATTAATGTAACTTCTCTTTTTGGAACATCAATTGATGGTGGTGAAGTTAAAGCTACAGTATTTATCTGAATATCTTGAGCATCAATCACTCCAGGTATTTCAGTTCCAGTTGGGAACTTAATGTAAATTTTATCAATATTTGAAAGTAATTGACCAACTGTTGATGTCTTGAATGTTATTGTATATTCAGAAAATGCTGATGCAGTGCTTGGATCAATTGAAACTTTTACATCAGAAGCAGTTGTTAAAGTTATTGTTACTTTTGGTAAAGTTGCGATTGAGGTTAAGCTTCCACCTGGTCCTTTTGTTTTGACATCAAAAGTATAATCACCAGTTGCTGATGGACAGGTTACTTTTTTATAATTTATTGTTATCGTTCTATCCTTAGGCATTATGTTTATTGGAATATTTAAATTATATCCAGTTATTGTGAAGTCACCTATTGTTACACCTGAACCTGCTGTTATTGAAATATATCCTTCACCTGCTGGCGATGTTTTCTGTGGAGAAGAAAAAGCACTTGGAATAGTTATTTGTATCTCTCCACCATCCATTGTTGCTTTTGAGGTAAATGTTAGAGTGAAATCTTTATTTGTCTCTCTTACAAAAGCACTATCTGGGGAAATTTTGCACTCACCACTTCCATCAACTGATACTCTGATTGTTTGTGTTCCATCTCTTAATCCAGTAGCCTTTGCAGTTAATGTGTGGAGCCCTGGCGATGTATCTTTATAATAAAATGTCACTTGATTTTGACCAGAAGGAATTGTTACAGAATGACTACTTGATGTGCTCCATGTATTCTTATCTGTTGAAAATCTTCCTGTTGTTGAACTTGAAGTAAGATTAACAGTTACATTTGCTGATGCAGTAACAGGGTTTCCATCCTGATCCTGTATTTGAACTTTTATATCACCTGATGCTGTATCAATTGGAATAACCTGCTCATCTGTTATGAAAGCAAGTTTATTTCCCTCTTTCACTTCAAAAACATTGCTTGTCCCTGAAATTGTACTACCATAAATCGTTGTTTGAACAGTTAATGTAACTCCTGTTGCTCTTTGTGAAATTTTAACATTATCAGTTACTGTTCCATTAGTCATAGTAAGAGAATTTTTATCAATCTTATCATTTCCAAGAGAGCAGGATAGTGATAGTGTGCCACTCCAGGTTGCTTGTGTTCCTGATGGGGTTTTTGCTTTAACTGTTATTGAAAATGGAACATCAACATATTGAGGCGATGAGATGATTGGTTCAAAAACAAGTTGTGAGAAAGGAAGTATTGTAAATGGATCTGAAAATCCAGTTTTACTACTATAGGTTGCTTGAACTCTTATGTTTTGACCTTCTCCATTTATCTTTACATTTCCACTCCACATACCACCAACAAAATTAGCACTTGTTGGAGTAATTGTTCCCGCAGTTGATGATAGATTAACTGCTCCATTAAAACCAGTTACAATATCTCCATTTATATCAACTGCTTGAATTGAGACATAGATATTTTCATTCTTATATTGAGGGGATGAAATTGTTGAAAACCTGAAACTTTCAACTCCTCCTGTAACCTGAAATGCATTCGAAGTTCCCATTGCGCCTGTTGTCGAATCAAAGCAAGTTATAACAACTGATGGGTTTGGTGTTGTAAGAGTCACATTTCCAGTATAAACTCCATTTGTAAATGTAATAGATGTTGGTGAAATTGTTCCAGCACCAGTTGATGCCGAAAGAGTAGCAGTTCCATTATAATTTGTAACAGGTGAGTTATAATAATCAACTGCTCTAACAGTTATTGGAAATGGAGTCCCCGCAATTTTTGGCGAAGATATAGTATCAAATACAAATTTTGTTGGTGCATTATCAGCAACAGAAAACCAACTGGATATTCCAGTTCGAGTTGGATCGCCATTTCTTGTTCCTTTAATTCTTACTTGGGGATTAGGAGGATTAATAGAAACATTTCCTTGCCATGTACCATTTACAAGAGTCAATGGATTTCCCCCAGAAACAGAAATAGTCATAGATGTACCATCATTTGCTTCTGCTGAAAGAACTACTTGTTCATTATTATTCAAAAGTGTATTTCCAACCATATCTTTTGCATATATTTTTATACTGAATGGATAGTTTTTAACCTGCGGTCCTATTGTATCAAACTCATAATGATCTATTACTCCATAAACTGGAAATGAATTAGATGTACCAGTTTTATTTAAAGTTGTATCAGTTGCAGTTATTGTAACAGAAGTTCCTGGGGATGTAATTCGTATTTCAAAACTAGTTTTGCCATCATTATGATCTGTATCATCTCCTGCAACAAAACTTCTTGTTGTTGGATTTATTTTATCAATACCAAGAGAACATGTTAAATTTACAGTACCTAGGTATGGAGTTGCTCCAGCATAATTATCAATTAAATTACCCCATTGGTCTTCTGCAAAAATTGTAACAGGAAATGGGTTGTTTTGTTCCACATAAGGAGAAATGTTTGAAAATCTAAAATGATGTAAATCTCCATGCCATATATCTATAGCTCCTGAATATCCAATCTGCAATCCATCATGATTTTGAGCTTTAATATATGCATCATCATAAGACTTATAAATAGTTACCTGGATACTCTTTGATGATTCGTTATTAAAGGTCACAGATGAAGGAGACATAAGTGGAGTAGGCGGAGGGGATATTGGAATGTCTCCAGCTTTAACTAAAGAAAGATCTACTATTCCACTAAATTTTGTTAAATTTTGGTATAAATCAAGACAATTCAAAACCAATGGAAATGATTGACCCGCGACTTTTGTTCCAGCAACTGGAAACTGTATACCAAAAGAATTTAAAGGACCTCCATTAACAGTAAATGTTGAAGAGGTGCCTGAATATGGAGCTGATGTAACAGTTATAGATGTTGTTTCTGCATTAAATAATGTAACATTAATTGCTTCAGATACTCCATTTGTAAAATTTATATTAGGAGAATATGGTGAAGTGTTATCCCCTGCAAAATCTGGATTTGTTCCGTCTGGTGATGGATTTGGTCCACTAAAAGTGAGAGTGTATGATCCATTCCAAGTATTAACGACATTGTTGTATGCATCACAAAATCTTACTCTTATTTGAAAACTAACACCTGCTGTTTGAACTTGAGGTGAACCACTATTGCCTTTTCCATTTTCAAAAGTTTCTCCGGATAGAGTAATTATAAATTTTGATGTAGTTCCTGGGCTAACAGTAATATTCTGAGTTGCAGATGTTAATCCTGTAGTAGATGCTGTTATTGTCCAAACTCCAGCTGTTTCATCATAATAATAAAATTGAGCACTACTACCTCCATCTGGTATAGTTAATTGAGTTATTGATGTACCTCCTGAAGTTAAACTGAACTTTCCTTTCCCATGAGGAGATGTAGTTGAAAGATTTACAGTTGTGGTCCCACTTGTTACAGGATTATTTGAAGCATCTTGCCTCTGAACAGTTAGAGGACCAACCCATGTCCCAGCATTCATTGACCAAGGTGGAGCAGGTGCTGAAAATACAAGTTTTGTTGCTGGTGGTGTAGTTGTTACACTAACTGTTGGTTGAACTGATATATTTGTTAATTTTTGTCCAGATTCAACTCTTGATTTGGTTGTAAATGTTTTTACTCCTGTTGTTGAAGGTGCTGTTACATTTTCATATTTTATTTTTATCCAGCCACCTGTTGTTATTGATAAAAATCTTACTCTAATATCCATACCAGAAATAGTCACATTTGTTAAAGGTGAAATTAATAAATCATCTATCCAGATTGTCCCAGCAGATGAACTAAAATAATCTGATGCATAGATGAAACCATATGATTTAACATTTGCGATACCTGTAATTGCTATTTTTACATATGTCCAAGTATTTACAGAAATAGCACCTATCGAATAAGTTGTTGAAGGACTTGATAAATCATTTGCATCATCAAAAGCAAATTGAATAGCTCCTGATGGAACATATACTGAAGATCTGATCCAGAAACCAACAGCAGTATAAGAAGACCAATCTTCAGTTGCAAGAAGTTGATAATACACCCTCTCATTTGAAGCGTTTGCCGTTGAAGCAACACTTATTTTTAAAGATGAATCTTCTTTCTTTTGAGAAGCATCGGTAGATATTGTTAAATCTGGATCAGATGAAAACCAGCTTGAAGAAGAATCCATATTATTAACTAATTTTGCAACATAAACATCTGATGATTTTGAATCTATTGAAACATACCCAGTTCCAGCTGGTGTTGTAGTTTGTGGGATATTAAAACCAGAAGGTACTGTTATTGATATTTCTCCACTTTCCATTGGTTCTGCAGCTGTAAAAGTAAAATAAAATGTATTACCTGTTGAATTCTGTACAACTGTTGTAGGATCTACTATACAAGTACCTGAACCTGCTGCTCCAAAAGAAAGTTTTAATGGATATGAAAATATTAAAATTAGAAGAAGTGGAAGGATTAAAAACTTTTTAATTTTTTTACTCATAAAATTTCCTCCTTTTTATCATTTTTAAAATTATACTCTCTATATAAAATCTTTATAGATTTCATCTTCTCTCCTTATGGTGCTGGATAGGTTATTGTAATTTCACTTGAAAATGGATCCCAGTCAACCTTTGCCCCAAATGTCTCCATTATAAATCTAATTGGAACAAAAGTTCTTCCATTTATGATAACTGGAGGAGCATCAAGTTTAACTGGNAATCCCTCAACATAAGCTATATTAGATCCAATTCTTAAATCTATCCTTTTAAGATTGAAGATAATTGAAACTCTTTCATCATCAAATGAGATATATCTATATTCTACAGTTGCTCCAAATGCTTCAACAATAACCCTAAGGGGCACCATCGCTCTCCCACTCTTAGCATCAATCCAAGGAGCTGCTTCAATTTCAATCGGTCTATCATTTACATAAACTGTTTTTGAACCAATTTTAATTTTCACAATTGTTCTTTTTACATATTTAACTGGTAGATATATTGAATTTGTATTTCCAGCTTTATCAACTGCAACAATTTGTATAGAGTTATTCCCTTCTTGCAGTCTAACAGTGTAAGAGAATTTCCCTTGAGAATCATAACTAACTGAGACTCCATTGATTGTTAAGTTTGCTCCAACTTCAACTTCTCCTTTAACTTCTAATGTCTCTGTGTTGACTTCCATCCAGCTTGAAAGTGACGGATCAAGTTTAAGGAATGGAGGTGATGTATCAAGCGTAATACTTATTGTTACTTCTCCCTTATTTCCGGCAGAATCCAATGCTTGTACTTTTAGAGTATTTAATCCTGGTGTAAGCTTAACTTTAAGGGTGAATTGTCCTTTTGAATTTGATGTTGTCATTGATGACCCACATGTAACAAGAATTCCTGGTTCAGTGACTCCATTTATTACTAAATCCTCTTTATTAGTAAATTCGAACTGTGGTTCAAGTATTGTTATTTTTGGAGGCATTGTATCAACTTTAAATGTCTTGCTTCTTATAACTTCAGTATTATCTAATCCCTTTGATTTTGAATAGTAGTTAAGGATATGCTCTCCTTCAGGAGCTGAAATTTCAGTTACATATAAAGTTGGTTCACCATCATCCCAGTAATAATATGTCTCAACACTACCTTCTCCTCTTCCTTCGAGTTTTATTTTTGGTTTTGTTATATACCATCCATTTATTCCATCTGGAATTTCTGGAGTAACAGTTATAACAGTAACTGGTGTTCCAACAATAGTATAAGGAGAAGATGGTACTTCAGTTAAATCTTTGGATGTATAGATATATAAAATATATTTATCTGGAATTTCTGGATTTTTAATTTTTGCACTTTTAGAAATTGTAATAAAAACATCACCTTTTGGAATTGGAAATGATACAGGAAGAATGAGTAATCTTCCCACAACGAGTGGCTCATAAAGAAGTGGAATTCCAGTTATAGAAATTGATGTTGGTAAAATTGATAGTGGTAAAGTTGTTCCCTGTGGGAATTTAATATAAATTTTATCTCCTTCGAATAAATTTATTCCAATTCTAAATCTTATTGTATATTCACTCTCTCTTCCAGCGCTTTGAGGTTTTACATCAACTTCAATGTTTCCAATTGGTGGGGCTGGTGAAAGAGTAAATGAAAATTTTGCTGCTCTTGTCTCTTTAGTTGTTGTTATCTCTAAGTTATAAATACCTGCTGTAGATGGATTTACAACTCCTGCTTGGATAAGTATTTCAACTTTCACAGTTGTCTCTTTTGGTATTGGTGATACTGGTTTTATTGTAATTGTATTAGCAGATTGATTAACAATTGGAGTTTGAGTTAAAACAGAATCATTTATTTTTATCGATGAACTTTGAATATTTATAGGTATCATAGTGCCAGATGGGAATTTAATATTTATCTCATCTGTTGTATTTAACTCTCCTTTTGTCCCAACTTTAAAGATTATCGTATATGAAGCATTAACTGATGCAGAAGAAGGATTAACTGATAGAGAAAGAATTTCAAGGTAAAAACCAAGTTCCACAATAAATTGTGGTTGATTCGAAATTGGGGTAAAGGTTCCACCCTGTCCCATGGTCATAAATGAAAATGTATAAGTCTGAGGGATATTAGGAAGAGTGACATTTTGATATTTAATCGTTATAGTATCTCCAGATGCAAGAGTTGTTACATTTATATTTAAAGTGTTACTAACTGTTGTGATTTGTCCTAAAGTTACTCCACTCCCTGGTGTAACTGAAATAAATCCATCTCCTTGTGGATTTGTTAATTGTGGAAGAGGAAAACCAGATGGAAAAGTTACTTTAACTCCACCGCCAGAAAGATTATATGTTCCTGTAAATGTGAATGTTATATTTATTTTATCATTTGTTAATCCAGAAGATGGTGTCATCGTAACTGTTCCTGAACCATTTGCTTTTGTTCCTGTAACTATTATCCTCTGTACTGCACTTTCATAGTTTGTTGCAGAAACAGTTATATCCCATGCGCCAGGTGTTGTATCTTTATAATAAAAAGATTTCTCACTACTTCCCGAAGCAAAAGTAACTGATGTAACATTCCAGGTTAAACCATCTTCAGAAAATTTTCCAGTTGAAGAACTTGATGAAAGATTTACTATTATGTTTTCTGATGCAATTTTTGGATTATCAGATGGATCTAACAGTCCAATTGTAATTACCTGTGATTTTTCATCAAGATTTATTGTTTGGGGTGAAGACTTAAAAACTAATTTATCTCCTGCAACCTTAAATGAATTTGAGGTTCCAGTTTTCCCTGAAACTGGATCAGTAACAGTTATTGTTACATTATTTCCTGGTTTATTTATTTTAATATTAGAGGTAATAGTTCCATTTACTAATGGCCCTAAAGTTATTGGTTCAATTGTACCAACTCCAAGCGAACAGGTTAAATTAACAGTTCCTGTAAAGTTTGTGAATGTTAAGTTATCTTCATCTTTGGCTGTTACAGTTATCTCAAATTCAACTCCTTTATTTTGATTTCCTATTGTTGATATTAAGAAATGGTGAAGTCCTTTTGCAACAGAAAATTTGTTTGATGTTGAAGTAACTGATGGTGCTGTTAATATCGCTTTTAGTTGGACATCACTTCCAGGAGTTCCTAATTTTACGCTTCCACTCCATACACCATTAACAAATGTTATTGATGTTGGTTCTGTTACAGTTGAATTTACAGCAGAGAGGGTGGCTGAACCATTGAAATTAGTACAAGTATTTCCAAATTCATCTTTTGCAGTTATTGTAACACTGAATGCTACTCCTACTGATTGAGATCCTATTGTTGAAAATTCAAATCTATTTACAGGGGCTGGTAAAAGAGTTATTGCATTACTTTCACCTGTCTTATCACTTTTTTCTGCTTTTATCTTTATATTTGTTCCTGCTTTTGTTAATGTTACATTTCCTATCCATGTTCCTCCACTGAAATAACCAGTTATGGTTGGGTTTATAGTTCCATCAGAAACTGAAAGATTAACCTGCTCAGTGAAGTTTGGTATTGTATTATTTAAAGAATCTTTCGCATAAATTTTAATTGTAAAAGATGTTCCTGCGGTTTGTGGTGATGAAATTGTATCAAAGGTAAAATGGTCAAGTGCTCCATAAACTGAGAAAATATTACTCATCCCCATCTTATGTGTTACTGGATCTTCAGCAAAAATCTGTACAGATGGATTTGGAGTATTTATGGTAACATTCCCCGTCCATCTTCCATTCACGAATGATGTTGTTGAACCCGGAGAAATTGTTCCAGCACCTGTTGAGGATGTTAAAATTGCAGTTCCATTCCAGGTGGTTATTAAGGAACCAGCCAAATCAAGTGCTTTAATGTTTATGCTAAATGGAACACCTGCTGTTTGATTTGGAATTAAATCAAACTCAAACTTCCCTAAAACATTTGATGCACAAGGGAATGTGTTTGATGTTCCAGGAACAAGTGGAACCCCACCTTGTGCTGTAATTTTCATATTTGGGTGTGGTGTATCAAGAGATACACTCCCACTCCATTTGCCTAAGGTAAAATTACCTGTATTATTTGTTGAAGTTAATGTATTTTTTATATTTCCTGTGCTTGCAGATAAAATGGCAAAACAATCTAAGCCCGCATATGGTGTCCCAGGCCAAGGACCTGTATCATCAAAAGCACTCACTATATATCCATTTGCGTCTTTTGCATATATCGTAATATTAAATGGATTATTTATTGTTTGTGGACCTATTGTTTCAAATTCAAAGTGATGAACAGTTTGACTTGCAACTGTAAATTGATTCGATGTCCCTTTTATTCCTGGATTTGAAGTATCAGTCACAGTGATAGTATGAATACCAACTGTATTCATTGTTGTAGAACCTCCAAATGTATGAGTACCATTATCCCCTGCAACAAATGCGTAATCTGCTGGAAGGGATGCTGCACCGTCTGTTGAAGTAAAGTGAATTGTTCCAGTATATGTTGTCACAATGTTATCCCACTGATCTTTTGCTGTAACTCTCAAAGCATTTTCTGAATGACTCCCAGGATTAAAGACACATCCTACAGTTTGGGGTCCAATTGGTTTGTATTCTCCAGTTACTGGGTCAGGGTCATTAGATGTAACTTTAAAATGGTGAAGTGGTCCAGGTAAAACATTAAAATTATTTGATAAACCATATTTTGATGCAAATTCAACCTTGAGTTGAACATTTGTCCCTGATTTGTATAAAGTTACATATCCACTCCAAATTCCATTTGTAAATGTAACTGAAGTTGGTTCAATTACATAATTTGTTGGAACAGTTGCTGTTATAGGAACAACAGCGTTAAAATTGGTTATTAAATTATTTAAGCTATCTTTTGCATATATTTTAACTGAAAATGAATTACCTGCAGTTTGAGGAGTTCCAATTATATCAAAATCAAAATGATGAAGCCCTGCAGAAACAGTAAAATTGTTTGAAGTACCAAATTTTGATAAACCAGATGCAGTTATAAAAACAGAAGGTGTTGGTGTATCTAAAGTTACACTTCCTTCAAATACTCCATTTACTAAATTTACAGATGTTGGGATTATGTTTCCAACTGATGAAGAAAGAGTTAAAGTTGTATTTAAATCTGAAATTAAATTATGCTGTGAATCATGTGCCTCTATTCTTATTGAAAATGGTACTCCTGAAACCTGTGGGCTTATACTTGAAAAATGGTAATGATCGAGCGAGCCCAGAACAGAAAATGTATTAGAATAACCTGTCATTCCACTACCACCAGAATCTGTTGCAACTATCTGAACAGATGAAAATGATGAATTTATAGTCACATATCCACTCCATTTACCATTGACAAATGGACCTACTACATTTGGAGATATTGGGCCAGCAGGACTTAAAGTTAAATTAACATTTCCAGTGAAATTTGTAACTAAATTTTCATTTCCGTCTCTTGCAGTAATTTCTATATAAAAACTATGTCCAACTTTTTGAGGAGATGGGATAAATGAGAAGGAAAAGTGGCTAAGTGTTCCTTGAAGAGCAAATATGTTTGATTCTCCTGTTGAACTTCCGTAAGTTGCAATTAATTTTACTGCAGTTGATGGAGTGTTTAATGTTATGCTTCCATTCCATACTCCATTTACAAATACAACTGGAGATGGATTTGTTGAAACTCCCATTGTTGGTGAAGATGAAATTATTACTTGCTGATTGAATGATGTAACAGTCATTCCAGATGAATCTTTTGCATAAATTGTTATTGAGAATGGAACTCCTGCTGTTTGAGGAGAAATAATTGTACTGAATTCAAAATGGTCAACTGCACCTGATGAAACAGAGAAAAGATTTGATTCTCCAACAAGTGGATCATATAGTGAATTTCCTAATATATGTTCAGTATGTTTTTCATTTGTTTGAAAAGGAACAAGTATTGTTCCAACATCTGAATCTCCTGCTTGCACAATGGTTCCTGCTCTATAATTTCCTACTGGTGTTAATCTCTTGTCCCCTGGGCTTACTTGATTCCCAGGAGCCGTTATATCATCATATATATATTCTCCATTATCAAAACTACTATTAGTAGTTACATTCTCTGCATGTTTTTCTGTTGCTTGAAAGACAATAATGGCAAATCCAATATCTGAATTTCCTGAACTTACAAAAGTATTTACACCAAAATTCCTGACAGGTGTTAATCTCTTATCACCAACACTTACATTATTGTTAATATCTAAATCTATATAAATATATTCTCCATATAAACTATTTGCATAAATTTTTGCCCCTGAATCAGATGTGTTTAATGTTATATTTCCTGTCCAAACACCATTTGTAAGAGTTATTGTATTTGGGGTTATTGTACCTCCAGAGGTTGAAACAAAAAGTTTAATTTGACCATTATATGCAGTAACAACTCTACCAGCTCCATCAACAGCTTTAACTGTTATTTGAAAAGGTGCATTTCTACTTTGATTTCCAATCGGTTCAAATTGAAAAGATTTTGGATCTGGATCTGAAACTGTAAATGTGTTTGAACCTACACCTGCTCCAACACCTGGTGGGTTACTTGCTGTTATAGTCAATTTCATTGCAGAATTTGCAGTATCTAATAAAATATTACCAGTCCAAATTCCATTATTAAAGTTTGAAGTAACATTTGTACCAGTTGATTGAACTATAATACTTCCTGATGAAGCTGCTAAAGTTACAGTTCCATTAAAACTTGGATTTATATTCCCGTAACTATCTTTTACCCTTATTGTTATTGAAAAAGGATTACCTCTTGTTTGAGGCCCAATTGGATCAAAATAAAATTTATCAGTTGATGTATCAGGTTGAACGTTTATAGATGCATTCCCTTTTAATATAGGATTTGATGTATCTTCAACATAAATTGTTTGTGGTCCCGCTGTGATTAATGTCGCACTAAAAGGAGCATCGCCTAAATCACCAGGTAAATATGTATAATTTGATGGTAAAGATACTAAGGAATGAGTGTCTGTAGTTGAAAAATGAACTGTTCCAGTATAATTTGTTACAATGTTACCATATTCATCAACTGCTTTTACTCTAAAAGTGAATGCGCTACCTGCTATCGGCGTTGTAGTAGAAAAATTATAAAATTCAAAATGATGAAGTGTTGATACACCAACTGTTACTCCAGCAGAGGTTGAGGAAATTGAACTATCTGAAACAGTTATAGTTCTTACTGGTGGACTAGCAGTCTTAAATCTAACGCCATTTGTAAAAGTATGTGAACCATTATCAGATGAAATAAAAGTATAATTTGATGGTGAAAATTCAGCCTGCGGGTCGTTAGATGTAAATGTTACAGTTCCATCATAATCACCTATAATATTATTCCATGCATCTTTTGCAATAACGGTAAATGAAATATAATCACCTACTGTCACATTTAAACTTGATAAATTTATTGTAAAAAATGCTGGATTTGCACCAGTAACTTGGAATCCAGATGATGTTCCTGTAACTCCAGCTAAAGATGCAGTTATGGTTATAGTTGTCCAAGATGGAAGATTTGATCCACTCAAAGTAATAGAACCAGTTCCTACACCGTTTGTTATAGTAAAAGGGGAACCCGAAGATATTGAAATGGAGCTGGAAGAAACAGTTAAAATAACACTGTTTGTATATCCTGCATCAACTAAATTACTTGCATCAAGGGCTCTAATGGTGATATTAAATGGGACACCAATTTTTGCTTTAGATGGAACTATAATTTCAAAATGAGTTGCAGGTCCACCATAAACTTTTGGAATATAAATAGAAAGAAGTGAAAAAATAATTATAAATGATAGAAGGACTATCCTTCTTTTTTTCATTACTTCAAAACCTCCTTTTCTTGTTTCACAAAAATCCCCTATGTTTATACACTATTTTTACTATTAAATTAAAAAAAATCAAGGGTGGATTAATCCACCCCTGGGTAAGTTATCAAAACTCTTCTCTCAGTGCTATTCCACTCTACCTTTGCACCAAATGCCTCCATAATAAATCTTATTGGAACATAAACTCTATCATTTCTTATAACAGGTGGAGTATCCATTTCATATGCTATACCATTTAAAGATGCAAGGGTTGAATCTGGCGATAATTTGAGAATCTTTTTTGAACCTGAACTATCCTCTAATGTTATTGTTACAATTCTTACAACTGAATCCCAATCAACAACTGCACCAATAGATTCACCAATAAATCTTAATGGAACCATAGTCCTACCATTAAAAATAAATGGAGGATAATCTAAAATTTTGATATATTCATTAACTTTTGCCTCAATTTTACCTATTGTTAATTCTATTTTAACTCTTGGTACCCATATAACGCCAATACTTTGTCTTGTTACATTTCCTGCTTTATCAACTAATATGAAGTCAAGAACATTTGTTCCAGATTTTTTAAGTTCAATAGAACCTTCGAATTTCCCATCTTCCCTGATTAAAACTTCTTCTCCGTTAAGCGTTAATTTACCTCCTATCTCGGCCTTGCCTCTTATTTCTATAATTTTATCATTAACTGTTATCCATTGTACAGGATATTCAATTGTTAACTCAGGCGGAATCGTGTCTCTAATTACTTTAACAACATCAAGAAACTCATTCCCAGCAAAATCTATCAATACAAAACTAATGTTATTGATCCCTTCGAAAAGTTCTATCTCAACTTTAAATGATCCATCTGAATTAACTGAAACCCTCCTTCCTTGTATTATGAGGACCGAACTTATTTCAGATACAACACCACTAATTTCAATTTTTTGTTTATTTATATACATATCATTAAAAATATTCAAATTAATTATTTTTGGTAAAGTTGTATCGAGTTTAAAGGTCTTCTCTTTTATCTCCTCTTCACTTCCAAGTTTATCTTTTGCATAGTAGTAAATAGTATGAATTCCTTCTGGAGGAGTAACTAAACCTCTATATTCTGTCCAGGGACCATTATCCCATCTAAAGAAAACCTGTGGATCTTTATCATATTTTGATGTTGAAGTAAAAGTTATTACTGGGGTTGTTTTATAATATCCATTCAAACCATCTGGCTCAGGAATTGAAAGAATTATTTTTGTTTCAGGCATTGGATAAACAAGAAAAGATTTAGTATTAATTGGGTTTGGCTCTTTTGATGTATAAATGGCTAAACAATATTCACCTTCTTCTAAAATTTTGATATTTGCATCTTGAGAAATAAATATTATAAATTCTTCCTCTTTTCCAATTGGAACTGGAGTTTGAATTGTTAAGGATAATTTATCTTTTGAAACTAAAGGAGTTTTTGTCAAAGAAATACCTTTTATAGTAATCGAGGATTGTTTAATATTTTGTGGAATATCAATTTTTTGAGGGAATTTAATATAAATATAGTCATTCATATTTAAAGATCCACCTGGTCCTGTTTTTAATTTTATTTCAAATGATACTGCTCTTTGTATTGAAGGTGGAATTACCTTTGTAGAGATTGAAGTCAGAATTGATTCAATAAGTTTATATGGAGATGATGTAACTTCTGTTTTCTCTTTTTCAGTCCAAGCTTTTAATTTATATTCACCAGGAGTATCTGGATTTTTTATTCCAGCATCTTTTGAGATTATAATTTCAACACTCTCTTCGTTTCCAATTTTAACTGGAGTTTTTATAGTTATAGTTTTATTTGAAGAATCTATAACTACATTTTTTTTCAAATTAATTCTATTGATAGTTATTAAATTTTTATCAATATCATTTGGAATTTTAGTATAAGATGGGAATTTTATATAAATTTCATCACCATCTGAGAGTGCTCCATGTTTTCCTGTTTTAAAACCTATTTTATATTCCGCCTCAACCTTTGTAACTGGCGGGTTAACTTCAACAACTAAATCTGTTAAAACTGATTCAACAATTTTATAAGAATAAGATGTTACATATGTTGGCTCTCTGCTTGTTGCAACTTGAAGAGTGTAATCCCCACCCTCTGTTGGATTCTTTATCCCAAAATTTTCTGTAAAAATTATTTTAACATTCGAATTATTTGAAATATTAACTGGAACTTTCAGTTGAATTTTTCTTCCAGTTGAGATTGTAACATCTTTTGGATTTACTCCATTTATTGTTACTTCACTTTTATCAGCAATTGATGGAATGTAAGTATTATCTGGAAATTTTATTGCTATAACATCATAATCTTTTGTTAGATTGCCAGCACTTCCAGTCTTAAACTCAATTGTATAACTTGCTTCAGTATCAACAACATTTGGTTCAACAGTAACTTTTGGTCTTGATATAACAGAATAATAAATCGTATATGGATTTGAGGTAACAGGAGTTGGCTCTTTTGATGTTGAGACATTTAAGGTGTATGTTCCAGAGGTTGAAGGATTAGTTATTCCAGAAGTTATTGGGAAGGTTACAATAACATAAGCACCAGCTGGCAAACTATATGGAAAAACAATTTTTACTGTTCTTACAGAAACATAGGTTATTGATACTGGATAACCATTAATTAATGCTCCTAAGTATGAGAATGAAAATGGAATAAAGGTATCATTTGGAAATGTTATTAAAATATAATCAACTCCTCCAACAACAGATCCGTTTGGTCCAAGATTAAACCTTATATTATATTCAGCAACCGAACCTGCATATGGAGGGTCAACATCAACTTTTGGAGTTGAGATTTGACTTATTATATAAATATCAGATGTTCCATATTTATATGGGATTGAACCTAGTTTAAATTCTGCTTTAAGTTGGATATGTCCCCAATCAGTTGTTTGAATTGTTACATTATCAACATTTAAAATTGAAGTTGTAAAAACTGCATTACCAGGATCTGGATCAGAAATTTGAATAATTGACCAATCAAATTTATCTTCCCAGCCATAAATAGAATTTACTCTTGTTCTTTTGTTTCCATAAGTATCGAAACTTTCTGCTATAAAATTTTTTATATCTCCAACAACAGTGTAATATGGATTTGGAGTCACAACTATTTTATTAATTAAATCAGGGATCACTTTAACAGTTCCATTAATATTAATAATAAAACTACCTCCCCTTTTTACTTTTACATTAATAGTCAAATTGCCTGCTTTGGTTGTATTTGTAACATTTGTTATGGGATTATTATATGTGGGAGGGTCTTGCTTCCATATTATAACTCCAGAATCACCTCCACTTTGAGCTGAAGTAATTTTAACCTGGATGATATTATCATTTTTAGATACAATTGTCGCACCTAAAGTTCCTGAACAAGAAGGATTGGGAATATTTGCGCTATCAAAGTCAAAACCACTGGGAAAGGTTATTATGATTATATCGTTTATCTGAAGAAGTGGTGATGTATTATTAAAATTTATTGTAAGATTCCACGAAGCTCCTGTTTTACCTGCAGTGTTATCATTTTTAGTTAACTGATCTCCTGATGCAACTGGTGAAACATCAATTCCTGTTAATGTTCCTTTCGCCTCTTTTATTCCAATGAAAGGAATAAAAAGACAAAGCATCAGAATAATTAAAAGTATTTTTTTCATATTTACCTCCTTTTAATTATAAACATCTTTTTCATCTTTTTGTTTCAAAAATTTAGAGTTTTAAAAAACAATTTTTGTTCCATTATAGTATAATTTAAATATGAGTATAGATATAGAAAAGAAAATTTTAAAGGGTTTCATTGCTGATAGGTTCGCAATAACAAAAAGTTTATCAGAGGGTTTTAAAAGTGAATATTTTGAAGACCCAAAAACAACTTTAATTTTAAATGCAATATTTGATATCTATGAAGGAAGAGGTGAAACAGAAGTCCTTGATTTTCAAACATTATATAGGCACCTTGAAAAAAAAGGTGTAATGGATAATGAAATTAAAAATCTTTTAGATGAATTGGAAAAAATTGAAACTCCAAATCTTGCTCTATTAATTTCATATATTGATATTTTAAGGATAAGAAATGGTGAAAGAAGATTAATCAATATTGCAGATGAAATAACTGATTTTGTTGAAAGAAGAGGGCCTCATAAAGCAGAAGATATATCCCAATTTTCTGTTACAATGTCAGAAGAGTTACAGAAAATTGCTATTGAAAGGCTTCATAGAAAACTTATTCCTTCAGAAATAGTTATCAAAGATATAATAAGAGATATTTATGAAAAAAGAAGGTTTCATGGATTTTCTCTTGAACCATTTATGGCTATTGATAAAACACTTCTTGGTCTTAGGCCTGGTTTTTATTATGCATTAGCTGGTGCACCAAGAAGAGGAAAAACAAATTTTTTACTTCACCTTTCAACATATATAATTAGAAATGAAAGAGTTCCTGTTCTTTATTATTCATGGGAACAAACATCAAGAATTTTAAATTTAAGAATTTTATCTCAAGAATCTAATATAAATCCTGTTAAACTTGTATCAG
>JGI11944J13513_1001548_pt1 | contig 18165 bp, 16 predicted proteins | sample TerdegcoTASludge_FD_13513 | JGI IMG/M metagenome (IMG submission 13513) | reverse complement strand
GAAGGGGCCGGGGAGCGGGAGAAGTGGCTCCCGCGGGTCCTGGAGTACTGCCTGGCGCACGACCCGGCGGAGCGCGCGAGGCCGGGCGGCACCGAAGCCCTCGAGGACCTCCTGTCCGCGGGCCTTCCCGCGGGGCATGTCCTGGTCGCGTCGGCCGACGCCGTGGACCGCCGCAAGAGGCTCTTCAAGGTGATGGCCGACAGGGGGGTGGTGCTGACGTTTCTCAGGACGCGAAACGAGGCGAGGCAGCGCAGCCTCATGATGGAGAGCCTTCGGGAGAATCTCGCACGAAAGGGGAAGACGCTCAGCCCCGAGGCGTGGGTCGTCCTGGGGAGGAAAACGGGGTTTAGGCTTCGGGACTCGGCCGAGGCGCTCGACCAGCTGATCACCTACACGGGGGACAGGGACCGGATCGAACCTGCCGACGTGGAGACGGTGATCGGCCGCACCCGTGACGACACGGTGTTCGACCTGACGGAAGCCCTCGCTTCCGGCGACCTGCGGAAGGCCCTTGCCAGCCTCGGTGACCTTTTCTACCAGGGCGTCCATCCCCTCGTCATCCTGGCCATGATCACGCGGGAGATCCGCTTTCTCTTCCACGGGAAGGTCCTGCTCGGCACGGGAAGGCTCGAGGGGTTCCGCGCCGACATGGACTACGGCCGATTCCAGCGGTCCGTCTACCCGGCGGTGAAGGGCTTCCAGGCGGAAATGGGCAAGGGGTCAACCCTGGCGAACCAGCACCCCTACGTCGTCTACAACGCGCTGCGCAATTCGGCGCGCTATACCCACCGGGAGCTCCTGGCGCACATGCAGCGGGTGCTTGCCGTGGATGTGGCCATGAAATCGACGGGCGGGGGCGCGCGGCTGCTGCTGGAGCGCCTGCTGATCGACCTGTGCGGGCAGGCGCGGCAGGAATGATGGAGTCATGGAATGATGGAGTAATGGGTAAGCAAGAGCTCTCGAGTTGAAAAAACCCAATACTCCAATATTCCAGTATCCCATTGCCCCGGGTACTCAGAGCTTCTCCATCCCCCGCTGCCTGAGCCTCTCCCGCTTGGATGCGCGATGGGAGGGGCCTTTTTTCTTTGTCCCTTTCGTCGGAGGGGCATCCCCGTCATCCTCCTTTTCGGGCGCCGCCGGGGCTTGCGTCAGGGCGCTGCGGGCCCGGCGGACCCGTTCCTCGAACTCGCGGGAGGCGACGGCCGTGACGCCCGCGCGGGCGGCGGCATCCATGACGGGGCGGTCCGAGGTGACCACGATCGTCTCGTCGGCGTGCCGGCGCGCGAGCCTCTTGATGACCTCGTCGGCCTTTTCCCCGCGCCGGGAGTAGATGATGTCGATGCCCGCCTCCCGGTCATGCTCTTCCTGGGGCGGCCCCCCGAGCCAGCCGTCGAAGACGACGGTGATGCGGTGCCCCATGACCCTCCTGTAGCCCGCCAGCATGTGCAACAGGGCCTTCCGGCCCGCTTCCAGCCCACGGCGCTCGTGGCTTCTCAGCACGTCCGACTGCCGGATCAGATTGTAGCCGTCGATGATGAGGTGCATGTAAATAACAGGCTCAAGGCTTAGGGCATAAGGCTAAAGGCAAAGCAAAATGCATGAATAGCAGGCTCAGGGCTTAAGGCTAAGGGCTTAGGGCCAAGGACCAAGGACCAAGGACCAAGGACATGAATGTTTCTTTCTTACCTTAAGCCTTAAGCCTTTTACCTTACGCCTGCCTTCATCCTACCCCACTTGACCGGCGCCTTCAAGGGGCCCGGATTGCGGTCTTTTCGTTCCAGGGGCCAGGAAAATAGTTGTGGACATTCCCCGGCAAAGTCTTATAATCGCCCCTACGCATCTGCCGCCCCGGCCGAAAGGTCCCGGCCCGGGCGGCACCCTGACATCATGGCTCAGAACGGCTCGAACAATCAGACCCGTCTCGACAGGCTCTACGAGATCGTCCGGGGCAAGCGGAAAGTTCTGATTGTGACCCACAATCACCCCGACCCCGATGCGCTGGCTGCCGCATTCGCCCTCAAGTACCTCCTGCAGGCGAAGTGGAAAGTCGGTGCGATCATCGCCTCCAGCGGGGTGGTGGGACGCGCCGAGAACCGTGCCATGATACGGCACCTGAAGATCGACCTGCACGCCCTCTCGGAGACCAACCTCAACAACTTCAGGGTCATCGCCCTCGTGGACACGCAGCCCGGGGCCGGGAACAACTCCCTGCCGCGGTCCATCATCCCCGACATCGTCATCGACCATCACGTCCCCGTCCGGGCCCGCACGCGCAAGGCGAAGTATTACGATATCCGGACCGAATACGGGAGCACGTCGACCATCCTGGCCGAGTACCTCCGGGACGCGGGCGTCACGGAGATGGACCGCAAGGTGGCCACGGCGCTCCTCTACGGGATCCGGTCCGACACGCGGGACCTGGGCCGCGGCGTCAACCCCAAGGACGTCGACGCCTGCATGCACTTCTACCAGAGGGTCCTCTGGCGGGTGCTCTCGCAGATCGAGCACCCGGAGGTCCCGCGGGACTACCTGAGCATGCTCGAGAAGGCCATCAGCAACGCCCGGCTCTACAAGGACGTCGTCACGCTGAACCTGGGCCACGTCGAACACCTGGAGATCATCGCGGAGATGGCCGATCTCATCGTCCGCACCGAGGGGGTGAAGTGGGTCCTGTCCGTGGGGGAATTCGTCGGCGATGTCTACTTCTCGCTGCGCACGAAGAAGCAGCGCGGGTCGGCCGACCGGATCGCCCAGAGGATGGTGGCGGGCCTCGGGACCGGGGGCGGTCACGAGATGCTGGCCGGCGGAAAGGTTCCCGCGGGCGGGATGCCTCACCACTCGCCCGAAGAACTGACGGACATCCTGGTTGCGAGATTCCTCAAGGCCGTCAAGCGCAGGGATTCCCGGGCGGAGAATCTCCTGGCCTACAGCCGGGAAGCCGCCGCGCCCAGGAAACCGGAACAGGCCGAGCTGCCCGTGGAAGACAAGAAGTTAGGAAGTTAGGAAGAGCGGAACAGCGGAACAGCGGAAAAAAGACATATCCGCTTTTCTGCGCTTCCTCATTTCCTCTCTTCCTAACTTCGCCTTCGCTTGTCGGCGTCTATTTCACCCTGCCCAATATGGACTTCATCCGGCCGATGGTGTCAGCGTAAGACGGGCTGCCGAAGATGGCGGCGCCGGCCACGAAGATGTCCGCGCCCGCCTCTGCAAGCGTCCCGATATTGTCCGGTGTGACCCCCCCGTCCACCTCGATGGCCGGACCCAGGCCGCGCGATTGCGCCAGCTCCCTGGCCTTGCGGATCTTGGGCAGCATGCCCGGGATGAATTTCTGCCCGCCGAACCCCGGGTTCACCGTCATGATCAGCAGCAGGTCGATGTCCGGCAGGATCTCCTCGATACAGGACAGCGGCGTCGAGGGGTTCAGGGACACGCCTGCCCGGATCCCCTTTCCCTTGATATAGTGCACCGTCCGGTGCAGGTGGACAACCGCCTCGGCGTGAACGGTGAGGATGTCGCTGCCGGCTGCGGCGAAGGCATCGATGTACCGGTCCGGGTCTTCGATCATGAGATGCACGTCAAAGGGCAGGGCGGTCGTCTTTCTCAGGGACGACACGACGCCGGGGCCGATCGTGAGGTTCGGCACGTAGTGGCCGTCCATGATGTCCACGTGGATGAGGTCGGCGCCGGCCTTTTCCACGGCCCGGATCTCCTCCCCCAGTCGGCTGAAATCGGCGGAAAGAATGGACGGGGCGATCTGTTTGTTCATCGAGGGTTTCCTTTCGAGAGTCCTGTGTTCGGCTCGAGATAAGACAGAAGGCTCTCCTGTCCGGACTGTTCAAGAATGTCCGGATGCAAGACGCCCTTCAGGCGGAGGGCAAGAGGGTATGAAGAGGAGAAGGTTGGAGAAGCTCCTGGCAGGAATTCAGCCGCCGACTCATCCCATGTTCTTACCCTCTCACCTTCTTCCCTTCTCCGGTCGGAAGGGTGCGCTCCCGGTCGAGCGTCTGCTAATATCGCAGGACGACGGGCGGATAGACCCTCCCCGTGTCGGGCTCGCGCAGCCGCAGCCTCAGTTCCTGGGGCTTCTTGGCCTCTCCCGGGAAAAAGACGAACCCGTGCGCCAGTTCCTGGGGCGCCACGGCCCTTCGCTCGAGGGAGCGCGTCCGGAGGTCTTCCCGGATCTGGCGCTGCACGTCGCCGTCGGTCATGCCCTGGCTGCCTCCCAGCACGGCTCCCGTGGCCGCGCCCGCCGCCGCGCCCTTCATGGCGGCGTCGCCGACCCCCTGGCCGCTCACGATCCCGATGGCCGCGCCGATGATCCCGCCCGCGACGGCGCCGAGGGCGCCGTACTTGGCGGCTCCGGGGGCGACCTCTCCGAACTCCGTTTTCTTCGCGATGCGGTCATAGGCGAGCTTTGCGTCGAGGACCTGCCAGGCATTGTTGTCCACGTCGACGAGGATCGTCTGCTCGGCGACGATCTCGAGGGGGTGGGTTCCCTTGTTGTCGAAGACGACCTGGACGGGGAGGATGTCGGGACGGATGTCGAAGCCGAAGGCTTGCTGGGCCTCCTCCTGGTTGTCCCATGCCTTCGAGGCCACAACGGCGCCGCCGACGGTGGTGGCGTTTGGATAGGCTTGCGGCATCTTGAAGGGGACGACCTGGCGCTGGTAGCGGGCGCAGGATGCGAGCATGACTGCGGCGATCAGCACGGATGCGGTCACGACGAAGGCTCTTCTGGATGTCATGGGGGATTCCCTCCGTTTGCTCCAATGGCTATTCTTTCATGATTTCGGGCCCTTTTACGGTGCCAGCCCAACCTACAACAAACCCCTGCCGATGTCAACCGCCCCCGGCGCGTGCCCGGAACAGGGACATTCGTGATCTGGATGAACGCATCTTTTGCGATCTCGTTTCCTCTTTCCTGATGCCTGACGCCTGTCGCCTGAAGCCTGTCCTTTTGACAGAACTTGACAGCGTGTCGAAACCGCATTATCGTCGGTCGGTGCTCAACGTACTGTACAACCTCACCCTTCTCGCGGGCCTCGTGCTCGTCGCGCCGTATTACGCGTTCAAGATCCTCGTGACGGGAAAATATCGCCGGAGCATCGGGCAGAAACTGGGCGTCATTTCCGTGGAGGCGACATCAGCCCTCGAGGGCCGTCCCCGGATCTGGGTCCACGCCGTCTCCGTGGGCGAGGTCACGGCGGCGGCGCCCATCGTTGCCGCTCTCAGGGGAAAGCTCCCCGGGGCCTGCATCCTTCTGTCGACGGGAACGGAGACGGGCCAGGCCATGGCGAAAAAGCTCGTCCCCCAGGCGACGGCCTTCATGTATTTCCCGCTCGATCTCCCCTGGGTCGTCAAGCGCGTCATCTCGAAGATCGGCCCCGACGCGGTCGTCCTGACGGAAACGGAGCTGTGGCCCAACTTCCTGAGGGAGTGTTCGAAACGGGATATACCCGCCGTCCTGGTCAACGGCCGCATCTCGCCCCGGTCGTTCCGGCGCTATTCGCGGACGTCTTTTTTCTGGAGGGACGTCCTCGCGTCGGTCCGGGAGATCGGCGTGATCTCCGCGGTGGACGCAGACCGCATCAAGGCCGTCGGGGCGGAGCCTCGGAAGGTCCGTGTCATGGGGAACGCCAAGTACGACAGCCTCGCCTCGCGGGTGGGCGGCGAAGCCTGGTCCCGCAAGGCCGCCCAGCTGAAGATGACCGCGGACAACCGCGCCCTCGTGGCGGGAAGCACGCACGAGGGGGAAGAGGCCGTGGTCCTGAGAGTGTACCGCGAGCTCCTGCGGGACTTCCCGGATTTGAGGCTCCTGATCGTCCCGCGCCACCCCGAGAGAGGGACGGCTGTCCGCGACCTGGTGACACGGGGGGGGCACGCCTGCATCCTCATGAGCGAGATCCGTGCCGGGAGACGGCCCGAGGGGGAGGTCGTGGTAGTGGACGTCATCGGGGAGCTCTTCGCCCTCTACAGCCTCGCGACCGTCGTCTACTGCGGGGGAAGCCTTGTGCCGAAGGGAGGGCAGAACATCCTGGAGCCTGCGGCCTGGGGCAAGGTGGTCTTCTACGGGCCCTCCATGGAGGACTTCATGGAGGAAAAGGCCCTGCTGGAGGAGACCGGCGCCGGCATCTGCGTCAGGGACGAGAGGGAGATGCTTGCGGGGATGAAGCGGATGCTCTCGGATCCCGCGGAGCTCAGGCGCCTCGGTGCCGAAGGCCGGAAGCGGGTCCTGTCGAGCCGCGGCGCCGCCGAGCGGTATGCGGGGATGATACTCCGGGCTTTGGGCACAAGGCATCAGGCACCGGGCAGCAGAAACGACGCCCCCGGGCGGGCCTGATGCTTGCATATACAAACGGGCACGCAATGCCCGTTCTGATTTCGGCAGGTTCGGCGCAGGGGGAGGCCCGGTATCGGAAGCGGGGGTTCATTTCATTTCCCGATGCCTGGGGCCCGACGACCCCCCATGCCTATTTTGTTATTGACAACCCGGGCCCTTTCCTGGTACCTAGGGCGTACTTCCCGAGGGAATGACCGGAAATGACGACGATCGGTGCAAGAACAGAGTTGCTGAGCCTGCGTGGACTGTTGCGCCTCGCTCTGCTCCTGCTTCTGCAGATATACCGATCGCCCGCCGTTTTTAGAATTTAGGGAATCGAAGACGAAATTCTAAAGGCCATGGGCGAGAGCACATGGCCTTTTTTTGTGCCTTTCGGCAACAGGCGACACGGGGGAAGCCATGAAAGAGATCATCTGGTTCGGTCGGGGAGGCCAGGGCGCTGTCGTCGCCGCGCAGATCCTGGCGGAGTCGGCATACCTGGAGGGCTTCAAGGGCGTCACCTCGGCGCCCACCTTCGGCCCCGAGAGGCGAGGGGCGCCTGTCACGGCCTCGACGCGGATCTCGGAGGAGCCCATCCGGATGTTCTCCCAGGTGGAGATGGCCGACATCGCCGTCGTGCTGGACGAAACGCTCCTCGGCGTGGTTGACGTCAAGGGGCGGATCCGGAAGGGGGGCCTGGTAATCATCAACACGGCCTGCAAGCCGGAAGACGCAATCGGCAACGGCGATTTCGACGTGGCCACCGTCGATGCAACGGGGATCGCCCTGAAGCTTCGTCTCACGAGGGAAGGGGCCCCCCTGATCAACACGCCCATGCTGGGCGCCTTCGCGAAGGCCACGGGGATCGTGTCCCTGGCGAATGTCGAAAAGGCGCTTCGCAGCAAGCTCCCCCCGGCGGCGGCCGCGCAGAACTTCGACACGGTGCGGGCGGCATACGAGGGGACAGTCGTGGCAAGGAAGGCTCAAGGCCGGGGGCTGAAGGCGGAAGGCGGGCAAGGGACGGCATAGGGCGTAAGTCGGAACCGACCACCAAGAGGCAGAGGCAAAGGACATGAAAAAAAAAGACGAGAACATTTCGGCCATGTGCAGGCCCTGCATCGGCGAGGCGGGCAGGACGGGCGACTGGCGGGACCTGCGGCCCGTCATCGACCACAGCAAGTGCACGCCCTTCGTCAAGAAGAAAGCCGCCTGCTATCTCTGCTGGCTCTACTGCCCGGAGGCCGTGGTCAAGGCGGGGATCCCCGTCGAGATCGACCTCGAGTACTGCAAGGGCTGCGGCATCTGCGCCGAGGAGTGCCCGTCGAGGGCCATCACCATGGTGAGGGAGGACCAGTGCAATGACTGACGCGCGCATCATCACCGGCAACCAGGCGGCGGCGCTTGCGGCCAGGCTCTGCGAGGTCCAGGTCGTTGCCGCCTACCCGATCACCCCCCAGTCCCAGCTCGCCGAGATGCTCGCCCAGCAGGTGGAGAGCGGCCAGCTGCGGGCCGAGTACGTCCGCGTGGAGGGAGAGCACTCGGCCATGACGGTCTGCATCGGGGCCTCCACCGTGGGCGCCCGGGTCTTCACAGCGACCAGCTCGAACGGGCTGCTCTACATGCACGAGCAGCTTCACTGGGCGGCGGGCTCCAGGCTTCCGATCGTCATGTGCACCGTCAACCGCGGCGTGGGCGCCCCCTGGTCGATCTTCAACGACCAGCAGGACTCGCTTTCTCAGCGCGACACGGGCTGGATCCAGATCTACTGCCGCGACAACCAGGAGATCCTCGACACAGTGATCCAGGCCTACAGGATCGCCGAGAGCGTCTACGTGCCCGTCATGGTCTGCTTCGACGGCTTCGTGCTCTCCCACACGATGATGCCCGTCGTCAGCCCGGCCCCGGCGGCCGTCCGGAAGTTCCTGCCGCCCTACAGGCCCCACACGATTCTCGATGCCGAAAACCCGATGACCCTCAACTCGGTCCTCCTGCCCAACCGGCGCCCGGACGCCGAAGGGGTCGTCTGCGACGGCTACATGGAGATGCGCTGGAAGCTGCAGAACGCCCTCGACCGGGCCCCCGAGGTCATCCGCGAGGTGAACCGGAGCTTCGCCGAGGCCTTCGGGCGCGACCACGGCGGGATGCTCTGGACGCACCGGACGGAGGATGCCGAGGTGATCCTCTCGAGCATGGGGTCGATGGCCGCCGAGGCTACCGTTGCCGCCGACATCCTGCGTGACGAGGGGATCCGCGCCGGCGTCGTGGGGATTCGCGTCTACCGCCCCTTCCCCGCGAAAGAGGCCGTCGAGGCTTTCCGGGGCGCGAAGGCCGTCATCCTCTTCGAGAAGAGCATCAGCTACGGCTACGAGGGGGGGCTGTGCTCCGATCTCAAGGCCGCCTTCTACGGCAGCGGGATCCAGGCGCCCGTCCACGGTCACGTGGCGGGCCTCGGGGGCCGCGACGTGAAGGCGAGGGAACTCGTCGAAGCCGTCAAGTCGTCGCTCGCCCGGATCCAGGCGGGAGAGCGGGATCTGAAAACCACCTGGCTGAACTGTGCCACGGAGTAGAGCCATGCCGCAGAACCTCTTCAAGATCCACGAGAAGGAATACGTGCTGCCCGGCACGCGGGCCTGCCAGGGCTGCGGGCTCTCCATCGCCTACCGGTTCGCCCTGAAGGCGCTCCGGGAGGACACGATCGTCACGCTTCCCGCCTGCTGTCTGTGCGTGCTCCACGGGCTCTACCCCCTGACGCCGGTGCTGGTCCCCACCGTGAACAACACCTTCGCGAGTACGGCCGCCTCGGCCTCGGGCATCGCGGCGGGTCTTGCCGCCCTGAACCGCACGGAGACCACCGTCGTGGCCTTCGCCGGCGACGGCGGCACCTTCGACATGGGCCTCCAGGCCCTCTCGGGCGCCGCCGAGCGGGGGACGGACTTCATCTACGTTGCGTACGACAACGAGGGCTACATGAACACGGGGACGCAGCGATCGAGCGCGACCCCCATGGGGGCCCTCACGACGACCACCCCCGTGCTCACGAAGCAGCAGCACAAGAAGGACTTCCTCAAGATCATGGAGGCCCACCAGATCCCCTACATCGCGACGACGACGCCGGCCTACCCCATCGACCTCTACGACAAGTTCGTCCGGGCCAAGCGCATCAAGGGGACGCGGTTCATCCACATCCACACGCCCTGCCCCCCCGGGTGGCAGTACCCCACGAAAGATACGATCCGCATCGGGCGGCTCGCCGTCGACACGGGCCTGTGCGTGCTCTTCGAGGTGGAGAACGGCAAGTTCCGCTTCACCGGCCGCAGCCGCACGCTCGCCGAGAAGGGCAACAAGCTCCCCGTGGTGCACTACGTCGAGAAGCAGGGGCGCTTCAAGAAGATGAGCATCGAGCAGCTCAACCAGCTCCAGGCCTGGGTGGACGACCGCTGGGAGGAGTACAGGAGAAAGGCGGCGGAATCGAAATGAGGCGCGAGGACCGAGGATCAAAAAAGAAATCCTCGATCCTGAGCCTTGCAGGTCCGACCGACCAGAAAGACCGGATAGACGGAACGGACCAGAAAGAAACGCGACAAGGAGGGAAAGAATATGGATCTCGGACTGAAGGGGAAGGTGGCGTTGGTTGCAGGGGGAAGCCAGGGGCTGGGGCTCGCCGTGGCGCTGGAGTTTGCCCGGGAGGGCGCGAAGGTCGCCGTCTGCGCGCTCGACGACCCGCACCTGCCGGCGGCGGCCGATGCCATCCGCAAGGCGGGAAGCGGCGAGGTCTTCTCCATCCCGGCCGACGTGTCGGACCTGGAGCAGGCGAAGAACTTCGTCCGGAAATCGGCGGCCCATTTCGGGACGGTGGACATCCTGGTCAACAACGCCGGCGGTCCGCCCTCGATGAGCTTCCTCGAGATCGACGACGACCTGTGGATGCGGGGATGCCGCCTCAACCTGCTCTCCACGATCGTGATGACGCGCGAGGCCGTCCCCATCCTGAAGGAGAAGCGCTGGGGACGGATCATCAACATGACCTCCATAGCCGTCAAGCAGCCCATCGACGGCCTGATCCTTTCCAACACGGTGCGCTCGGGCGTGATCGGCTTTGCCAAGTCGCTCTCGAACGAGCTCGCGCCCTTCAACATCACCGTCAACAGCGTCTGCCCGGGATACACGATGACGGACCGCGTCCGCAACCTCGCGAAGGTGCTGGCCGAGAAGCAGGGGACGACCCCCGAGGCCGTCATCGGCAAGTGGGAGGCGGAGATCCCCATGAGACGGATCGGCACGCCCGAGGAGTTCGCCGGCCTCGTCGTCTACCTCGCCTCGCAGCAGGCGGGCTACATCACCGGCGCGGCGATCCAGATCGACGGGGGGTGGTACAGGGGGATTATGTGATAAAGGCAGGCGGCAGGCATCAGGCAAAGACGAGAAAAAGGCAGGCATCAGGCGTAAGGCGTGAGGGAAAGACAAGAAAAGACAGGCCAAGGGCTTGAGGCGAAGGGCATGAGGGAAAAGAAAGAGGGCATCGGGAAGAGGCAATCCCGGTGCCCTTTCTTTTCTCACCCTCTTACCCTCTCACGTTCTTACCTTCGCCCTTTTTTCTGCTGCGCCAGGGCGTCCCTGAGGTTCTCGCGGGCCATCCCGTAGTCCGGGTCGAGGCGGACGGCCTCACGGAAGTGATCGATCGCCTCGTCGGTCCGGTTGCGCAGCATCAGCGCGCTTCCGAGGTTGTTGTGTGCCCTGGAGTAATCGGGCGAGAGCCGGACGGCTTCCTGGAAGTGTCCGATGGCCTCGTCGATCCGCCCCTTGTAGATGTAGATGCTGCCGATGTTGTAGTGCAGCTTCGCGTCGGCCGGCTGCCACTCGAGGGCAGACAGGCTGTAGGACAGGGCCTCGTCCATCCTGCCCTTCAGGGTGTAGGCCTCGGCCAGGCCCGCGTACGCCTTCGGCTGGGGCTCGGGGGTCCGGATCGCCCGCTCGAAATGCTCGATGGCGCGATCCAGGTCCCCCTTCGACAGGTAGATTCCCGCTACGGTGTAGTTCGCATCGGGGAACGCGGGGTTGATTTCCAGGGCCTTCAGGAAGGGCGGAAGGGCCTCGTCGCCCCGGCCCAGCCGGGCAAGCGCGACGCCCCGGTTGAAGTGGGCCCCGGCAAAACGGGGCTGGATGGCGAGCGCCCGTTCGATATGGGACAGGGCTTCCTCGATTCGGCCGTCCACGATGAGGGCGACGGCGAGGTTGCTGTGAGCCAGGTAGTTCTTCTCCGTGACGGCCAGCGCGCGGGTGAAGAGCGAATGGCTGTCCCGCCAGTGGGCGATCTGGCCGTGCGTGACGATCGCGCATGCGGCCAGGGCCCCGCAGGCCGCAGCGGGCAGGACGGCCTTGGGCAGCCGGAGCCGCGCCGCCAGGTCGCAGGCCCCCCAGCCGAGGGCGACGAAGGGTCCGATCAGGGGCACGTAGGTGTAGCGGTCCGCCATGGCCGCATCCCCCAGCTTGACAAGGCCGATCACGGGCAGGATCGTCACGAGGTACCAGGCCCAGCCGAAGGCTAGGTAGGGAAATCTGCGGCCCCACCGCAGCGCCCCGGCTGTCACGGCGGCCAAAAACAGGGCGGCGGCCAGCACGGCCGCGGGCGGCCAGGGCCGCAGGGGGTAGAAGACGGCAAGCCCCGACGGCCAGATCGTCTTCCACAGGTACAGGACGCAGGACACGAGCGCGTTGCCGACCCGGTCCCCGAGGAACATCTGCGTGAGCGGGACCACGGCCCCGCTCTTCTGCTGCGTGACGATCGCGACCGCGCTGAAGACGACCGAAAGGATCGCCAGGGGGATCTTTTCCGTCAGCAGCGGCAGAAACGGGGCCGCGCCCCGGCCGCTCTTGTCTTGCGTCGCCGGCTGTCCCCGCTGCGCCTTCCTCCTGCGGTCTTTCTTTTCCCGTGGCTGCGGGTCGGCGGATGCCTGCGCGGGAGCCGCCTGCCGGGCGTCGTCGAGCCGCTTCAGCGGCCACCAGTCCATCAGCAGCAGGATGACGGGCACGGTGACGAGCATCGGTTTGGCCATCAGGCCCGCCAGGAAGAAAACAAGAACGGGAAGGTAGCGCTTCGGTCCCGGCCGCTCCGCGTAAACCGCGTAGGCCCACAGGGTGAGCATCCAGAAGAAGGTGCTGAGCACGTCCTTGCGCTCGGCGATCCAGGCGACGGATTCGACGTGCAGGGGGTGCAGGGCGAACAGGGCGGCGACGAATGCGCTTCGCCACCGGGCCTGCGTCATGCGTTCCAGGACGAGGAAGAGCAGGACCGCGTTGAGCGCGTGAAAGAGCACGTTGACGAGATGGTGGGCGCCGGGACCGGCTCCGAACAGCCGGCAGTCGAGCATGTACGAGAGCCACGTCAGCGGGTGCCAGTTCCCCAGGGTCGTCGTCATGAAGGCCCACTTAACGCCGTACGCCGTCAGGCCGCGCTGCACGATGAGATTTTCCTGGACGTAGAACGGGTCGTCGTAGTTGACGTAGTCGAAGCTTCCGACCTGCGCGTAGAGGGCGGCCGTCAGTGCCGCAAGGGCGATCGCGATGAGGGCGTTGGTGTGAATCCTGCTCCGTTCAGCCATGAGGGAAGGGCCTTCCGGGGGTCTGCGCCGCCGCGCGGCGACCCGTTATCTAGGATCGGACGGCCCGTCCCGTCAAGGGTTTTTTCGAGGCTCACCGCTCTGCGGCGGGGGACTCCGTTTCGGGCGGAGGCTCTTCCCCGACCGGGGTCGGGGCCTGCGTTTCGCGGTTCCGGATGAGCCATTCCAGCCGGTCCAGGAGGACCCCGAAGGTCGACGGGTCACGGGCCGATATGGCAATGGCGTCGAACCGTTTGCACAGGGCAGCGATCAGTTCCCTGTCGGCCACGCGGTCCTCCTTGTTGAAGACCCGGATTGTCGGTTTGGAGGCGATGCCCAGCTCGGCGAGGATCTTTTCCACGGCGACGATGTGCTCCTCGAAATCGGGGTTGCTCACGTCGATGAGGTGCAGCAGCACGTCGGCTTCGTGGAGCTCCTCGAGCGTGGCCCTGAACGCGGCGAAGAGCTCCTTCGGCAGGTTTCGGATGAAGCCGACCGTGTCGGTGATGACCGCCTCCGTGTCGCGGGGGAAGCGGAGCCGCGAGCTCTTCGGGTCGAGGGTGGCGAAGAGCCGGTCCTCGGCCAGGACGTCGCTTTGCGTCAGCGCGTTGAGCAGCGTGGACTTCCCCGCATTGGTGTAGCCCACAATGGAGATGACCGGGAGCCCGGCCTTCTCGCGGCCCGCCCTGCGGGTGTTGCGGCCCCGCTGGATGCCCTTCAGGGCCCCTTCGAGCCGGTGGATCCTGTCCCGCACGCGCCGGCGGTTGATCTCGAGCTTCGTCTCGCCGGGCCCGGTGCCGCCGATCCCGCCCGTAAGGCGCGACATGGCCGTGTTCTTCTCGATGAGGCGGGGGAGCAGGTACTTGAGCTGGGCGAGCTCCACCTGGATCTTGCCGTCGCGGCTGTGGGCCCTCTGCGCGAAGATGTCGAGGATGACCTGGGTGCGGTCGATGACCTTCAGCTCCGTGAAGTCCGTGATGGAGCGGACCTGCGCGGGCGTCAGCTCATGGTCGAAGATGAGCAGGTTCGCGCCGATCTGCAGGGCCCGGATGACCACGTCCGAAAGGCGGCCCTTGCCCATGAGGTACTTCGGGTCGATCTCCTGTCGGTGCTGGGTGATCGCATCGAAGACCTCCACGCCGCACGACTCGGCCAGTTCCTTCAGCTCGGGAAGCGTGTTGACGCGGCTTCGGGGGTCCGTCTCGACGCGGATGAGGATGGCCCGCTCCTGCGAGGCGACCCTGCGGGTGCGCTGCCTGCGGGCGATCTGGTCCTCCAGGTCCTGGATGAAGCCCGCGAAATCGAGGTCCATCCGTGCGGGGTGCAGGGGCTCCGCCTGGAGCCAGTAGCGTCCGTCGGGGTTCTCAGGAAGCAGGTGCGCCGAGTGGGTCCTGCCGGGCTGGCCGTCCTCCTCCACCGTCACGGCGCTGATGTAATCGAGCCGCAGCAGGGCGAGGTCCGTGAGGTCGTCGCGGGTAAGCGCCTCCCCGTTGAGGTGGGTGTGTACGAGCCTAAGCCCCTTGAGTCTGCTCTCGCCGGAGCGGAACTCGTCGAGGCTGGGGATCATGATCTGGCGGTGATCCCCCACGACGACGAAATGAATGTCGCCCTTGCGGCTGATCAGGACGCCGATCTGGCGGTTGGTTTCCCGGGAGATCTCGCAGAGGTGCCGGGCAAGCTCGAGGGTGAGGACCCTGTCGGTCGGGATTTTGCGGCGGTAGAGCTGCTGGATGCGCCGGATCTGGCCGGACTTGAGGCCGGCCAGATTGCCATAAATCTTATTGATGCGACAGCCTCCAAATTACCATGCGGACACGTTCTGCCAACGCACTGCAAAGGGTTATCGGGACTAGGGTATAGGGTCTAGGGAAGGAAGGGGATTGAACTCATATTGTCCCTATACCCGATACCCTAAACCCGAGACCCGTGAGACCGAAGGTCTCACTTAAATTTGTGCGGGTTGACCTTTCGTTCCATCGTGTCGAGGAACTTGGACCACGCGTCGGTTTTGAACTGGGACACGAGCTTGCGCGACTTCGCGGCGCCGCACTTCGGGCACGGGTAGTCCGTGCCCTCATCGCTCAACTTGTGGAAGACCTCGAAGACGTGGGCGCACTTGACGCATTCGTAATCGTATAAAGGCATAAAACGCCTCCGGCATTTTGGCTTAAGGCGAAGGGCTCAGGGCTTAAGGAAGAAGGAATCAAAGCCATTCTTGCCGTAAGCCTTCGGCCCAATGCCTGCTTTTCCGTGAATATGTCTCAGCCCCGGTGTCTTGTCAAGCCGATTTGATGGGAAGAAATCCCCCTCTTTACCTTTTCAAAAGAGACTGGTCGCAATTCCGATTTTGTCATTCGAAAGAGGGAATCCATCCTGGATGCCCGTTTGCACGGGCATGACATTCTTCGACACCCCGCAGAGTCTGTCGTGAGCCTGTCGCACGTTGCTGCGGGGTAATTCATCTCCGAAATGAAAACCCCGGAGGGCGAAAGCCCTCCGGGGTTTTTACTGCTGACAGCTTCAGATCGTGATCGCTTAGAACGCGAAGTTCAGGGCGTTCATGAGCAGGAAGGTGTCGTCCAGGTTGGCGGCTGCGTTGGCGCCCTTGAAGTAATCGCCGGTCCAGAAGTAGCCGAAGCCCACCGTGTAGGTCAGGTTGTTGTACAGCTTGTAGGCCGCGTAGATGTCGAATTCACGGCCGTAGTCGTCATCCACGTAACCGGACGGCTTCTCGTCGGCCTTCAGCCACGCGAACTGCGCCACCACTTCCAGCTGGGGATTGACCTTCCAGCCGACGTAGGGCTTGAACATGATCAGGTTAAGCTCGTTGCCGCCGGCTGCGGTTGCCGGGATGTTGTTGACGAACGCGCCCGTATTGTTCCGGACCTGCCCCAGGACGGCCTGGTGCTTGCTGAACCAGTAGTTGCCGAACATGAGGAGCGGATCCCAGGCCTGGCCGCCCTGCACGCCCGCCTCGAACTTGTCGGACGTGTTGGGATCGTCGCCGGTGATCATGGCGAACTCGAGGCCGCCGTAGAAGGCGCCCATCGTGTACTTGGGATTCAGGTACAGCGACCAGCCCTTGCGGTCGACGTCCGTGCCCGTGTCGAAGTCAACTTCGCCCCAGATGTAGCGGAACTCGGCCTCGATGGAGAAGGGGCCCGCCGCCCACTGCATGTAGGGAGCGAGTTCATGGAAAGAATAGGTCCACTCGGGAGACGCCGTCGCGCCGTCCGTGGCGTTCCGGTCGAACTGGTAGCGGAGACCCGCCTGGCCCGTGGCCCAGCGGTAGATAGCGTAGAGGTTGTACACGTCGTGGTCGTTGTCCGTGCCGCCGACGGTGTAGCCGCCCTGGCGGGAGCCTTCACCGGACAGAGCAGAGACGCCGGTCGGCAGGTACGGTTCGCCGCCCGCCCTCTTCTCGTACTCGAGACCGAAGGTCCAGGGGCCCATCATGTAGCGGTAATGGATCCCGGCGTCGGAGTCGAAGTCGTCGCAGAATGCGCAGGTACCCCAGGCGCGGGACTGCTGGTAACCCACATCAAATACGCCGTAGAGGGCGTTGAAGGTCACGTAGGCGCGCTCCCAGGAGATGTTGCGCTCCGTCGCGATGGCGCCCGAAGTGGTCGTGGAGGCGGTGGGGCTGGGGGCCGCGGCTGCGGCGTTCTCGCCCCACACCCTTTCCAGGGCGTCGAAGCGGGTCGTGAGCTTGAGGCCTTCCTGCACCTGGATCTCGAACTGCATTCTCAGGCGGTTCGCGATGTTGGCGCGGGAGTCTCCGTCTTTCAGAAGGCTGACGTTATCGGCATAGGTGCCGTACACGTAGAGTTGGCCGCTCGCCTTGATGTTCGGCTGAGCGGAGGCCGTCATGGCGAAGCCCATGATCAGGCCGACAGCGAGGAAACCGATTAAAAGCTTCTTCATTTTCTCCTCCTCATTGAATTTGAGATTGGGGAACGCCCCCCGGGCTGGCCCGGCGGACATCCATCGGATCTTGCGGCCTTGCAGCCGCCGGTGTCGGGACGGATTCGCTCTCCTTCCCGATGCCGAACTGCCCTGTCTCACCACCCCCCTTCACGGGGCATAGTGCCCCCCCTGTTTTATTAGCGTCAAGAACTAGCATCGGCGAAAACCCCTGTCAAGCATTTTTTGGCTGCCGATGCCCCGGGTCCAAAGCCCGCGGCGCCCGTTCAGCCTGCCTGACACGCAGAATCCCCGCTCCGTCTCGGAACGGATGCCCCAAGCATTCAGCAATTCCCATACCACCCACGATCGACAGCGATGGATTGAACCTAAGTAATTGAATATATGCTCTTTATTATGGATAAGGCGAGCTTTTCCCTGTCGACGATAGTCGCTGGGCGTTGTCCGGGGTGTGCATAAAAAAACACACACGACCAGGACCGAGGTTTTTTTGCAACGGTTTTGGCCGTAAAATCCTGTTAAATAACCCACTTTTTTCTTGACAAAAAAAGGACCTTCAACTTATAGTGCGGCGGCTTTCGAGAGAGGGTACTAAGGGAGTAACTTCATGCGCCTTTCCATTCGGGAGGGCGCACTCGCCAACCCGGTGGCGCTTCTGCCGGATCTCCAGCCCGCCTTGCGCGGGCGCGGGGCTTCTTCCGGGCGCTCAACCGGCCAGAGGGCCCGGCCTGCGGGCCGGGTGTTTCGATACCGGGAAGGTTCTCCCTGGAATATCACCGAAAACAACGTTCATATGGAGGTGGAGTGGAGATGGCAGACGTACAGTTGAAAGATGTGTATCCGGTTCCGGAGAAGCTGAAGAAGTCGGCCTGGGTTGCCGGGAGGGCGGCCTACGACAAGCTTTGGAAGCGCTCCATCGAAGAGCCCGATGCCTTCTGGGCGGAGGTGGCCAGCGAGTATGTCGAGTGGTTCAAGAAATGGGACAAGGTCATGGACTACAACTTCGACATCAAGAAGGGCCCCATCTACGTCAAGTTCTTCGAGGGCGGCAAACTCAACGTGTCCTACAATTGCCTCGACAGGCACCTGAAGACCCGCGGCGACAAGATCGCCATCCAGTTCGAGGGCAACGAGCCCGGCGATGACCGTGCGCTCACCTACAAGCAGCTCCACGCGGAAGTCTGCAAGTTCGCCAACGTCCTGAAGGGGCTCGGCGTGAAGAAGGGCGACCGGGTCTGCTTCTACCTGCCCATGATCCCCGAGCTCGCGATCGGCCTGCTGGCCTGCACCCGCATCGGCGCGATCCACAGCGTCGTGTTCGGCGGG
>JGI11944J13513_1001540_pt1 | contig 18230 bp, 19 predicted proteins | sample TerdegcoTASludge_FD_13513 | JGI IMG/M metagenome (IMG submission 13513) | reverse complement strand
GATATCCAGTCTTTCTGGATGACGTCAGGCCCTGATTTGGATAGGGCAATAAGAACATCCTGTCCCTTTATGGCAGCTGCCATATCGCCTTCTCTATTCTCGGCATTTGTTATCTGACAAAATTCAAGTTTTTCCTTGTGTGTAGGCTTTATATCATCCCTTTTTCTGTTTAAAATACCTTTACTATCTACAATAATCATCTTTTTTGGATCTGCCCCTGCCTTGATGAGCATCCTGACTATACAAACATTGGCAGCACCTATACCTATCATGGTGATCTTTACATCTTCTATCTTTTTATTTACGATTTTAAGGGCATTTATAAGCCCTGCGAGGGTCACTGCAGCAGTGCCCTGTTGGTCATCATGCCATATTGGTATAGGGGCCTCTGCCCTTAGTCTCTCTAATATATAAAAACACTTTGGATTTTCTATATCTTCCAGGTTAATGCCTCCAAAAGACGGACACAAAATCTTTACTGTCCTTATGAATTCATCGGCGTCCTTTGTATCAAGGCATATTGGGAAGGCATCAACACCACCAAGATATTTAAACAATAACGCCTTTCCCTCCATGACAGGCATACCTGCCAAAGGACCAATATCACCCAAACCGAGAACCCTTGTCCCGTCTGTAACAACACCTACCATATTTGCCTTATTGGTATACTCATACGCCAGTTCAGGATTTTTTTGAATCTCCCTACATGGCTCTGCAACACCTGGTGTATACCATATGGCAAAATCCCTGAAATCCCTTATAATACATTTAGGGACCACCTCAATCTTGCCTTTGTAGAACGGATGCATCTTAAGGGCATCCTGGGCAGGTTTTTTTGCCTTGGCAAGCAATTCCTCTTTTGTTACCTTTTTTTCTTCCATATCCCCCCTCCTTTTTTATTATTTTCTGTGAATATATCTAATCAGCCTTTCTTATGCTGACTCAAAAACCAATCTATCATCCTCCTGGCAATACTTATATTACCCGGTATATTGGGTAGATTTTCAGGCGAAAACCATCTGGCATCTACAATCTCTTCTTTATCTATTTTAATCCTACCGCTTTTATATTTGGCTAAAAAACCTATCATCAGGGAATCAGGAAATGGCCAGGGCTGGCTTCCAAAATACCTAATATTCTTAATCTCTATTCCTACCTCTTCCCTTACCTCCCTTTCTACTGCCTCTTCTAATGTCTCTCCTGGTTCTACAAAACCAGCAAGGATACTGTAAATATCTTCCTTGAATCTTACAGCCTTGGCAAGGAGGATTTTTCCTTCTTTTTCCACAAGGACGATTATGGCAGGGGATATCCGAGGAAAAATAACGAGTCCACAATCAGGGCATTCTTTTGCCCTCAACCTGTCTTTATCCTTTGTCCTGGAACCGCATCTGCTGCAAAAAATACTTGTCCTATCCCAGTTAGTTATCTGTTTTGCCCTTATGGCGATGTTGAAAATGTCATCATCAAGATAGTCGTAGAGTTGCCAGAGACTTTGGAAGGCTAAATCCTTGGAAACAGACTGAGATTCCGACATCTCTGCAGCAAAGCAATCTCTTTCCTGAAATCTTCCCAAATAGTGAATGCGTATTGGTTTTATGTGCATCTCCTCTGGACGGATCATTATAGGCACCATCACCTCATGACCAACCTCTTTTACAAGCATCTTGTTTGCCTTGAATATAAACCAAAATGCCGGTGATTTTATTATATCCGGTGCTTTATTGTATGGGATGAATTGGCTATCCATGATTTAATCCTTATATATATCATTTTTAAATTTTTTCTCTGGAAAAGGCAACTTTTTTTTGATACTATAACATCAAAACTCGTCAAAAAGGTCCCATCGTCTAGTGGCCTAGGACGTCGGCCTCTCACGCCGAAAACACGAGTTCGAACCTCGTTGGGACCACCAACAAAACACCACAACATACATTAACCAATTTAAAAAATCTTAAAGATTTTTAAAAACCCTTGTTCTTTTAAAAAAATCTGCATTAAGAAAGTTCTTTAATGCAATCACAGCCCTCCCCCTGTGGCTTATCTTATTTTTCTCATCTAATTTTATCTCGGCAAGATTTTTGTCATATTCAGGGAGATAGAACACAGGGTCAAATCCAAATCCTTCACTTCCTTTTCTCTCAGAACTTATATAACCTTTTAATTGTCCATAAAAAACATAAAAACTGCCTTTTTCAGGTATATAAAATGAAACATAAGCTACGAATCTTGCAGTCCTTTTTTCCCATGGCACCCCCTGAAGTTCACCAAGCAGTCTGTTTATTCTATCCGCATCGTCTTTTCCATATCTTGATGAATATATACCAGGCCTTCCCCCTAAGGCATCTACCTCAAGACCTGAATCATCAGCTATTGTATTAAAACCTATTCTATTGCCCACCTTCCTGGCTTTTTTTATGGCATTCTCTACATAAAAAGGACTATCTTCAATGATCTCTATTTTTTCTTTGAAATCCTTAAGGGAATAAAAAACATCAAATTCTTGGGAAAGTAGTCTCTTTATCTCATTAAACTTTCCTAAATTACCTGTTGCAACGATTACCTTTCTATCCATAAGAACCCTTTTACATAGGAAACATATTGCCAAGGGCTATCTTTTGCTGTCTTGTTATCTCGTTTATTCCCTTGCATGCATATAGATACATGGTATCTAATTGTTCTTTTGTGAATGCCGTTTTTTCAGCAGTGCCCTGCACCTCTATGAGCAGCCCCCTTCCTGTCATTACAAAATTCATGTCTACCTCTGCCCTTGAATCCTCATCATAAGATAGGTCAAGGAGTATCTCCCCACCCACAATACCTACACTTATGGCAGCAACAGAATCTTTCATTGGTATCTTTTCTATTATACCTTTTTTCTTCATAGCCCATAATGCCTCCACAAGGGCCACATAACCCCCTGTTATACTCGCCGTCCTTGTCCCTCCATCTGCCTGTATGACATCGCAGTCGATCCACAATGTCCTCTCACCTAATATATCGAGATTTACAACAGCCCTAAGTGCCCTACCAATAAGTCTCTGGATCTCATGGGTTCTTCCTCCTACCCTTCCTGTTACAGATTCCCTTACTGTCCTTGTGTGTGTTGACCTGGGAAGCATGGAATATTCTGCCGTTAACCATCCCTTACCTGTATTTTTAAGAAATGGTGGGACCTTTTCTTCTATGCTTACACCACATATAACCTTTGTCTCACCCATTTCAACAAGGACTGAACCTTCTGGATATTTTAAAAAGCCTCTCGTGATCTTCAGATCCCTTATTCTGTCATTCTGTCTTGCATTATCTCTCATCTTTTTTTCCCCTTTTCAAATAATTCTCGATTCCTGAATATAATTTATCAAAAGCCAAGTTAATTCCGTCCTTATGGGTTTGGATATTCACAAAGACGCTTGGCATATCTAAACCTATTAATGGAAAAAGCGGTATCTCTTTAACCCTTACATTAAAAGAAGAGGCTATGGCACCGGCAAGATTTTTTGACTCTGCTCCATAAAAACCAGGAGCCTCCTCTATAGCTTTAAATCTCCCTGGTTTTATAGGAGGGTTATATATGGCTATAAAACATCCTTCACTATCAGTTATTTCAATATTAAAGGCTATCAACATACTTGCCTTGAGGCTATTTATTTTATTTATGTTATCAAGGTGCCTATCCACTTGGCCAACAAGGCTAAATATATTTACTTTAAATTTCTTTTTCTCAAAATATCTCTTTATCGTATTAATTTCTGATGCCTTTTGTTCCCCTATCAAATAAAAGACAATATTTTCTGCAGCGAAAACAGATGTATGTAAAAAAAATAGGATTAAGGATAATAAAAAATAGCGTTTATACATAAGCATTAAAACTATGTCCTTGTCTCCAATATAAATCTCTCGAGTTCATAAGCAGCCAGTGCGCCATCGCCCACTGCCGTGGATACCTGCCTCAACGTCTTCTTTCTCACATCACCAGCTGCAAATATACCCCTTGTCTTCGTAGCAAGTTGTTCGTCTGTGATGATAAATCCTCCATTATCCTTTTCAATAAGGTCGCCCAGAAAACCCACATCAGGCCTTGAACCTGCATATACAAAAACACCGTCTATCTTGAGTTCAGAATGACTGCCATCTTTTGTATCTTCCAAGACAATTGATTCTATCTGTTCTTTTCCTTTAAATTCTATCGGTTTTTTATTCCATAAAAATTCAAATTTAGGGTTTTTAAATGCCCTTTCCTGAAGTATCTTCTGTGCCCTTAGCGTATCTCTTCTATGAATCAAATAGATTTTACGAACTAAATTGGCAAGGGATAGACCTTCCTCTATGGCAGCATCTCCACCACCAATGACTGCAACATCAAGATTTTTAAAAAACATACCATCACATGTAGCACAGTATGATATGCCCCTCCCGATGAATATGTCTTCTCCTGGAATACCAAGCTTAACCGATTCGGTGCCTGTAGCAACGATCATCCCCTTTGCCTCATAAACATCAGAGTCAGTCTTTATGGTAAATAAACCTTTATCCATTGATACCTGTTCCACCTGGGCAAATTCTTTTATCTTTAAGCCAAATGCCTTTGCTTGGGCAGAAAACCTGTTCATAAGTTCCCTTCCTGAAATACCCTCAGGGAAACCAGGATAATTCTCTATCTGCCAGGTATTTAAAGGTGCGCCTCCTAATATGACCTTTTCTAAAAGTAATGCATCTATTCCTGCCCTCATAAGGTATAAACCAGCCGTCAATCCCGCAGGTCCTCCTCCTATTATGACAGCCTCATGGAATTCACCCATCTACTCCTCCATACCCATAAATTAGATAAAAACTTTTTCTTATTTTAAGAAATCTACTGTCTTAATTCAAATCAAATATAAAAAATATTTTTGGTCTCGCTATAAAGCCCTTTACATTGAATATGAAAATATTTTTGGTTCTTTCTCAAATCATATGCCTCAGGGCAAAAAACTTTGAAAAAAGTATCTATCATGTTATATTGAAATAGAACAATAGGAGTTTTATGAAAAAAATAATCATCTTGAGTTTTATCCTTATATATCCTATTATATGCACTGCGCAACACCAAGAAATAAAAAAACAGGTAATTAAGACTGTCCATTCATTCAAGCCTGATATCTCCTTATCAGAGGCACTTTCCATAGCTGAAGGATACATTAAAGAAAACAGGATTGATATCTCAGAACAGTATATAAACAATATTCGGCTCCTTTATGATAACGGCAGTAGCCAGGAAGTAAAAAAAGATATCCACTGGCATATACAATGTGCCTGGAGTCCCCCTCGATTAGGAGGAGAATTTAGCCCAAAGATATACATGGATGGTACAATAATTCCCCGTGTATGTGGTCCATAATATGAAAACCTTTTTTCTTTGTATCTTCCTGATTACTATAATTACAGCCCCTTGTCTTGGAGATCCAATTGGCAGATTTACTGATGTAAAAGGCGATGTATCTCTCAAAAGAATTAAAACTTTTATAAGACCCAATATAAATGATTCTGTTGAGATTAAAGACCTTCTTGTCACCGGTGAGATAGCAAGGACAAAATTAATGCTCATTGATAGTAGCCTTTTGACCATTGGCAGCAATACAAAGGTTGAGATTACAGATTTTCTATTAGATAGAAACACAAGAAAAGGCGTAATTCTCGTAAAAACTGGTGCAATCCATGCAAAGGCAGAGAAATTTTTTGACCCCAATTCGAGATTTGAGATAAGGACTCCTACAGCAGTAATAGGTGCCAGGGGAACAGAATGGTTTACAGCATCGTCTGAGAAAGAAGAAACGATCATATTCTCTATCTCTGAAACAGTGAGTGTATATAATCCAGCATATCCAAATCAGCCTGTTGACATTAAAGAGGGATTTTTCACAAAAGTAGAGGCAGGAAAATTGCCAAAAAAGCCAGAAGCATATTGTCCTTCAGACCTCTATGCAATCATGAAACAATGGGGTGCAGAAGAGGGATTAAAAAATAAAAAAATACAAATAAATCAGGATTATTGTGTCAAGGTCAGATAAATGCACCTTTATAGAAATATAGTAAAGGTTAAGGAGTAAAGCGGATTTAGCTTAGAACAAAAAGACCTTTTTCAAGGGTTTTTGATGTATGAAAAAATAAAAAACTGAATTTGAGGTTGTAACATGGATATACATATTAAAAGAATAAAGATGGAAAAGGATATTTTAGATTCAGCCCTTAAGGGCGCAACAAATCTTTACATTGTCAAAGAAAGTGGAAGAGATTTTAAGATCTTATGCAGGTTTAATGATTTTAGCAGCACCATAAGCCTTGAGGATAAAAAAGGAACCCTTCATATAAGTGAAGAAACAAATCAGGTGGTAAGGCAGGTGGTTGAATTAAGTGGTGCCTGTGGATTAAATGTTTATGATGAACCAGTTGATGGTCTTTCACCTGTTGCATTAAAAGGCGTTGTTCTTGCAGAAAAAGAAAAAAATATTAGTGAGATCATAATAAAAACTGATGACCCTAATCTTTTATAGAAATGTAGGAAATTTTATTATTATTGCCTCTACAGGACATGAGGCTGCACAGAAACCGCACTCTTCACAAAATTCAGCTTCGATGTGGGCTAAACCGTCTTTTATGGAAATTGCCGCTGGTGGGCATACCTCAAAGCAGTTGCCGCATCCTGTACACTTATCTTTATCGATGAATGGAACCATTTATATAACCATCCCTAATCGAAATCCGTCATGGATTGCATTGTTTAATCTTCTTGGCTTTTTTGCATCACCTATGAAATATAACTCTTTTGAATAAGCCTTAATACCGCTAAAATCTTCTACACTGCTTTCTCGGCCAGCTAAGATTAAACCTTCAAAATCCACTCTGATTTTACCTTTTGATGATTTTACAGTTAAGGTTTTGTCTTTCACATCTATTATTTTTGAACCAGTCAGTATATTAACCATATTTCTTTTTAAAATCTGGATAAACCTCCACAGATAAAAGGGGTTCATATCCCTTCCCAAACGATTTCCTTCTTCTATGATTGTAAGCTCGAACCCCCCTTGTCTTGAAAGAAATACTGCGACTGCAAGACCAACACCACAGCCATCTATGATTACACTCTTTTTAGGTGGTTTTTTACCTTCTCCTAATATGTCCTTATATGTCCAGACCAAGTTGTCCGATGCATCCTTAAATCTTCTTGTCTTTGCACCATTTGCCACAACTATTGCATCTGCATTCTCTCTCATTAGTATCTCTGATGTTACAAGGACCCCTGTTTTTATCTCCACGCCTGCCCTTCTGCATTCACCTTCAAGATACCTTATAGGCCTTAAAAGCTCTTCCTCACCTGAGTCTATCTTAGAGGCAAGGATAGTATCTCCTCCAAGGGCATCATCTTTTTCAAAGAGTTTAATCTTGTGTCCCCTCTTTGCAGCTACTGAAGCAAACTGAAGGCCTGAAGGACCACCGCCTACAACTATTATGTTTTTAGGCCTATCCACCCTTTTAAAACCATAGTATCCCCATTCAAGCTCTCCTTCATGGCCAAGGGATGGCCTTACAGAGCACATAATTGGCTGATGATAATAGAGTCTTGAAAAACAAAGATTACAGGCAATACATGGGATGATCTCTTCTTCTCTCCCTGAGGCTATTTTATTAGGCATTTCCGGATCTGCAATCATAGGCCTGCATGCCTCCCAGAAATCTATTATTCCATCGCCTATGGCCTTCTCGGGTATATGGGGTAAAAACTGACGGAATGCCATCATTACAGGGACATGGACATGCTTTTTTATCTCTCCGGCAACATAGAGCCAGTGGCCCATAGGCACATCCCTTGTTATAACAGGTATAGATGATTCATGCCATCCTATGGTTACGCTTAGATAATCTGCGCCTGCCTCCTCTGCTATCTTAAAGCTCTCTATGCTTTCTTCAAATGTATTTCCTCCCCTGTCATCAAGAAGCTCAATACCGCATAACCTTATGCCTACAGGGACTCTTTCTCCTACCTGTGTCTTTACACCCTGGATCACCTCCACCATAAGCCTGCATCTATCCTTTATTGAACCCCCGTATTCATCTGTTCTTTTGTTTGTATAGCTCGATATGAATGTAGATAGTAGATATCCCACAATCCCAGAGAGCTCAATCATATCAAATCCTGCATCTACAGCTCTTCTTGCAGCCTGGATATGATCTTTAACTGCCTGCTTTATCTCATCCTTTGTTATCTCTCGTGGTTTTTTGAAATACGATAGCCTTTGAGGCACTATAGACGGCATAAGACAATAATCAAGCTCTACCCCTCCTTCTCTTCCGCAATGGAGTATTTGGATGCATGATAATGCACCGTTCTTTTTTATCACATCTGCTATTCGGGCAAGACCTGGTATAAACCTGTCATCATATATTGCCATCATACCTTTAAAGCCCTTACCCTCTCCTTTTGGGTCAGGATATGCTCCCTGGGTGGTTACAATACCTGCCCCACCTTTTGCCTGTGCCTCCATGTAAGCAATCTCTCTTTCGCTTACATATCCATCACCATATGGAAAATTCGTCTCTGTGGCTGCGTATTTGATCCTGTTCTTTGTAATAAGACTACCTATTTTGCCTTGAGAAAATATATAGGGGTATCTCTCTTTCATGAATGTTTAGTTATCATAAGAAAAAATACGTTGTCAACAAAACTTTTTTTGTCTTTTGGCTATTTTCTTGACAGAATCATTAAATAGATTTATTTTTGTTTTATGGTTTTGAGATATACTATCTTTACCGTAATTTTTCTTCTATTGATGGCTACTTCTTCTCTTTGCCAATCAAAAGAAGGGGGTGTTCATCTATATGAACTCGTGCAGGATACCTCGTTAAGGATGAAGGTTTATAAAGCAACTGATTATGAACTAATGAAGTTACCATTGCCCCTAAATTATATGATAGTTAAGAAACCTCAAGAAGGAACAATTTATATCTGGGAATTCCCTGTCACAACAGATAAAGGCACAAAAGAACAAAAATAAGAAAAAAGGACCTGAGGGAAAAAAAGAGATAACAAAAGAGAAAAAGCAACAACACACATCATTGAATATATTTGATTTTTCGAACCAACTTGGAATAGGTGAGATTAAAATAGGCACGCCCTCCCAGGCATTAGAAAAACCTTTTAAAAAAAGAACTAAAATAAACCCCATTTCATGCACTGTATGGACAATTAATATACCAAAAACATTTTTAAGCCTTTATGGAAAAAATTAGTAAAACACCCAAAAGGCTAAAATAAAATTTATATTCAAAGAAAAAAATTTTATAATAAAATCTCACATGAAACAGTTTAGGAATCCTGAATTTGCAAAAGCATATTACCAAAGGGGAATCAATTTTTTTGAAAAAGGGGATCTTGACCAGGCAATAGATAATTTTTTAAAGGCTGTTAGGCTCGATCCTGAATTTATTGATTTATTAATAAATTTAGGAAAGGCATTTTTACAGAAAAGCGATGCAAAGAAGGCTATTGATTATTTTTCTAAGGCAATAAAAATAGAACCCGAAAGATGGGAAATCTTTTTGCTAAGAGCAGAAGCATACGCCAGAATAGGTGATTTTACACATGAAATAGCCGATTATACAGCGGCAATAAGATTAAAGCCCGATGACCCCGGCATTTATGGTAAACGAGCAACAGTCTTTATGCAAACAAAAAGATATGAAGATGCCATTAAAGACTATACTAAGCTTCTTAAGATGAGACCTACACTGATTTGGATAAAGGTTATTAGAGGGGATGCCTATTTTGAAATCGGCAGATTTAAAGATGCTATAGACGATTATAATGTCTTTATTAGGCTTCATCCAGAATACCCAGAGGTATATCTAAGAAGAGGAAGGGCGCTAAGTAGTCTTGGAAATTTTGAACTGGCAATAAATGATTTTACAAAAACTATTGAGCTTGCACCTGAGCTGGTAGACGCCTATATCTTGAGAGCACAGTCCCTAAAAAAGATTGGGAGATTAAAAGAGGCTGAAAGGGATATACAGATAGCAAGTAGGATAAGTCAGAGTATAAAAAACAATCCTTAAAGAATAAATTATGATATGGGATATGCCCCGAATCAAAGATTCGGGGCATGTTATGGGGGGTACTATGTTCTGCGATGACCCGGCGAGAAGGTTATCAAAAGGGTTTTAGGCAGATTGAGTTGAAAACACAGAGAAAAAACTCTTAGTAAATTGCCTATCCTGTGCAGGGGTAATATATGCAAGGACAACAAGGGTAATAAAACCTCCCACCATTGCCCAAAATGCAGGAAGCATACCATACATCATAGACTTTGGGACAATTCCCAGGGGGAGGGCTATAGATAAAAACTGTGACACAACAATTGAACCAAGAACTGCGATCTTGCCACAGCGTTTCCAGTAAAGGGCTGCAACAACAGGGATAAACATACAGGCAAAGCCACCAAAACTCCATTCAATTATATTGATAATGCTTTTAGGCTGGATTAGAGCACCTACAAATGCAATCACCGCAAAGAATATAACGAGTGCCCTCCCTATTGTTGCATCATTTTGTTTCAATGCACTACTTTTCCTTATGGGGATAATAATATCTTTTAAAAAGATCTGGCCTATGGCTATTAATTGGCTATCAAGAGTGGACATAAGCGCTGAGAATATTGCAGCACCAAGAATACCTGCTATCCATGCAGGTGCATACTTTGCAAGCAACATAGGCAGAATACCATCTGATGTAGCTCCTTTAAGACCTGGAATAGGTATTCGTCCCCACATACCTGCATATGCCATAAGTATGAATATTAATAGCCCGGCAATAGGGTATAAAAGGACGGTCTTTTTTAGCTCAGATGGTTTTTTTCCGGTAAGAAGCCTACTATAAACATTAGGAAATACAGGAACAGCAAGAGATACAATAATCCCGTAGCTAAAAAATCTCTGCCATGACATATTAGACCTATTTAACAATTCAGGATACTTATCTGCAATAGTTTGTGTTGCAAAACCAAATCCACCAAGAGAATATGCAATAACAAAGAATATGACAATGCCACCTATTAAAAAAATGGATGTCTGTAATGCATTAACCCAGGCAGCACCCCTCATGCCTCCGAGAAAAACATAAAAACATACAACCAGTGTCACAACAAGGGAGCCTGTCCAGTATGGAATCACACCATTGGTTAATCCATATATTGTTCTTCCACCACCGATGACACCTACCATTAGGTAAGGGATCAGATAAAACAATAAAAACATGGCAGAAAAATATTGTAACCCCTTGCTTTCCCACCTTTTTCCCAGAAGTTCTGATATCGTCACTATATCGTATTTTTTTCCAAGCACCCAGCTTCTATTCCCTATTGTATAAAATAAAAGAGGTGAGAGCCATGCCCATGCAGTTCCAAAGTATGCCCATGTTATCCAGCCTACATGGTAGGAAGTGCCAGGAACACCTATCAGGGTAACAGCAGATATATTTGCGCCAAAAACAGCACTGAAAAGTATAAAAAATTTAAACTCCCTGCTTGCCATTAAATAGTCTGATGCGCTCGCACCACTCCTGTAACTTCTTATGCCGAGAATAATACACCCCAGCATATACAAACCAATAATAGATAAAACCTGTATCGTCTGGATGTTCATGTCTACCTCCCTATCTTACACTTCATCAGGGTCTTTACCCCACAATGAAAAACAAATATAAGAAACGAGCCCAAAACCTGCAACCCATATTAAAAACTGATAGATCATGGGAACGGTTATCCAGCCCAGGATGAAAGGATATATCTTTTTTCCCCACCACCAAAAATCAACCCTTACAATCAAAAGTATTGCTGCGATAATGTAAATAATAATCTCTTTCCAGTGTTTTCTCATAACAAACCCTCCTTTTAATCTCCAGATTTACTATCACTTTTTTTTACAAATCTGTTTTTATTTTCTATAAGCCACCTATACTGAGGAAGACGCTCAGCCGTCATATATAAAAGCTCATTCAATGTTTTATCTTCTGTGCTGTCTTTGTTGGTTAAAAACTGTGTTTTTATCATTTGATTTACCCCCCTTCTTTTTTATTTATTTCCTCAGCTTGAACCGCTGAATCTTGCCTGTAGCTGTCTTTGGAAGTTCTTCCACCACATAAACATCCCTCAACCATTTATATTTAGGCAATTTCTCACTGACAAACTGAAGTATCTCACCTGTAAGAGAGTCTTTATCAGAACGATCCCTGAATCCTTCATTAAGACATACATAACCGAATGGCTTTACAAGACCCTCTATTTCATGCCCTACAACTGCGGCTTCATGGACTATAGGGTGTTGGACAAGGACATTTTCTATCTCCACAGGTGATACCCATATACCACCTACCTTCAACATATCATCGCCCCTTCCCTGATATACAAAATAACCATCTGAACAAGAATACATATCTCCAGTCTTAAACCATCCGCCTTCGAGAAACTTTTCCTGGTTATCTTTCGGTCTATTCCAATATCCCTTGGTAACACTTTCACCACGGATTATAAGATATCCCACCTCCCCTTCTGGCATTTCATTGCCCTCTTCATCTATGACTTTTGCTTCATAACCAGGGACAACTCTTCCCGATGTCCCTGGTTTTACATCTCCTTTTCTGTTGGATATAAAGATATGTAGTGCCTCTGTTGAACCTATACCGTCTAATATTTCTAAGCCTGTCTTTTCTTTCCATTTTTTAAAGATCTCCGGTGGCAATGCCTCTCCTGCAGATACACAGATTCTTATTGATTGAAAAGGGTTTTCTTCTAAATCATCCATCCTTTTCAGGACAGAGTTATACTGTGTAGGGACACCAAAAAATACTGTGGGCTTAAAATTTTTTACGGTCTCTATTACATTTTCTGGACTTGGCGGTTGTGGCAGAAGAACAACTGACGCACCATACCTTAATGGAAAAGCAAGACCGTTACCAAGGCCATAGGCAAAGAAAAGCTTGCTTACGGAAAAGCATATATCATTTTGTGTTAATCCTAAAACTGATAAGGCATAATTATCTGCTGAATGCGCCATATCTATATGTCTATGGGGCACGCCCTTAGGTTTACCTGTGCTTCCTGAACTATAAAGCCAGAATGCTATGTCTTCCCTTCTTGATGGATAGGTTTTAGCTTCACCAGATGCCTTCTGTAGATAGTATGGTAAAAAGTCATCTACATAGAGTTTATAGCATAGATGGTTGACTTTTGCCTTTGCGGCATTGCTTTCCTTCTCTGTAACAAGCACCCTTGCCTCACTGTCTGATAAAAGATACTCATAATCATCCACATTCAGCATAGTATTTACAGGAACAGGCCATGCTCCATATTTTATGCTTCCGAGAAAGGCATAAAAAAACATTGGGGTATCGGGCAGGTGTATCATCACCCTCTCTCTTGGTGAAATATTCAATTCAGCCAGGATATTTGCAAACTTGTTTACATTTTCAAGGAGTTCTCCGTATGTAATCTTTTTGTTTCCACAGTAGATTGCTGTCTTGTTCTTACGATAGACTGCATTTTTTTCAAGCAATTCAGAGGCAATATTAAAAACCTCGGTCTTATTTTCCATTTTTTTATCCTCCTAAAATTTTTAATTATCTATAATCATATAATTCAAAAAACATGCCAAAATATTTAAAATAAGATTGTTTAGTTATTTCGAGATGTTGACTAAAATAGGGGGATCTATTTGGTAATTATTTATGTTTTAAAAACTTTAAATATTTTAAAAATTTTTAAAAATTGAAAATTTTTAAAAATTTTGGCGAGGTTTGAAGGATATCCCGTAGAATTTCATCTTTTTATTTAAGGTAGGTCTTGATATACCAAGTATCTCACATGCCTTTCCGTAATGCCACTTTACTTCATTTAATACCCTTAAAATTAGATCTTTCTCTGTTTCAATAGGAGATAAATCTTTTTTTCGGTCTTTTTCTAACTTTTTAGCATTAGATCCATTATGGTTATTTAAAAGGCATTCAATAATATTATCTATAATCGTATCTCCTTTTGTTTGAATCGCAGCCTTTGTCAAAACATTTTCAAGTTCCCTTATATTACCAGGCCAAGGGTATGCAATTAACCTATTCATTGCCTTTTCTTCTACATGTTTTACCTTACTTCCGATCTCCATATTAATCTTTTTTATAAGATATTTTAGGATAAGGGGAATGTCTTCCTTTCTCTCTCTTAAAGGAGGTATTTTTATATTTGCAACGCTTAATCTGTAATATAAATCCTCACGAAACTTACCTTGCTTGATAAGACCTTCAAGGTCTCTATTTGTTGCAGCAATAATTCTGGCATTTAGTTTAATGGTCTTTGAACCTCCCACATGCTGAAATTCCTTCTCCTGTAATACTCTAAGCAGTTTTGCCTGAAGTTCTATGGGCAATTCCCCAATCTCATCAAGAAAAACAGTTCCATCTTCTGCCATCTCAAAAAGACCCTTTTTTAATGAAATTGCACCAGTAAATGCGCCTTTTTCATGGCCAAAAAATTCACTTTCAAGAAGGTTTTCTACAATAGCTGAGCAATTTATTGCAATAAAAGGCTTATCTTTATAAGAACTATAAAAATGTATTGCCCTTGCCACGAGTTCCTTTCCGGTCCCTGTCTCTCCTTCAATAAGCACATTGACCCTGTTTGTGGAAAGGATCCCTATGGTTTTAAATATCTCATTCATTTCTTTTGTCTTGCCTATTATCTCGTTTTTCTGAAAATCACCCTCTGTTATAATGGAGATATTGCCCCTTCTATTTTTGAGCATTATAAGTTCGCTAGCCCTCTCAATAGCCTTTTCAAGCTCATCTACATCTATGGGTTTAGGGATATATTCAAATGCACCAAATCTTATTGCCTTTATTGTAGTAGACATATCATGAAAAGCAGTAATTATTATTACATACGGCGAATCTTCCTTTTTTTTCAATGCCTCGAGTATATGAAGACCATCCATATCAGGCAGCCTTACATCAAGTATTACTATCTGCGGCAAGAAAGCATTGATCTTTTCTATACATTCTTTACCATTTTTTGCACATTCTATTTCATAACCCTTATCAATGAGATAACCTTCCAAAAGTTCAAGGGATGAAGGTTCATCATCTACAACTAATATCTTTAGCTTGACCATTTTATTGATTTACCTTTTTTTATTTTTTGCTATAACAGGAAAGGTGATAATAAAACACATGCCGCTATTTTTCCCAGGATACGCATCAATAATTGCTTTATGAGACTCTATTATACGCTTAGCATTTGCAAGACCAAGACCTGTTCCTTTTGGTTTTTTACTAAAATAAGGGTCAAAAATGTACGGGAGGTCGTTTTTATCTACACCGCAGCCATTATCCTTTATTAAAAGCCTTACTGTTTTTTTTCTTTTCATCTCTTTTATGCTAATCCATATCCTACCTTTAATATTCACTGCATCTACTGAATTTAAAAGTAAATTGATTATAGCTTGTTCCATCTTCTCCCTGTCAATCATAACACAGGGGAGGTCTCTGCTGTAAAATTTCTTAATCATTATCTCCTTCTCTTTAATTCTTGCGTCTATCACCTCGAGGCAATTATCTATTAAATCAGGTAGATAATTCTCTTTAAATTCAAACTTTATGGGCTTGGCAAAATCAAGCATTTCTGTCACTATTCTATCTAAGCGTAAGACCTGCTGAGAAAGAATCTCGAGTCTCCTCCTGTCTGTTCCATGGATATCATTATTCTTTAAAATCATCTGGATGCTCATCTTCGCCGATGAAAGTGGATTTCTTATTTCATGGGCAAGCGATGTGGTAAGGTGTCCTATATGAGCAAGGCTTTCTGCCTCGCGCATTCTCTTTTCCATCTCAACTCTTTCGGTTATATCACGGCTTATCCCTATTGCTGCTATTCTGCCTTCATAATTTGCAAGGGTAACTGTATTTTCAGTCGGTAAAAATTCACCTCTTTTTGTCAAGCGATAATATACATACTGTTGTTTGGAAACTCCTTTTGTAATCCTATCATAGTATATATTTTTAACCTCTTCAATAGACTTGGGAGAAACAAATTCGATATATTCTTTACCTATTACCTCTTTTTTCGTATACCCATGCATCTTACAGAATGCCTTATTGGCAAACACAATTTTTCCATCTTGATTTACAAAATATCCATCCCTTATCTTTTCCACAAGCACCCTGTATTTTTTCTCTGATTCAGCAAGTTGCTTTGTCCTTTCTGCTACCTTTTTTTCCAGTGTTTTTGCATATTCGTTTATCTCAGCATTATGCAGCGCTTGATAATAATCGCTGAATCTGTGGATTGTATGTGCCAAAATATCGTTTACCTTTTTTATTGCATGAACAATCTCTTTTGGCTCTAATTTGGTATTAAAAAAATCTATTAAGATGGTTCTGTATAATTCAAATGCCTTCTGGATTTCTGTTAATGAAAACCCAGAGCGTGACCTCATTCTTGCTATCCATTGAATTGCATCGTCTAATGGTTTAAAGTCATTTTTCGTAATGGCATAAAAATTTGCATCTGCCACACGGGTTATTGTTTTAAAAAGATTTTCTACAGGTAAGGCGGAATATTTAGGGCTAACCTCGGTCTTAAGCCTCTTAACCCAAACCTTTATAATATTATCTCTATTTTCTTCAAGTAATCTGGCAAGCATCAACATTTAAAATTTAATTTTTAAATATTTATCATAGAAAAAAAAATTTTTAAATATTTTTAAAAAAACCTTAAAATTTTAATCTCTATTAATTCAAAAACATAAAGCTAACACCTATTTAAGATTTTGTAATGGAATTAATACCTCTCCTATAAGTCATAAAATGTTCAAATCAAAAAAATAAAATCAACTTCAATCTTGTAAGCACTATATTGTCTTTGATTTTTAAAGGTTTTTCTGTTATAAATTTCTGTTTTAATGGGCAATACCATAGTAAAATTATGGAATGGAGAAATAAGAGGTTTAAGTAGATGGGTCATTTATATACCCCTTTTTCTCCTTGTTTTGATATATAAGGGAATAATTTCTCTTAGGGAATGGGCATATACAAAGAGAATTATAAAAACTGTAGAAACGGGAATATATGTCATAAGTGTAGGCAACATAACCCTCGGCGGGACAGGAAAGACCTCTGTTGTAGAGAGACTCTCTTTTCTTTTGAAGGAAAAAGGTATGAGACCTGGTATTATAACAAGAGGATATAAAAGAAGGAAAAAAGGGACATTTTGTGTAGATATAAAAAAAGACAAAGCTATTGATGTAGGGGATGAGGCGTTTATGCTGGCAAAAAAGACAAGGGTTCCTGTCCTTGTGAGTGACAAAAAATATGAGGCCGTAAGACTTGGCATCAAAGATTTTGGTATAGATGTGGCAATACTAGATGACGCTTTTCAGACAAAGAATATAAAAAAGGATTTGGAAATAGTGATAATCAAAGGAGGTAGTATAAATAATTGTTATTGTTTATTTCCTCTTGGTCCATATAGAGAACCACTAACTGCCCTAAAAAGAGCTGATATAGTCCTAACCAACAAGGATAGTCATGATATGTGTCAAGATTTTTTTATTCAAGGTATCCCGAGATATGGAATAAAATATAAGCCTGCATATCTATATAATATAAAGCACCATATGATAGGCCATTATAATGTAATAAGAGGAAATAATGTCCTTGCATTTTCAGGGCTTGGCGATAATCACTCCTTTTACAATATGATCGAGAGTTTAGGTGGAAATCTAATAGACAAAATATCCTTTCCAGACCATTATAAATATAGAGAAAAGGATATAAAGGCATTGTCCAAAATCCAAGGTGTTGATTTTATTATTACAACAGAAAAAGATGCTGTCAAGTTAATGGATCTCCATATTCCTGAAAATCTTTTTTATCTTGGGGTAAATTTGGAGATAGAAAGAGAGAATGAATTCATGGATAATATCATATCAAGGATAGATGAGTTCAAAAGATTTAGGGTCTACAAACATTAGTATCTGAATATAGGTTTATTATAAAAAGGAGTTAATCATGTCAGATAGGGTATATATATTCGACACGACCTTGAGAGACGGTGAGCAGTCACCTGGCAACACCATGAACACACAAGAAAAGATAAGGGTGGCAAAGCAGCTTGAGGCACTGGGTGTGGATATTATAGAGGCAGGGTTTCCTATGG
>JGI11944J13513_1001535_pt1 | contig 18277 bp, 9 predicted proteins | sample TerdegcoTASludge_FD_13513 | JGI IMG/M metagenome (IMG submission 13513) | reverse complement strand
CCACACCACCTTCCAGGGTGCGAAGGTGTAATTTTTGATGTCATACATAGCATAATAAGGTTCGCCTTTCAGATATTTGATGTACGCGGGGCGGGATTCAAGAAGTTTCTTGAATTTCTCAAAGTAAGTAAGCGTTTTAGGATATTTATTTTTCATTACACTTATTGGAATACCGTGTTTTCTATCTTCCGGAGCCTGTGGCACTATAATATATGCCGAAGGTGTTGCCTGCCAGCGTTTAACATCCCTGCCCCGCAAAAGTGGATAGAGCAACTCCTTTTCAATCGGCGCCTGAATTGATTCAACCTGCAGTTTTGCCCCTACGGTGATATTGGAAACAACTGCCAATCCGCCTGGCCGCTCGCCAATAATCTCAACCCAGTAAACCCCATTGGCACCACCGGTGTAAGCCCCAGCATGTGCTTTGTAGTCTGATTTACCTAAAACCTTTTTTACTGCCCTCAGCGCCTTTGGTCTTCCGGTAATCCATTGGGAGGTTGGGTCATTTTTATCTACCGGTTCGGCAACAAACTGCCGGAATTGAACCCGTTCTTCAATGTCTTTCCAGAGAGCATCCTGGGGTAATGAACCTGACGCATTTTCCTTTTTCAGCCACATCCAGTAAGTGAATCTGCCGTATTCGGTTTTCTTTCCCTTCTGAAGGACAAACGCCGCGGTGCGGTTTGTTGCACCTTCAAAGGGCTGGAAGTTGGTAATGTCATCAATGTGGATAATGCCAAGCGGTGTGCCATCCGGTAAGGTGAATTTGCGAAACCCTTTTCCGGCACTGGTTTTGAATACCGATTGGGTTATCAGAAATCCCAGTCTGCCACCGTGCTTCAGATTCTGATCAGCAACAACATAGGTCATCAAGGCGGAGATATCAATCTTACTGCTACCGTGTCGCGCACGCAACCCCTGATGCGGGAAAAGTCCGTATTTATTTTGGAATAAAGGTACCATCTCTTCATCACGATAATTTTCGGGCAGGTTTTCCCAGTTGACCCAGGGCGGATTGCCAACGATGTAATCAAAGTTTCTCAGGAACACCGGGGCAAAGGCATTTTTTATCACCCTTGCCCAGACACCATTTATCCGATTGCGCTTCTTTTCAAGTAACTGTTCGTAGATGGTGGCAAGGTCCTGCAGGTCATTATAGTCCTTCTGCCGGTCAAGATTGAGTTCGGTAGCCAACCGCTCAATACTGGCGTTGCGGTCAACTTCAACATCAACCATTTCCTCAAGAACCTCAGCCAGCCGTTTGATAAGGTCTTTTCGGATAACCGATTTGGGCAAAACAAAGTCGCCAACTGCCGTCCTAATCTTGAAGCGGTCCCTGCCGAAAAAGAGGTTATCGCCCTCGTTTGGTGTTACTACTGAGTCGCAGAGATAAACGGGAATTGAAATATCGTCCTTGCGATGCTCAAGCAAATCGCCCAGTGCCAGCAGGTAGTTTGTTCGGGCAGTGATAACCGCTAAGGGATTAAGGTCAAAGCCAACCACATTCCGGGTTATCTGCTCCAGAACCTCAGCCTCGGGAAGCATCTTTTTGCGGGCATATTCGCGCATCTTGCGGATGGCAATAACCAGAAATGTTCCGGAACCACAGGCAGGGTCAAGAATCCTTTTGGTCGGTTTGAGGTTGCCCCCGACGGTCATATCTATTAACCGTTCTGCCAGCCAGTCAGGCGTATAGTATTCGCCAAGGTTATGCCGGAGCCTTCTGGGCACCAGTCCTTGATAAAGAATCTTCAAAATATCACGGGTGACATTCGGGTCGGCATCAAGAGTAACCAAGGAATAGTTGGCGAGTTTAGTAATCATCATTCGGATTGCTGAGGCTATTTGACCGTTCCAGACTTCCAGATACCACTTAAAAAAATCACCTTCAAGAAAGTTGGAGATGCCAAAGTCCTTAAAAATCCCGCCGCGCTCTATTTTCTCCATAAACCCCTTCAGCCCGTTGTCGTCATAGGAAAGCACCTGACGCAGGTTGGTGCCAATTCTGGGTACCAGATAAAACTGCACGATTTGGACCGCAAGGAGTTTGATGAAGGTGGCATAATAGGTGTGTAGCGTGAAAAAGAATTTGAACAGGTTAATGTTATGGTCTTTGACCGCAAACCGCTCGGCTTCCAGTGTCAAATCAAGCCTTGATGCCCCGGCATAGTCGCAAACTTCCGAGAACTGCATTGACCACTGCTCAAACATCTTTTTCACAAATGGCACATCGGTGCTGCGCAGGATTTGATAAAGAGTGCTGACCATCTTGCGGGCAACCGGCGAGTTTTCCCCAAAATCCTGAATCAGGTATTCGGGCTGAACCGCCCGCTCCAGACTCAGTGATGCCAAAAGCGATAAAAACCGCTCGCAGGAGTTGGCGTTAACCGGTACCGGTTCTTCCACTCGCCAAGAACCATCCGCCGGCATGATGAAGATAAAATGAAATCCATCCCAGACTACCGCAGCCAGCCTTTCCGGTCGGTGGCGTTCCCGACGGGGCAGCTCTTTTAGATATTTAATTGTCTGAGCGGTCCAGCGCTCATTCCCTTCCCGGCTTTTTTTGATTTTACCCGGCGCCTTGTATTCAATAATCAGCCGGTTATAAACCGCATCGGCTCTGCCATTGGCAAGGGTGTATTCCTCTCGGGGCTGAAGGTCAAGTTCCAGTTCCTCAGAAAAATCTTTAATCAGCGCATAGGTGTGGGAGCGAAACCCTTGCTCATTACCTACTGACATTTCTGCCGCCTTTTTAACCGCCCGGGCAAACTCTTCTGCCCGCTGACGGATGGCAGATTCCAACTCGGCAACAGAAGGCATTAAAACTCTTTCACCCGGTAGGTTGGCTTGGGGAATATTATCTTCACCGGCTGACGATAAACCGGATGGCTGATTATCAATTCACCTGAGACCAGCCTGCCGATGTTGAACTTTAACTCCTTGTCCAAGAAGTTATATGCCTTTTCCTGAAGTTCGGCGGCAGCGCTTCTGCCAATCACCTTGGTGGCACAGTTGCCGGTTACCCGTTCATGCGCCTGGGACATAAACTGCTGGCAGGAGATTAAAACAACCCCCAGGGACCGACCGCGTTCAGCAATGTCTATCACATTCTGGGTAAGGGGTGAAACTTGGTGCCCAGAAGGCGCATACTTGTTTAACTCGTCAACAAAGATGATGATTTTGTCCGGCACCGGCTTGCCGCGACGCTCAGGCAGGTCTTCAGACTTGAGCCGGTAAACGGTGCGCAAGAGGTCGCCAAAAACCAGCATCTGCTCGTGGTCATAGAGTTTGGCAATATCCACAACATAGACATTGCCTCCTTCTAAAGTCTTAGCCAGTGTTTCGCCAAGAGGTTTTTCACCTCGGGAAAGGCTCTCTACAAATATGCCCGATTGCCTGGTCTTAACCATCCGGCGCATATGGCGACGGAAAACTCCCAGCGAGGTAGATTTAATATTGCGCCAGTCGCCCCTGCGATTAGGGTCATTAATCGGAGGACCATCAAGTAGATTGGTCCAACTGCTGACATCCTGAAACTCCCGTTCGTTAGTAAGAACACCCTCTCGAATCTCACTGATGATTGACTCAATAGTAGAGTAGGTATCAGGAACATCGGCAAAGAGCAAATCAAGTTTGTCCGCGGTGCTCCGAAAATCATAGGCATAAACGGTCGGGGTATTCGGCTCAATATAGCAGTTTGCCTGCCCATCGGGACCACGGGGAACAAAGTAATGGACATTATCAAACTTACCCGGTTGCAAACCCAATGCCTCCCATAGTTCCATCTGTTTAGCATCGGGTTGAACATCCGGCTCCTGGTCAATCTGCATCAGGTTGCCATGCTTAACATTCAAAAGAATTACCGCTATCTTCTTACGCTCCTCATCAGTTGCTTTCTGAAGCAATGCCTGAATCAGAAACATCGCATAAGAAGTCTTGGTTGCCAGACCAGAAATGCCGGTGATATTCAGATGGGCGGAAACCGGCCCTAAAAGATAGCGCCGGTCAAGATAGACGACACAGGCGTTCCCGTTGCTCATCTTAATCAACCCTGCCGGTATCCGCTCTTTTTCTGCCATATCCTTGATACCTAAAGCCTCGTGAATACCTTCTGGTGTGGCGAAACGCACCAGTTTTTCACTCGGCACCGGCATATAGATATCAGCGGTATTGGAAAGAACATTGGCGTGGGCAACGGTCGTGCCCTGCCGCGGTGTATTTGGTATCTCGGTGAGTTCGCCAAAGTTGGATGAGATATAGTTGGCGAGGTGATTTGGAGAATCGGTCCAGTGCTCAAGTATTGTTACAAGACCATAAGTTTTGCTTTTACCATCCCGTCCAATCTGGTCAACCTCAACGATGTCAAACGGGTTAACAATGACCCCGTCACCCAGCCAGAAACTGAATTTGTCCGATGTATTGGATGACCGGTCCGTGGCTGAGGTTTTGCCGATGAAATACTCTCCTTCATTCATGAAAACCTCCCTGACTTTGCTGCCATTTTATTGCACCCATTATCACCTCATTGGAAAAGAAACTATTTTTTATAACCTGCTCTGCCATATGAATTGGATAAATACAGCAGTGCCAGCGCTTATCCAAGCCATAGGGACAGACACTGCGTTCTGCGACCAGTGCCCTTGAAATCAAATCCAGTAGTTCCGCATCCACCGGCTTTTTGTCGGGCGTCGGTAGTTCCACCTTTACCACGCCCATCAATGGATAGTCAACCTGACGCTGTTCCCGCAACCGAACATACCAAAATGCCACCCGCCCATCGTAAGCACTGAACGCCACTGTGCGATGATAATGTGGTAAACCGGCAAGTATTGATGTTACATCCCTTTTATCTTTAATCCCGCCAAATCGGAACTCCGGCTGTTTAGAAAAGGCTTTTGCTACCCCGATTAAGTAGGGCGCCTGAATAAACCGGTCAAATTTGGTCGCCCCATCCAGTATCAGCCATTTGTCCTTATCCCTTTGGCCATCGGTTCTATTTATAAGTTTTGCCTCCAGTTCATGCATCTCAGCCCGCACCTTGCCACCCGCCTTATCCCGCGCATCCTTTTTATCTTCGGAAAGGGGGTCAGGTAGCTCATAGTTCACTATTCGGAAATAACCAGGACGTTCAATCCGCTCTAATTGATGCCAGACGGTATCAGAAACACCATTGCCCTGACCTGGCAATAATAACAATAACTGCCGCTCATTGTGAATAACGGAAAGAGCGCCGTGATCGTTGCGGTGAATAACCGCCGCGCCAATCTGGGCAAGCATAATTGGAAACGAACGACCCACTTCAACACCGGTCCCGAGAAAATAGGTGCGGAAACTGCCATCAATAAAAAAACGGAACAGATGATTTTCTGCGCGGAAGAGAGGAGGCGTTGAACGGTAAATTCTGTCAATGTTTGGCGTGGGCGATTCAGCAAACTCGGTTACTCTATTGATTGAGCGATTAATCAGGGCGTCATCAATTTCCTCCTGGTCCGGGCGGACAAGTTCTTCGCTGGCACCACCGGTTGCTGGAAGAACCTTAAGATGGCGGTTAAGAGCGTCAAAGGTTGGCGATATCTGCTTAAGCGGATTTGCCATCGGTTATGTCACCTAAATTTATTCCACTAATTTATTTCTGTCAAGCAGGTGCATCACCTCCATTAAAAATCTCAACTATAGGATAACCCGGACTGGCTGCGGTTTATAAATATAGTTTACCCTATATTTTCCCGCGCGGCAATAGCGCGAAGCCGTTTGCTGACTTCCCCTATTATCATCCGGCTGGGAGTTACTAAGGTTCTCCTGACAATGGGTTATGAGTTAATTGCTACCGGCTTTGTTTTAAGGGCGATTGCGAGGTTTTTTCTTCGTCGTCTTTTATTAGTTAATAAAAAGATGACGGCGCCCGCATAGGCGCCGTCAGGAGGTACGATGGTTCCTGTAACCGCTGAATTTTGTCGGGCTCGAGCGCTAAAATGTCAAAAAGAAGTTTAAACTATCCTCACCCGAAACCGGTAAAATTTTACCCACCCCACCCCCTCTGTCAAGGATATTTTATTTGCTTGTTTAGTTGCTGAATTCCAACAACTTACACAAAAAAGCCCGCATTGCTGCCAACCTGAATCTTTTTATCGTATTTTTAGGTGTTGAATTTGTAGTAAGTTAGCGAAATACACCCCCTGAAATCAAGAAAAAATCAAAATTTTACAAAAAAAGCAAAAAAAGCAGCCGTTTTATAGTGTAACTATTTGAAAAATTGAGTTTTACATTTTTAAAGCCGTTTGACTCCGCTCAGAAAGGTGATTCGGTTTGTTTGCGGTCAATTTTACTTGACATTATCGGCGGTATCATCCATAATAAGGTGTTTTATGAAAGGGCTTGTCCTCTGTGGCGGTCGCGGTACGCGCCTGCGCCCCCTTACCTATACATTCGCCAAACAGTTAATCCCGGTTGCCAATCGCCCGATTTTATCCTATGTGTTTGACCATCTCGCTGCTGCCCGGATTAAGGAGGTTGGGGTAATCATCTCACCGGAAACCGGGCCTGCGGTCCAGGAGTTCCTCGGCGATGGTGCCAACTGGAACACGAAAATCTGTTATATACTGCAAAATGAGCCGCTGGGTCTTGCCCATGCGGTCAAAATCGCCCGGGAATTTCTCGGTGATGAGCCGTTTGTGATGTACCTTGGTGACAATCTGCTTCAGGATGGCATAACCTCTGCCCTGAACACATTCTTTGCTGAAAATGTCGATGCCCTGATTATGCTAAAACCGGTCCAGAACCCTTCTGCCTTTGGTGTTGCCGTTCTCTCGGAAAAGGGCGACATCGTCCGCCTCGTGGAAAAGCCCAAAAATCCGCCCTCCAATCTTGCCCTGGTGGGTGTGTACCTGTTCTCACCGAAAATCCATTCGGTGATTGAAACCCTGCGCCCGTCCGCGCGCAATGAACTGGAAATCACCGATGCGATTCAGGCGTTAATCGAGCAGGGGGCACGGGTTAAACCGATTATGATTGAAGGCTGGTGGCTCGACACCGGTAAAAAGGACGACCTCCTTGATGCCAACCACATCGTCCTCAACACCTACTGCCCGCGCGCTATCGCCGGCACGGTGGCGCAATCCGAACTTATCGGCAATGTTTCCATCGCACCTGACGCCAAAATCGTGGATTCAAAAATCTACGGTCCCACCGTGATCGGTGCCGGTGCCGTTGTTGAGACTTCAACTATAGGACCCTACGCCTCAATCGGCAACAACTGCACCATCCGCAACTCCCACATTGAAGGGTCGGTCGTTCTCGAAAAGAGCACCATCATCGGCGTCAACCGGATAACCCGCAGTCTCATTGGCAGGCAGGTAAAAGTCCGGGCGAATCCGGAAAAAGAACACGACCTGCGCCTGCTTCTTTCCGACTCCAGCGAGGTTGAACTGTGAATAGCCCGTTTCAGGAGTTGGCGATTAAAGGTGTGTTTTTTGCCCCGGCGCTCATCAACACCGACGGGCGGGGATGGTTGTGTGAAACCTTTCGGCAGGACTGGTTTGAAACTGCCAACTTAACCGAACTCAATCCGGTGATGGGTTATGTTTCTTTTACCAATCCGGGTGCAATCCGTGGTCCGCACGAACACCGTTACCAGACCGATGTATTCGCCTTTCTTGGTCCATCGGACTTCCTTGTTTTTCTCTGGGACAACCGGCAGAACTCACCCACATTCCAGAATCAACTGAAATTAACCCTGGGCGCTTCCCAGCCGGCGCTTTTAATCGTACCGCCCGGTGTTGTCCATGGCTATAAAAACATCGGGTCTGTTCCCGGTCTGGTAATCAACACCCCGAACCGGCTCTATCGGGGCAGGAACCGTTCAGAACCGGTGGACGAAATCCGCCACGAAGACAATCCGGATAGCCCGTTTAAGATTGATTAGTATGAAAATCCTCATCACCGGCGGCTGTGGTTTCATCGGCTCAAACCTGATTTATTACCTGTTGAACAGCCATCCGGACTGGCACATCATCAACCTCGACAACCTCTCCTATGCCGCTCAGGGTAAAAACCTTGCCCCGCTGGACAAAAACCCCCGCTATCGCTTGATTGTCGGCGCAATTGAAGACCAAAAGACGGTGCTCGCCGCATTAAACGGCTGTGATGCGATAATCCATCTTGCTGCCCAAACCCATGTTGACCGCTCAATTGTCAACCCGTTGCCATTCGTCCACACCAATACGCTCGGCACCCAGGTACTGCTTGATGCCGCGCGCCAGGCAAGCATTCCACGGTTTGTCCACATCTCAACCGATGAGGTTTATGGCGCTTTGCCCGAACACGCCCCGCCCTTCACCGAACAGCACCCGCTCGCACCCCGTTCCCCTTACGCCGCCTCCAAAGCGGCTGCTGACCTCTTGGTCCTCGCATCTTATGAAACCTTCAATATGCCGGTAATTATTATTCGGCCCTCAAACAACTACGGACCCTACCAGTTCCCGGAGAAGTTTATCCCTTTGGCAATTACCAACCTCCTTGAAGGTAAAAAGGTCCCGGTTTACGGCACCGGGCAGAACATCCGCGACTGGATATTTGTTGAAGACACCTGCCGGGCAATTGAAACGGTCCTGCTCAAAGGCACAACGGGCGAAGTTTACAACGCCGGCGGCGCCTGCGAAAAACGCAACATCGAACTAATCCAGGCGATTCTCAACCTGTTGGGCAAAGACAACGAGTGGATTGATTTTGTGCCCGACCGGCCCGCCCATGACTTCCGTTACGCCCTTGACAACAGTAAAATCAACCAACTTGGCTGGCGCCCGACCGTGGACTTCACCACCGGCATTGAACGCACCGTCCGCTGGTATCAGGAACACCCCGAATGGTGGCAACCGTTAAAACGGCATCTGCAACGCGGGGTGCAGGGCTTCTGGACTTAACCGATTGACTCCAATCCGAAATCGGCTAATCTATCACCGATGAGCGAAAACCTCGCTGCCGACCTTTCTGCCCGTCCCCTTGAACTGGGCATTGAGGCGGTTGACCCGCTTGAAACCGAAAGACTGCGCCGGGTCATCACCGCCCAGGAACCGGGCTCAAATTTGAGTGGACTTCCGGCTGAAGAGATGCTCCGCCGTCTGGGCATCTTAACCGCCCAGGGCAAGTTGACCACCGCCGGTATGCTCCTTGTCGGTAAAGAGGAACTGCTCCGTATGACCATTCCGGGCCACAGCGCCATCTACCTCCATATGAAAAACGATGTTGAATACGACCGCCGCATCGACTCCACCAAACCGCTGCTCGCCCTTTTGGAAGAGTTCACCAATTCGGTTGAGCCCCACAACCGCATCTTCACCCTCAAGTTCGGGCTTTTTCACTTCGAAATTCCCGACTTTCCGCCCGAGGTTTACCGCGAGGCGCTGCTCAACGCCTTCACCCACCGCGACTACTCAATCCCGGCACCGGTTTATCTCCGCCACTTTCCTGACCGGCTGGAAATCTCCTCACCGGGCGGATTTTTAAGCGATGTCACGCCGGAAAACATCATTGGCCATGAGCCCATCAGCCGCAACCCGCTCCTTGCCGAAATCCTGGAACGGATTCGCCTGGTCGAGCGCGCCGGAATGGGCGTCAAAAGGATGTTTCAAATCCTCCTCTCCTATGGCAAAGAGCCACCCGCTTATGAATCGGGCGCCGACTTTGTCCGGGTTACGCTCCGCTCGGGCCGGGCTGAAGGCAAAATTGACGAAAACTTTGCCCGGTTTGTTGTCCGCTGCCAGCAGGAGGGTAAAGCACTCACCCTTGCCGACCTCCTACTCCTCAACTGGCTGAAACGCAACCGCGAACTCGACCTGACCGAAGCCCGTACCATTCTGGGCCGGTCAGAACGGGAGGCGCACGAGGCGCTCACCGCAATGGTCAACCGCGGGCTTCTTGAACCGTTTGGCGAAAAAAAGGGGCGGGTTTACCGGTTATCAAAAATGGCTTATGCCCGGCTCCGTAAATCGGTCACCTATTACCCGTTTCGCCGTGCCGAATCCGCCTATGCCGAATCCGCCATCATCAATTACCTTGAAGACCTTTCTGGACCTGAAGAGACCCGCTTCATCACCAACGAGATTGTCCGCACCCTTTTGCGCGTCTCACCGGACCAGGCAACCCATCTCCTTACCCGTTTGGTAAAACAGGGTAAACTTACCCTCAAGGGCAAAGGCAGGGGCGCCCGCTACTACATCAGTAAAACGCAATAGCAATTCCAGCCATTTTACTCAACAGATGCCCTCAAGGAGGGCAGAATAGGACCACGCCAACCTGAATTTCCCTTACTATCCCCGATACCGTCCCGGGGTTGGGTAGGGAAAATCGGGCAAAATCAGTATAAGACACAAAATATCAATGTTTTATCTAAAAACAACCTGTCCTGGTCTGTATACTTTAAAGTATACTTGTCATTGTTGGGGGTCTTAATGGAAACCTTATTTCATAACAACGAAGCCGGGCACTGGGGCAACAGTTCATCCGCACTGTTCAAAAACCAATTTCGGGTATTTTTTGACCGGCAGATATTATCAAGTATAATATGACGATATAAACCTTAAAGGAGGACTGGTGAGTAAAACAATCGCCCTCAGCATTTTTTTTGTGCTGAGCATCAGTGTAACTACCGCCTTGCCCGCAGACCATTTTCGTTCCGGGCAAATTCACCGCTTTTCATCCGAACCCGGTGAGGAAATTAATTTCATCTCTTTCAGCAACGGCTTTACCATTGACACCCGCTATGGCGAACCCAGCCTGCCGGTTGATTTGCGTCTTGAACCCGCTGAAGCCCGCTACTTCATCGTCCAGTTTACCGGACCGATTCAGCAATCCTGGTTTTCCCAACTGAAAAACCTCGGTGTAAAAACCATTGGCTATCTGCCCTATTACGCAACAATCGCCCGTTTGACCCCAATGCAACGGGAACAGGTCGCAAAACTGCCTTTTATCCGCTGGACCGGCGTCTTTCAGCCCGCCTACAAAATTCAGGCCGAACTGCTGAACAGCACCGAACCAAGAGACATCGCGATTCTCGTAACACCCGGAGAACTGGCAACCCCGCTTGAACAACTTATCACCCTTCAGGGTGGAACCGTTGTCCAGACAACCGAAAGCCCGTTTGGCACCGTGATTCAGGCGCGGCTTTCAGGCTGGGCAATTCCCTTAATCGCCCGCGCGCCTGAGGCGTTCTGGATTCAGGAGTGGACCGAACCGAGCACCGCTAACAACCATGGCCAATGGGTCACCCAATCAGGCTGGCGCGCCACCGCACCACCCGACACCTCAACCGCGGCGCGTCCTGTGTGGCGCAATGGGGTACGGGGTCAGGGTGTCATTTTGTCAACCACCGACACCGGCTTGAACCTTGGCCACGATATGTTCCGCGACCCGGCACTACCTGTTACCGCGCCGGGCATCTGGCCCGACCATCGCAAGGTGGTCGCCTACAAAAAGTACGGCACCGCCGATGCAACCGAAGGTCAGTACCACGGCTCCCATGTCAACGGCACCGTTGCCGGTGACGACTCAATTACCGGTGGCACCAGTTACTACGACGGAATGTCAATCAAGGGACGCCTNTACTTTGTTGACCTGACCAACGGCACCAGTTTCGTTCTCGGCACCGACCTCTGGACATTATGGGACACGGTCTATTTTGGCCGGGGATTGCCGGATTCGCTCCGACCAATCAAACAGCACTCCGGCTCCTGGGGCTGGTCCAACTCCTCAGGCACCTATCTTCTTCAGGACGCCTCAACCGATGCCTTCATCTGGGCGCACAAAGACTTTTTGAACATTATGGCAGCAGGTAACGAGTACTCCACCCGTAGAATTCGCAATCCCGGCATTGCGAAAAATGTGTTGACCGTGGGCGCACTTCAGAACGGCACCGCCTCCAATACCATCGCCTCATTCTCCAGCCGGGGCCCAACTCAGGACGGCAGGCTCAAACCGAGCATTATGGCACCGGGCGAGGGAATTTACTCTGCAACCCGCACCGGCACCAACACCTACCAGTCAATGGACGGCACCTCAATGGCAACGCCGATGACCAGCGGCGCTGTCGGACTCATCCGCTGCTACCTCCAGGAAGGGTTTTATCCGACCGGCACCCCGACACCGGAAAACCGCCTCTCCTACATCTCCGCGGCGCTGCTCCGCTCAATGACCATCGCCTCCGCAGACCCGAACATCGGTTCCTACACGCCCCCGGACAACAACATCGGCTGGGGTAGAATTGATGTCGATTCGGTACTCTACTTTGCCGGCGACAACCGGAAACTTCTCTTAAAAGACGACACGATTGGCATCGCCACCGGTGAGTATGCCGAACAGCAGTTCCTGGTTGAAGGTCAAATCCCGTTAAGGGTTGCCCTTGCCTGGTCGGACACCGCCGCGGCGCCGAACGCCAATCCCACCCTTGTCAACAACCTGGACTTAGAACTGATTTCACCCACCGGCACCTATTACCGCGGCAACAAGTACAGCGCGGGCCAGTCAATCGCCAACCCCACGGGCTGGGACTCAATTAACACCGAAGAGTGTTGCCGAATCAACGCCCCGGACACCGGCGTGTGGACAATTCGGGTTTATGGCCGCAATGTCGCCACCAGCACCCGGCAGCCATTTGCCTGGACAATCACCGGTGCACTCGCCCTGCGCACGACAACCCACGATGCCGGCGTAATGGCAATCATCACCCCAAATGGTGACATCGACTCCGGCACCGTCATCACACCCCAGGCACTAGTCAAAAACTACGGGACAACCGACGAAGACATCACGGTGGTGTTCAACATCTCATCTATCTACACCGATACCCAGACCGTAACGCTTGCCGCCGGTGCCACAGAAACGCTTGACTTCACACCCTGGACCGCGGAAGCGGTCGGTACTCACACCGCAACATCCTTCACCACCCTTGTCGGCGACGAAAACCCGGGGAACGACACCGCCCGTTTTGAGTTTGAAATCCTGCCCGGTACCGGTATTCAAGAAGAGATTGCTGCCCGTAATCGGGTATCTCTTGCTCCAGCAGAACCTAACCCCTTCCGCAACAATGTCCAGCTCCGCTTCAACCTGCCTGTAGCCGGCACGGTAAAACTCCAGATTTTCTCGGTGACCGGCGAACTCGTCGCGAACCTCCTCAACACCGAAAAACCGGCTGGCACCCACACCGTCATCTGGAACGGTAATCTGAAAAACGGCAAAGGTGCCAACTACGGCGTCTTCTACTGCCGGCTCACCGCAGGCAACACCGTGCTCACCCGCAAACTCATCAAAACCCGATAAAGCAAACCAGCATCTTGCGGGGCGTCAGGCTCGTCCTGACGCCCCGTTCTATTTCCCGCGTTCCCGGAGATAAATATCGCCACCGCCCGCGGTATTGACATCGCTATCTCGCTCGTTATTATAAGGCGGTGGCGGCAAAATCGCTCTTGCTTCTTGTTCTTCTCCTAACCGCAATTCGGGCGGAGTGGGTTTCCGTTGGACCGGACGGCGGCAACATCCAGATTCTAACAATTGACCCCCAGAGCCCGAACCGGATGCTGGCGATACCTTATGAAGGTCGGGACACACCGCGCGTGTTTGTCACGGTTGATTCTGGCGCCCACTGGCAGACACTGAGCCGGTTTGGCAGTTTCTCCCCCCTAACAATGGCGATTGACCCGTATCAAGCCCATCGGGTTTATGCCCTGGACGGTGGCGGCAATTTACTTCTTTCAACCGACAGCGGCGTATCCTGGCGTCCGGGCTCTTTGCCCGCACTCAACTTCACCCTGAAACCAGACCCGCACACCCCGGGCCGGCTCCTGGTCGGTGGTTATGATGTTGTCAATGGCAACTACCTGCCGGCAGTGCACATATCAACCGATTTCGGTGCACACTGGGTCAGGGTGACTCCTGACTCAACCGCCCTTAACCAGCAAGTTCTTTGTATTGAATTTGACCCAGCGGTTAGAGATGTCATCTGGCTCGGATGCTCTGACTCCCTCGTTTATCGGACAACCGACGCCGGGATAACCTGGCAGCGCCGTAGCACCGGTTTACCTCCGTACGCCACGATTCAGGTGTTGTCCGTTAACCCGGAGCACGGCGCTATCGCCCTTGCCGCCACAGCGTACGGGCTTTACCGTTCGACCAATGCGGGGATAACCTGGCAAAGCGTCGGTGTTACCCGTGCCCTTGCCGCCCAATTCCCCTTAACCGATGGCGCAATTGGTTATGCGATTGGTTACGACACTTTAACCCAATCCTACCAACTGTTTGTCTCCCGCGACAGCGGCGCAACCTGGCGTGTGGCACAGCCCGGAATCGTCCTTGACAAGGGCGGCGGTATGATTGCCGACCCAATCGTGCCCAACCGCGCCTTTGTCTATTGCCCGAAAGGTGTTTACTGGACCAACGACGGTGGCAACAACTGGTCAGAGCGCCATTCCGGAATGCGGTTTGCTCACATCTCAACCATCAGTGTCAGTCCTGCCGACTCCAATCGGGTGTATCTGGAGTTTTATGAGAACGGGATTTTTAAGTCCACGAACGGCGGCAACACTTGGCGCCGGTGTTCCGACTTTCTCGCCTGCGGCAACATCTGCGGGATTGGGATTGCGCCCGGTAGCGGCACCGACATCCTTTACGCCCTGGAAGGCAAGGGTTGAGGGTCAGCCGAGCTCTTTAAGAGCACCGACGGCGGGTCCGTCTGGGAACAGAAAGACTCCTACTACGACGATGGTGGGTGCTGCCTTGTCCATCCTGCCAATCCCGACTTAATCTTCACCGGTGGCAGGGGACCGGTGAGCCAGACCAACTGGTCTTTTGTTGTCTCCCGCTCTACCAACGGTGGTAGCAANTGGACCCGATACAACCTTTCGGGCTCAAGCACCGGTTTCTGTTATACGCTCGCCTGCGCCCCATCTCAGACCGAAATCGTCTATGCCGCAGGCGAGGTTGCGGGCCTGGGTGCGGTTTACCGCTCGACAAACAACGGAGTTAACTGGACTCGGACAAGCCAGGCACCAATTGAAACCGTTTTCAGTCTTGCTGTCCATCCCCGAAATCCCAATCTTATCTACGCCGCCACCAACGGCGGTGTCTACCGGTCAACAGACGCCGGAACAAACTGGACCAATCTCATTTCCCGGCGCGGCATGCGGGCGCTAAAAATCTTCCCGAACGCAGCCGACACCATCGTTGCCGCCGGTGATTACGGGGTGCTGCTTTCCACCGATGCCGGAACCCGCTGGCAGGAGATGAACGAAGGGCTGGAATGTCTGCGGATAACCAGCCTTGAGTTTGTCTATGCCCCGGAACTCAGCCTTTTCGCCGGAACCAATGGCGGTGCTGGCTACCGCTGGGCTTTTCCTTCTGGCGCGGGCGAAGTTGCTCGCTCTCATACCCCTTCGCTGCGAATTTCGCCCAATCCAGCAACCCGTCGCATCGTCTTCCAGACCGACGAACCAGCGGCAGACCTCGCTCTCTACGATGCGCTGGGCAGAAAGGTGTGGCATGGTCCTGGCGCCCGAACAATGACAATTGATGTCAGTCGCCTGCCCAGCGGTGTGTACCACCTTGAAGCCCAGACCGCTCAGGGAAGATGGCTCAGCCGGTTTATTGTTGCCCGCTGAACAATAATTTATCCTTGACTCTTATCAGTTAATCAAAACCGCCTTTTTGACTTCCTTTGCCCCTTTTACTTTGAGGAAGTATATCCCGTTGGGAATTGACCGCGTATCCCAGACACCGCATCCCTGGGAAGTTTTTAGCCGGGAAACCGCTCTTCCGGAACGGTCGTAAATTAGAATTTCCGCATCTTGACTACCAGCAGGACTCAACCGGATTTGTACCACACCCCGCGCCGGATTGGGCATAACAACCTGCGGTCCAAAAAGCCTGTTGACCGGCATCGGCAACCTGCTTTCTTCTAATCCGGTCGCCTCTACTGTCGTAAACTTTATCGCCCTGCCCGGCGCAATCGGCGCCGCGCCGTGATGGTAGTTACCGTTGTAAAGCACCTGAATCGCAATCGTGCGGGTCGGGTCCTGAATCCCGATTGTAGAACTGGTCGTATAATTTGCGGTTTTGTACTGAAACACAATCACATTGTCGCCGGTTGGTGTCCGCACCGTAGAGTCGTAGATTAACACCTGAAACTTATCACGCACGGTGCGGGGCTCGTAGTAACAGACGCTGTCGTATTCAATCACCAGCCGGTGGTTCAAAGAGTCGTAGTGGTAATAAACAAAACCGGCGTTGTTGTAGCCCGGATACAGGTCGTCCCAGTTGACACAGATTACCCCGGGTGGTGTCCCGGAACCGGGTAACGGTTGATTGGTGTAGTGCGGCTGGCGGTAGAAGCCTGGGCAGAGCCAGCCATCAGCCGAAATGGAAAGCGAGTCGTAAACCCGGCCATAAAAACGGAAAGCGCCAAAACCTTCGGGAATCTTAATCACCTTTACGCTGTCGTTGTGGGGAAAAGTCAACCGCGTTCCGACGGTGTTGACCTCCACCCATTGGTAAACCGGATGTTGAATCCAGGCGGTGTCAATGTCATCATACGCCCAGTAGATTGGTGGCTGGCTGTTGTCTGGAATCGGGTCGGTGATGAGATAGCGCCCGACCGGTATGACAAACCGTCTCTGATAGCTGGTCTCCTGTGCCGTGATAACCAGTTCAAACTGAACCGGATGCTCGCGGGGGGTATTAACCGTTGCGACCATTGTGTAAGGTTCGCTCCCGATAACAGATTCACTTGCCGGGATATCGCCCAAAAACAGGCTGTCCACAAACAGGGTGACAAAACTGTCCGCAGTGCTGAGCCGGGCACTTACCGCATGGGCATCAACGACCCCGAAGTTTTTCAAAGTCACATACACGCCGACACTCTCTCCTGGGTCCCAGAACCTGTTGTTGTTGCCCGCACCGTCATCTACCCAATAGCGCAGCAAGTCCAGCAGTGGCTTGTTCAACGGCACCGGCTCACCCAGAAGCGCCAATCCCGCAACACCGGTTTTTGTCACCTGGGTGCAGAACTCATTGTTGTTATAACCGGCACCGATTGAGTCGCCCGCTGAGTGATAATATGGATTTGCCGGCCAGAAGTCCTCAATACCGCAGAATGCGACATACCAGTTGGTCCAGAATGGCCCGTGGTCTGAATTCTGGTTGTCGTTCACCATCTGCTTGTAAATCGGTAGCCCGGTGTAGGTGTCCGCCACTGCGGTGAACCAGTCAACAAAAGGCTCACAGGCAGGATTCGCTATCTTCCCCAGCACATCAAGGTTCTCGGGTGCCGCATCCACATAACCAATCATATCAAAGTTCAGAACCCCGAGGATTGAGTCCCCCTGGGCTCGTGCCTGATTCGCATAGTATGTACTGCCGTAAAGCCCGAACTCCTCACCGGAAAAGGCGATAAACCGCAGGTCGTTTTGAAAAGAAAACCCCTGAGTAACCCGTGCCGCCTCAATCACCGCCGCGGTGCCTGAGGCGTTGTCGTCCGCACCTGGTGCATTGCTTGGTGCATAAGAGTCAAAATGGCCGCAGACCACCGCATAAGGGTTGCGCTGACCGCGCACCCCGTACTTAATCCCGATTACATTCGGCGCATGACCCGAGGTGTGGTATTGCATCAGCACCGTGTCACAGCCATAGGCGATGAACTTCTGCCTTATCCATTCTGCCGCTGCCCGGCAGGAGTCGGATGTTGAGTAGCGGGTCCGGTAGCGCTGTAACCGCCGGACATAAGAAAGAACCGAATCGGCTGACACTTGGGAGATTATCTGTTCCACCAAAGGATTGGAAAAAACTGGGGGCGCCTTCCATTCCGATTTATTAAAAACCCAGCCTTGCAGGTCCACACGACCTAACATCGCCGGCAACTTCATCAATTGCTCAACCCTGTCCGGCTCGACCGCGACCAAAAACTCCGCGCCGTCAAAATCGAGAATCCGCGCCCATTTCCCCAGCTCCTCCCTTGCCGTCCAGTTAACAAGCCGCACCCGGTAGTACAACTTGTCAAAGGGGTCAAAATCCAGCACCCTGCCGCCGTACGCTGTAATCTGCTCCTTTTTACCAACAATCAGCACGCCATTGTCAGTCTGCCCCACAACACGAAATTTTTCTGCCAGTTGCTCAGGCGCAACCCCGGGAACAATCGCCAGAAACTCTTCGGCAAACAGGGCACACAACGCTACACCTAAAATCAAAACCGTCCTTTTCACTTTTACTCCTTTTTTTGTATTAAATATAATTTTACTAACAG
>JGI11944J13513_1001526_pt1 | contig 18336 bp, 16 predicted proteins | sample TerdegcoTASludge_FD_13513 | JGI IMG/M metagenome (IMG submission 13513) | reverse complement strand
TTTGGAGTTTTTCGATTGGGGTCGAAAAACTCCAATCTCTAATTTAGAGGATTATCCCACAGTTCTAGGGAAGTTTCCATACACTGTCTTATTAGACGCTTACGATCAAAAGGAAATTACTTTTCGCTTAAATGTTCCAAATTCTGCCAAGGCTGGTTTGTACAGTTGTGAGGTAACTATTATTGCCAGAGGGAGAGAAGATTTAAATAAAAGTATGACCGAAGGTGTTTACAAAAGCACGAGCGAAGACGTTAACAAAGATGTGATAGAAGATGCTAATAAAAGTACGGATGTGGATGTTAACAAAAGTGTGACCGAAGATGTTTAGCTAATACGTTTATTTTCAGAAAAAATTTATCCGTTCAGCAAGCTTGCGCGTTGAGCCTGACTATTATATCCTGCGAATATTCGATGAGGCGTAACTCGGCTTCATTTGCTTTAAGGGCATGCTCAGCCTGTTTGCGCACGGTGTATCATTAATCACACCGGTCAAACCGGCAAGTTGTTTGCCTTTCTTGACTTATTTACATGTGGTATATTTATTATATTTTCGATATAAGTTGTCAAAATAAGTTGTCAAAACCCTTTTTATGCCAGGATACCTATATATGAATTGTTAATATATGCTTGATTAGCTGTTTTCAACTATATCCCATTTGTTGCAGCGTGAGCCCCAGCGTCCGATAACTTTTTCTCCCTCGTAAATCTCAACTATTTCACAAACGTTTGGACAACCGTCACAGTCAAAATTACCGGTACGGTATGGGAGCCCCATTATTTTAAGTCCTTTAAAGCGGGTTTTGCCGGTCAAGGCAACTTCTTCCCTGGCTAGCTGGGCCGCGCCGATTGCCCCCATTATTCCGAAATGCTCCGGTATTTGTATGGGCATGCCTAGGGCTTCTTCAAAAGCGGCTCTGATGCCCACATTGGCGGCGACCCCGCCCTGGAACATCACGGGCGGCAATATTTCTTTGCCCTTGCCGACGTTATTGAGATAATTCCGGACCAAAGCCTGGCACAAGCCTTTGATGATATCCTCAACCTTATGTCCCATTTGCTGTTTGTGGATCATGTCCGATTCGGCAAAAACTGTACACCTTCCGGCCACACGGACAGGGGTTTCGGAACGGAGCGCCAGTGCCCCGAACTGGTCAATCGGGATATTTAGCCGGGAAGCCTGCTGGTCCAGAAACGATCCTGTGCCGGCCGCGCATACTGTATTCATAGCGAAATCAGTAACAATTCCTTCGCGTAGAATGATAATCTTTGAATCTTGGCCGCCGATCTCAAGAACTGTCTGAACATCGGGAATGAGCATGGATGCCGCTACGGCGTGCGCGGTTATCTCGTTTTTAATCACATCCGCTCCGACCATTACTCCGGCCAGATAACGGCCGCTCCCTGTGGTGCCAACCCCCGCGATTTCTAAATCCGCGGGAAGCAGACCGGCAGTCTGTTTCAGCCCTTCCTGGATTACTTCGATGGGCCTACCCTGAGTGCGCAGATAAAGACCGGTGAGCACTGCCCCGGTCTCGTCAAGAATGACGACGTTTATACTCACTGAACCGACATCAATACCCAAGTATGCCTTCATAACAATCCTTTCCATATTACTAGCATGTAAAAGACTCGATTCCACTCTGGAATTGTTTTTTTCTCTTCAGCAAATCAACAAAGGCTTCAAGCCGTGTATTCATGCCGGCTTTTCCTGTCTGCTCGTCAAGGAAAAAAGTAAGAACGGGGATATTATAATCTTTACTTACCTTTGTTAGGATGGTACGTGCCACTATCTCCGGAATACAAGTAAATGGAGCGAGCTGGATTATCCCGTCGAAGCCGCGTTTGGCATAGAGGACGGTGTGACCGATAGAATCCCGGCCATGCCCTCCAATTAGTTCAGGAAGGTAAGGAGAAGCAGCTTCTTTAACTGTAATGCCCTCTGACGTTTCGTTCCACGAGTTATCCCTGGTCCAGCCGGTTAGGAACATCGATTTTTCCACTTCAACCCCCAGGTTTCCAAGAGTCTCTTCTATTTCCAAATTGCTGGCCGGTTCTAAGAGAACGTAGATTTCCCCCACGATGCCGACTTTCAAAACATTGCGATTGGCATCCTGGGGAATGCTGTTAAGCGCTTCCAGAGCGGTGGATTCGGCTTCAACAATTTGTTCGGTGGTATATGCCTGATCGATCCATTCCAGGGCTTTCCTGTAAACTTTCGTAGTGTTGCCGCGGTTGATTTCCCTTGGCCGTACTATATGGCTCAGTTTTTCAAGGTTATCCAGAGCTTGGAGCTTGCGCCACGCCCGCTTTACATGGGCGATAATGCCTTTGATGGAAATGCGTGCCTTGTTTAGCGCGCGAACACTTTTATAAAAATTAAAGGGGTGCAGACGAGGTGGTTCAATAACGATCATTTTGACCTTGTATCCTAAATCACTGAGTAATTTATGGTGTAGCATGGCATATTCCCCGGCACGGCATGGTCCGACGCCGCCCGAGGTGACAATAGTGTCGATTCCCATTTCTATTGTTTCCAGATAGGTGCCCATCAGTATTTTTAGCGGAAAACAGGCAAATTCAGGAGTGTATCTGATCCCCAGGTCTAAAGTGCGTTTGCTTGGGCGCGGTGGAACCACCACCTCGTTTCCTAAATCTTCAAGAAACATTTTAAAGGTCCGGTAGGATTCACCCATGCGCGGGAAAGTTATTTTAGACATGCCAACGCCTCCTTCCGACGCTTCACCATGTCAACAAAGGCTTCAAGACGCGTAGACATGCCGGCTTCGCCAGTATGCTCGTCAATCATCAAAGTCATAAAAGGAATGTTTTTGTACTTCTTCGCTTCCAGTTCAATAAACTTGTTCAACAGCGAGTCCGGCCCGCATCCGAACGCGGTGAGGTGAAGCATACCGTCAATACGTCCCTGTTTAAATAATAGATGGGCGGCTTTTAAGGCCCTGTCGCTGAAAGTCCAAAAAAGCCGTTTCGGCAAGCCGCAATTTTTCTGCCAGGCCAACAATAACGGGGAAATATTCTCAGTGGTAATAGTACCTACTCCCAAACGCCGCAGTTTATCCAAAAGATTGACAGAGATAAAACTGTCATAGATGTTGTATGGATAACCAATAACTGCAAAATTAAGGCTTGGCTCAGGAGGCTTTGACAAAGACCCCGGTTTGCGCAATAAGCTCATCGCTTCATGTGGATTCCAGCCGCTCTGTAATAGTTTGTTATAACGGTTCAAGGTGCGGCATGCCTTTTTATAAGCTCGAAAAGATGAGTGCTTACTGGCATTGAAAATACTGCCAATTTCCGTGTAAGCTTTGAGCATGGCAAAATAACCCTGGCGTGAGTCCATGCGAATATCGATAACCGGCGGCAAACCGGTTATCGAATGCCTGATCATATCCGGCAAACCAAGGAATTTGGGGCAGTATATAGTTTTACGGTTAACGCAGACAACTCTAGGAATAAAGAGGTAGTCAACACGGTCTTTAAGCCCCATGACGTGCCCGAAAAAAATCTTAACTGGCACGCATGCGTCAGCAAGCGCCTCACGAACACCATTGTTCAGTATATCTTTAGTCGTTTTTCCAGAGGTAACTACCTGAACGCCGATTTCGTTAAAGAAGGCCTGCCACAACGGGTAATAGATATAATATAGTAAAGCGTTGGGGATGCCGACTTTAACAGCCAAAACAAGGTTTCCTCCCTTTTTGTCAAGGCAAATTCCGTATAACTATATGAACTATCAGGCATGTTATACCAGCAATTATGTATAAAAGAATTCTATGCCCGGGGAAAAAATCCTTCAAAGTTCGGTATTAAAACTATAACCATCATATCAATGCGGGGAAAAAAAGAAATATTGCAGGATATTGGCGATATACAGAGAAATAATACTGCAATGATGTCTATCCGGTTTTGGATCATTGTTGGAAAGGTGTGATAATTTTGGCCGGTAAAGAAGGGGAAGTCCTTTTGGCAAAGCGAGTATATGAAGGAAATATCATTAACTTGAGAGTCGATACAATCACTTTGCCCGGCGGGCGAACTGCGAAACGTGAAGTTGTAGAGCATTCCGGCGCGGTCGCGGTTGTGCCTGTGAATGAAAAAGGAGAAATCCTCCTGGTGAGACAGTACCGCCATGCCACCGGAAAATCGTTGTTAGAAATACCCGCCGGAAAGTTAGAGCCGGGTGAAAGCATGACGGATTGCGCCGGGCGAGAATTACTGGAGGAAACCGGGTATGAGGCAACTAAATTAAAGAAAATGGTTAGTTTTTTCAGCACCCCTGGCTTTACTAATGAAATGCTGCATCTTTTTTTGGCCACCGGACTTGCTTATAAAGGGCAGAAGCTGGATGACGAAGAGGATATTGATGTGTTGACCATGCCGTTTGGACGCGCCATCGAGTTGATCTGGAAGGGGGAGATTTGTGACGCTAAATCAATTGCGGGTATATTGGCCGCGCCGCATTACCTTAAAGAAAGCTAACGGGCCATTGGTACCCTGTTAGCTTTTCATTAACCATAATAATTATAACGGCATTAATTGATAGTCATGGAAGAGAGCATCTCATGTTTCAAATACACTTCAAAAACAATTTCTTTTCCATTAAGTCTTGCCAACTGCCGTCCCGGGGGTAATTTCCCATCGTGGCCGGGTGAATACCTCCTGTCGGCTATACTGATAATGGTCGGGGTGAGTTGCCGGGCGATTACCTTAGCCTTGCGGTCTCCGCCGGCGCCGGCGTGAATTACTCCCCGGCAGCAGCCCATTACCAGCACGTTCCCGCCGGACACTATTTCGGCGCCAGGGTGAACGTCTCCGAACACAACGACGTGTTCGGGCGATGATATTTTCTGGCCGGAGCGCAGGGAGCGGCGCACTAAAAGGGCCGCCTCACCGGATCCGGCATTAGTGTATGTCTTAGGGGCCGGCGCTAAATCTGTCTTTATTCCCATGTATTCATCTGTGTTAGGTACTAATCCATATTGTCTGCAAATGCTTACCAATTCGTTTTTTTGGTCGGCTGGAATGTCCTTCTGGTTTTGGAATAGTGAAAATTTCGCTCCTTTAAAAAACCCTCGGGCAGACTCCATCTTGCGCAGGAGGTTCTCCTTAATATCTTCGAAATCACAGCTTGAATCAAGGACGATCACAAGACCGTTCCTGGTTCCCTTAATTCTGACCGTATCTTGATTCATAATCGACCCCTTCCCCCATATTTTTCATTGATTATATTATTTCGATTCATTTGGCTAATTTCCTCTTTGTTATAAAAATAATCAACAATAATTAGAAGCATGGGTGAATAAAAACACTTTATTTGCGGTACCCTCAAATAAGTAATATTGTTCATCGGGGAGGAGGTGAATAAAAATGGCAATTGTTGAAGTAAGTGTAGTGCCGATGGGAACACCTACGCCAAGTATCTCCAGCTACATTGCCGATTGCTGCGAATTGGCAAAAAAGGAGGGCGGCATTAAAAGCCAGGTAACTTCTATGTCAACTATTCTTGAAGGTGATTTGGACAAAGTAATTGATGTGGTTAAAAAAATGCATCAGGAGCCTTTTAGAAGCGGTGTGGGTAGAGTTGTTACATCGGTAACTATTGACGACAGGCATGACAAACCTGATTCTATGGCAGCACGTGTGGATTCTGTAAATAATGTAGATCTTTAATCTTGCGTTTGTTTTAATTTTTTTGATAGTTTTCCGCTACGGTGGCATAAATAATATTACTGATTTTATCTTGTAAAAATACACAGAACAAGCCAGGGGGTAGAGAAATGTCTGAATGGAGGAAAGATCCCATCGTCGACCGTTGGGTTATTATTTCCACCGAGCGCGGGAAACGGCCAAATGACTACAAGGATATATCGGAAAATAAAAAAACTCATGAATGTCCCCTATGTGTTGGGAAAGAAAATTTCACGCCGCCAGAAATTATGGCCTACCGTGAGCCAGGCAGTCAAAACAACAGGCCCGGTTGGTGGGTTAGAGTAGTTCCCAACAAGTTTCCCGCTTTGAGGGTTGAAGAGGAATCTTCTTTGAGTCAGCAGGGGATATACATGTCTATGAACGGGATCGGCGCGCATGAACTCATTGTGGAATCTCCCAGCCATGAGCCCGGTCTCGATACCCAGACAGAGAAACAAGTGGAAGAAGTTATTTGGGCGTGGCGGGAACGCTCTCTGGATCTAAGAAAAGACTCCAGGCTAAAGTATATCCAGATCTTTAAAAATACTGGTCCGGTGGCAGGCGCCTCCCTGGAACATACTCACTCCCAGCTTATTGCTACACCTTTGGTCCCTGTAGAAGTCGTTCAAGAATTGAACGGAGCGAGGGAATATTCTTCCCGGCACGGATCATGTGTCTATTGTGACATGGTCAGTCAGGAAATCGCCGAGCAGTACAGAGTTGTTGTTGAAAGCAGCAATTTTTTGAGTTTTAGTCCTTTTGCTTCCCGTTTTCCTTTCGAAACTTGGATTGTACCGAAGGAACACCAATATGATTTTGGGCAGATCCGCGAAGAAATGGTGAGAGACTTGGCCGGTATTTTAAGGACGACTTTACGCAAGATTGCCATAATGATTAGAAATATACCATATAATGTGGTTCTTCATACCGCACCAGTGAATATCCAAGAAGAAATGCATTATCACTGGCACTTGGAGATCATGCCGCGCCTTACCATAATGGCGGGATTTGAACTGGGAACGGGGTATTTTATTAACCCGACTCCACCTGAAATGGCCGCACAAGCCCTCAGGGACACGGAAGAGTTCTATCCTCTGCATGACGGGTCTAGCCGGGAGGTGTATCATTATGTTTGATCGTCCCTTGAAAATTCTCCTTGTTTCGTCCGAGGTGGTTCCTTTTGCAAAAACGGGCGGACTGGCTGATGTTGCCGGCTCCCTGCCAAAGGCACTGGCGACCGTTGGCAACGATAGCTTGGGCAACGATGTCCGGGTGGCTATGCCGCGCTACCGGCAAATCGAAGGAGATACTTATAAAATGGATTTTCCGGTTCCTTTCAACAACCGTTATGAAACTGCTATTATCAGGGAAAGTTCCATTGAAGCGCACTATCGAGGTGAGCGCAGAACAATACCGGTCTATATGGTGGATAATTATCATTACTTTTACCGGGACCGCATGTATATGTTTGACGATGAAGCGGAACGGTTCGCTTTTTTCTGCAGGGCATTGCTGGAGATGCTGCCGAAGCTGGAATGGCAGCCTGATGTTATTCATTGTAATGACTGGCAGAGCGGGCTGATCCCCTTGTTTTTAAAAACACATTATCTGCAAAACGAGTTCTATAACCGGATAGCTACAGTTTTTACAATTCATAATCTGCAGTATCAGGGCAATTTCCCCAAGGACGTGTTGCAAGTCCTCGGGCTGGGTGAAGAATATTTTCACCCGGAACGATTGGAGTTTTACGGTGCGGTTAGTTTCATGAAAGCGGGAATTGTATATGCTGATGTAATTAATACTGTCAGCCGGACTTATGCGGCGGAAATCCAGCACCCGGAGCTTGGCGAGCGTATGGACGGACTGCTGCGGAAACGTTCCGCGGACTTGTATGGCATTGTCAATGGAATTAATTATCACGAATTTAACCCGCGGACCGATCCGCGGATTCACCGCAATTTCGACCAGTACAGTATAACGAATAAAAAGGAAAACAAGTTTGCCCTGCAAAGAGAACTGGAACTCCCCGTCAGGGATGTTCCGGTAATCGGATTGATCTCGCGTCTGGTGGATCAGAAGGGATTGGATTTAATTGCGGAAATAATCGATGGGATCATGGATGGTGATATTCAGCTCGTAGTATTGGGCAGCGGTGAAACTTATTATGAAAAAATGTTTGAAACAATTAAATCCCGCTATCCGGAAAAGATGGGTATATATATCGGGTTTAACGCTATACTGGCTCAGCGCATTTATGCCGGAGCGGACATGTTTCTGATGCCCTCGCGGTTCGAACCATGCGGTCTTGGACAGTTGATCAGCCTCAGGTATGGGACAATTCCTATTGTGCGTTTCACCGGCGGGCTGGCTGACACGGTGAGTGACTATAACCCTGCAAACGGTTCAGGCAACGGTTTTGGTTTCACCGAGTATTCCAGTGTGAAGTTATTGGATGCCCTTAACAGGGCGCTTCAACTATACCGGGAACAAGCAAACGATTGGCAAAAGCTGGTTATTAACGCAATGGAACTGGACTTCTCCTGGGCGCGATCCGGAGTTGAGTATATTCATTTATTCCAGGAAGCCATGAGCAAACATCTTTCTATCCAAAGAACTGCCTAAAAGTGAAGGCATAAAGCGTATGAGCAGAAAAATTGTAACTACTCAGACCTAACGCCTAATTTAAGTCTTAGATATAACTTGAAACAAAGGGATTCCCCCATAAGGGGCATCCCTTAAAGTATACTTTCAAGCCGTCGTGCTTGGCGATTTCAGTGTAAACGGGCTTTTCATGGAAAATTTCGCAGTCTATCCGCAAAAATTTTGAGTTTATTCGCAAACGCTACAATCAGTATATGTTATTACCTTCCAACTTTCTATATAATGTCGACCGACTTATGCCTAATAATTTTGCAGTTTTAGATTTATTTCCGTGTGTATTTTTCAAAACTTGTAAGATAGTTTCCTTTTCAAGATTGTTTAATGAACAGATATTTAACCCGCTTTCAACGATACTATTCTCCAAATCTTCCAGCCTAATAATATTATCTTTGCAGAATAATACAGCCCTCTCTATTACATTTGCCAATTCTCTAATATTGCCGGGCCAGTTAGAACTTTGTAAAAATTTAGTTGCATCTTTAGAAATTTCTTTGATTTGTTTATTGTTTGCTTCTCCATATGTCTGTACAAAATAATTAACTAAAGTTGGGATATCTTCAAGATGATTACGCAACGGAGGGATATTTAACGAAACAACTTTTAATCTGTAATATAAGTCTTTTCTGAATTTACCATCGTAATAAAGTTTTTGGAGGTCTTGATTTGTAGCAGCAATAATTCGAACATCAATTTTTTTAGCACGCAAGCCTCCCACACGCATAACCTCTTTTTCTTGAATAATTCGCAACAGCTTACTTTGAAGCTGCATGGGCATATCTCCAATTTCATCTAAAAAAATAGTGCTTTTATCTGCCAGTTCAAACTTACCCGGCTTACCATGCTTGCTTGCGCCTGTAAAGGCTCCGCCTTCATAACCAAATAACTCTGATTCGGCTAGTTCTGCCGGTATAGCCGCACAATTAATATTAATGAATGGTTTGATACATCTATCACTAGCATTATGAATAGCTTGTGCAAACAATTCTTTACCTGTCCCGCACTCCCCCGAAATAAGAACAGTTGCAGAAATTTTTGCTGCCTGTAGAGCCTTCCTTTTGAGTTCTTCCATTACCTTACTTTTGCCGATAATTGAATCAATAGTATATCTTGTACCATTTATTTCATAAAGTTCTTCCTGCTTGATTTGATGAAAAGATTTTTGTTGGGTATTTTTTATTTGACAAAAACTTTTAATATGGTCCACTAAAAAGCGAATGATATAATCGCTGGTTATGAAACCGATAGGTTTACCATCAAGATCGACGACAGGAGTTTGACCTATTCTTGCTTTGAGTAACCATTGGTTAAGTTCAGAAAGATTATTAAATCTTTCATTTTCCTTAAAATACAATACGTCTGTTATAAAATGGTCTACTAACGTGTCTTTTGTACTTACTCCTTTTAGTAAGCAGTCAAATAAATTGGACCGTGTGAATATCCCGATAAGATGGTTGCTTGAATCAACAATAGGAATTCCGCCAAGTTTAGTTTTTCGGAAAATTTGTATAGCTTCATGTATTGTACTGTTGCGATTAAGAAACAGTGCAGTTGGTACGGTTAGGTTTTTTGCCAGCATTATGCTATTCACCTCACACTTAAGATTTATGTGTCCCATAATCATCCAGTGTATGTTCTTGGCACGATATCCGCTCAAGAACTTACGATGCGGACAGCATATATGTATCCAATTAATATGGGCCATCAGCCATCAATTAATTGCTTATCTGCAACTTATTTGGTTAATATTCCTGATTCGGTTTTATCAAAAATATTTTTCGAAAACAAAATAGTTTTCCTGATCAATTAAAAGTTTATTATAATTATTCTAAATTTTTTTAATTGTTTAGTCAACAGTTAATAAAAAAAGCTCTGCAATCTCAATACCTTTGATCTGCATAAGGATAAAAAGTTTCTACAAAACCAAGTGGGAAATAGCTATTGGCATAAACATTGCAAATAATCCATGATTAAGGGGCATTTATGAAGGGGGTTTGTTTAAACTACATGTGGAAAGAGGTAGTAGCTAATCTTGAACTAAAGGAGGGATGTTTTGATTATCGATTTACCTGATATTTGAGAGGTCTTTAGCTGGCTGAATAGACAATATATTCTCAATGTTCTTAACTTTTTGAAAATATTAAGGAGGTCAATAAATGAATAGCGACATAGCCACATCAACAAATGTAAAACCGGTAAGTAAAAAAACGCCGCCGGAAGCAAAAGCAGCCATAAAGGGAGCTTTTTTGGGCTTTTTTATTGACATGTTTGATATCTATTTGCCTGTCATCTGCCTGGCTCCGGCAATGGTGTATTTTCTGCCTAAGGATTTGCCCGTAACCACAACGAATACTTTATTTTATATAACCTTGGCGGTAACTTTGCTGGGGAGACCCCTTGGTGCGGTTATATTCGGCCATTTCGGAGATAAGATAGGGAGGAAAAAATCATCGCTAATTTCTGTAGCTGGTTTTGCGGTAATGACATTACTTATAGGTGTGCTTCCCGGATATCAGACACTGGGGTTGGCGGCAGGTGGCTTGCTTTTGGCGTTTAGATTTATAGATGGGATTTTTTTGGGGGGACAATACTCGACAGCAGTGCCCCTGGCAATGGAGTACGCGCCCAAAAGCAAGAGAGGGCTTTACGGTGGAATTATTCAATCCGGCTTTCCCGTTGCATATATACTTGTTTCCATAATTACCTCGTTTATGCTTAAATATATGCCGGCCGGAGGGCTTGACTCGCCATACATTCAGTATGGCTGGAGAATCCCGTTTGTTGCAGGTTTTTTCATATCTCTAGGGTACCTTTGGTTTTATTATAAAAATGTTGAGGAATCAAAGTCGTGGGAAAAGACGGAAAAGGTTAAAATACCGCTTGTTGAAGTTCTTAGTGGCGAAAGTTTGCGTAATTTCCTGCAGGTGTTTATATTGATGAACGGCCTGTTTTTCCTTGCAAATTCCATACTGTTTGCTATTCCGGGTATTCTCATAAATATTTTAAAAATGCCGGCTTTTCTGGTGACGAATGTAATGATGGGTGTTTATGTTGTTGACTTTTTTGCATATATAATCGGCGGCGCGTTAAGTCAAATAATCGGCCGGAGAAAGCTGTTCATCATTACTGGAGTACTTTCTTGTACCATCTTACCGTATATATACTACCTTGTTGTGAAATACGGTACGACAATGGGTTCCTTTGCATTGTTCGTATGTATATCAATATTGATTGCCGTGACGTTCGGCGGGTCATTCTCATTTTCAATGCCATATATCAATGAAAGGTTTAAAACCTCAATAAGGTCTTCGGGGTTCGGCATGGGATACAGTTTCGGAGTTATAATTCCTTCGTTTTACTCGTTCTATATGCTGGCTCTTAAAGGCATAGTACCTTATGAGTATACTCAGATAGTGCTTCAGGTATTAGGCGGCGTTTTAACTGTGATAGGCGCCGCGATGGGGCCGGAAACAAAAGATATTGACTTGGGGCCGTCATGATGTGTTGCATAATGTAAAATCTGTGCTTGTTTGGTTTGGCCGCTAAGGCCAAACCAAACAGCGGAAGTAATTAATTTACGGATGATCATTCAGGCAATAAAAATTACTGAATATTAAATTGGAGGTGTTCACATATGCGCTTTAAAGGAAAAGTCGCTGTTGTTACAGGCGGGGCAAGGGGTATAGGCGAGGCGGTAACGCTGGGCTTAGCCAGGGAAGGGGCTGTCGTAAATATCGTTGATGTTTTAGAGACAGAATCAAACGATATTGTTAATAAAATCAGGGAAAATGGAGGTGAGGGGCGTAGTTTTATAGTTGACGTGACAAAGAGCGATCAAGTGAACAAGATGGTCGAAGAGGTTATTGGAGCCTATGGCTCAATAGATATTTTGGTTAATTGCGCCGGGATTCTTATTGCCTCGCCAATAATTGATTGCAAGGAAGAAGATTGGGATAAAGTATTAAGTATTAATCTCAAGGGTATATTTCTGAGCAGTCAGGCGGTAGGGAAACAGATGATCAAGCAAAGAAGAGGATCCATAGTTAATATATCATCCACAGGCGGAATAAGCCCGTCGTTCGGTTTGTCGGCTTACAGTATCAGTAAAGCCGGGGTCAGTATGCTGACCAGGCTGATGGCTATAGAGTGGGCCGCCTATAATATCAGAGTTAATGCCGTATGTCCCGGCCCCATTGCCACCTATGTTCTTGACCGTGCGTATGAGGACCCTGTGAAGCGTGCCGCGAGAGAAGCTTCGATACCGCTCAACAGGTTTGGTACCACTGAAGAAGTTGCCAATGCGATTCTTTTCTTAGCTTCCGATGAAGCAGGCTATATAACAGCGGAAAATCTGTTGGTAGACGGAGGCGCGGATTCCAGCACCACCCTGCTGGTCGATGTGATCAAACAGAAGATGTTGGAAAAGAGCTAAAACAAGGGTGGACTTTGGTTAACACCGGGTAATGCCGTGAAATTAAGAAGGTTTATAGGGAGGTTCTTAAAATGACGTTACTGGAAGGTAAAGTGGCGGTAATCACGGGGGCGGGGGCGGGCTTGGGCCGGGAAATAGCCATAGCCATGGCGGGGGAAAAGGCCATGGTGGTGGTGGCGTCCCGCCGGGAGGAAAACGGCCGGGAAACGGTGGACCTGATCACCCGTGAGGGCAACCAGTCTGTCTGCATCGTTACCGATGTGGAGAGCGAGGCATCAGTGAAGGCCATGGTGGATAAGGTGATGGACGAGTACGGCCACATTGACATCCTGGTAAATAATGCGGGTATTATTGTGCGCAAGTCGCTTTTGGACCACACCCTGGAAGATTGGGAAAAGGTCCTGCGGGTGGATTTAACAGGGACCTTTCTTTGCTCAAAATACGTGGCGCCGCATATGATCGTTCAAAAAAAAGGGAAAATCATTAATATAGCCTCCATTGCCGGCCTGAGTGGTTATACCTACCCTTCTTACGGGGCCTCCAAGGCCGGGGTGGTTAACCTGACCCGCGGCTTGGCCTGGGAATTGGGGCCGCACGGCATCAACGTCAACTGTGTCTGCCCCGGCCTGGTGCGCACCGCGCTCAATCAGCACTTGGTGGACAGCCAGGAATTCCAGCAGGCAATCCGGAAAATCCCGCAGCGGCGGCTGGGATTCCCCAGGGAAGTAGCTGACACGTGCATATTTCTTGCATCCGATCGGGCGGACTACTTTAATGGCGCGGCGCTGACCATGGATGGAGGCTCTATTTCCTACTTCAACTTTTTTGAATAAACCGCACCGTATTGTGCACAAACTGATTGTCTAACTGGAAAATATTAAAGACGTGGGAGGAGGAGTTTTAAATGTTGAATTTGACACCGGAGCAGTCTATGTTTCAAAAGACGACCAGGGAAATCGCCAGGGAGAAGATTGCCCCCCTGGCGGCGGAAATGGACCGGGAACAGGAATTCCGTACAGAAATACTGGAGCTTTTTGACCAGTGCGGCTACCTGAGTATGATGCTCCCGGAGGAATACGGCGGCATTAACGCAGATACGGTATCCCTGTGCCTGGTGATTGAAGAGCTGGCCAAAGTTTGCGCTTCGACCTCGGTTACACTGACCGGCCATATCACTGGGTCGGTGGCCTTTTTACGGTCGACCAGCGAGGAGCAGAAACAAAAATTTCTGGCCCATAGCGGCCGGCCAAAGATATTTGGTATTTCCATCAGTGAACCGGGAGCCGGATCGGACGTATCCGGTATAAAGACGTCGACCAAGCTGGAAGGGGATTATTACCGGGTTAACGGCACCAAGTGCTTTGTTACCAACGGGGGGCTGGCTGATCTGTATATCGTTTTCATCCGGACCTCGCCGAACCGCAAGGGGGGGATCGGCACTTTTCTGGTGGAAAAGGACACACCCGGCTTTTCGATCGGTAAAAAAGAAGATAAAATGGGTTTTCGCGGGTCCAACACCACTGACCTTATTTTCGAGGATGCCCTCATCCCCAAGGGAAATATCCTGGGCGAAGGCAGCGGCGGCTTTGAGGTAGTCATGAGGACAATGGATAAAATGCGGGTCATTGTTGGCGCGCTGGCTTTGGGAATTGCCGAAGGGGCGCTGGAATTCGTCTTAAACTATGTTAAAGAGCGGAGCCAGTTTGGCAGGTCGATTGCAGAATTTCAGGGGCTCAGGTTTATGCTGGCGGATATGTCCACCAGGGTGAACGCCGCCCGCCTTCTGGTCTACAGCGGGGCTAAGATGGTTGACCAGGGTCTGGAGGACGTGAGCATGTATTCTTCGATGGCCAAGTATTATGCTTCGGATGTGGCCATGTACGTTACCACCAACGCCGTCCAACTGATGGGTGGCAACGGGTATATGAGGGACTACCCTGTTGAACGGATGATGCGGGATGCCAAGGCCACCCAGATTTTTGAGGGTACCAATCAAATCCAGCGGTTGGTGATCGCCAAACGACTATTATCGTAAGAATAAAATGATCGGAGTAAAAGGTATGCGTGGAGACAGACAAAATACTTCTTCCAAGATTCGTATTCTGGATTTAACCAGGTATCTGCCAGGTGGTTTCTGCACCCAGATCTGGGCTGACCAGGGGGCAGAAGTGATCAAGATCGAAGAGGTGGAACGGGGTGATTTCTGCCGCTTGGACCCCCCTTTCATTAACGGTCAGAGTTACTATTACCTGGCGCTAAACCGGAATAAGAAGAGCATGACCTTAAATTTGAAAAAGGAAGAAGGCAAAAAAATATTTATGGACCTGGCGCGCACGGCGGACGTGGTTGTTGAAAACTACCGGCCCGGCGTCATGGACCGCCTGGGTCTTGGCTACGATAGGCTTAAAGAGATAAACCCGCGCCTGGTGTATTGTGCCTTGACGGGCTATGGCCAGGACGGCCCTTACCGGGGAAAGGCNGGCCATGATNTCAATTTCCTGGCCGAAAGCGGTTACCTGGANANGTCTATCAAGTGCGGCAANAAAATNCCAGCNCTGTTTTTNGGNGACATGGCCGGAACNATGTATNCNGCCCTCGCCATCGCCATGGCGCTGCTGNACCGGNNNCGGACGGGCCAGGGGCANTATGTCGATATCTCGATATTNGNNAGCTTATTCTCCTGGATGACCTTGCTNGNNGGCAGGTCCNNCGCCCTGGNCAGGCCNCTGNAGGCTNAAGACCTGGACCATTCAGGCGAAAGCCTTTGCTATAANATTTACCGCACCGCGGATGACCGGTTTATTGCCNTGGGNGCTATNGANGAGAAATTCTGGGTTAATTTATGCGAGGCGCTGGATCTGACCGATCTGATATCAAGTCAGTTTGTCAAGCGGTCACAGGACCCGGACGCTTTTGCCCGCCTGGAGAAGATATTCGCCGGCAAGACCCAGCAGGAGTGGGTGGCATGGGCTGAAGGGCGCGACATGTGCTTTTCCCCGGTCAAGTCCATCGCCGAGGCTCTCGCCGACCCAAATCTGGCGGCCCAAAATTTGACCTACATGATGCAGGTGCCCGGGGTGGGGGAGGTTATTCAAGTGGCCATGCCCATGAAATTTTCTTTCTCCAGCGACGCCGGCGGAAATAATCCACCGCCTGCTCTTGGCCAGCATACCGAGGAGATACTGGCGTCAATAGACATTGACGAAGAAGAGAGAAAGAGATTAAAAGTGGAAAAAGTGGTTTAACAAGGTACCGAGTTAAATTAGTTTATAAGACCAATTTACATGAAAAGAGGGCATAGAACGTGAAAAGTTATAGCCAGTCAACCGACGGAGTTATACCGGCGGGAATAACTACCGGAGAGTACTTGAGCAGGGCGGTAAAGGAAGTAGGCGGGAAGGCCGCCATCATTTTTGAAGACAAGCAAATAACTTACTCTGAACTGGCTTCGCAAGTTGACACCATAGCTGCCTCGCTTCTTCGCCTGGGTGTTGGTTACAGCGACAGAGTAGGCATTCTGATGCCCAACTATCCGGAGTATATATACGCCAGCCAGGCGATCATGAAGATCGGCGCCGTCAAGGTACTGTTGCACATCAATTTTCGGGAGCTTGAAATCAAGAACACCCTTAAACATAGCGGGGCCAAAGCGGTCTTTGTTGTCTCGGCATTTGGCGGCTTTTCTTTTGCCGAATATATTCACAGCCTGCGCGAAGAACTGCCCGACCTTAAATATGTAATAGTCTTGAAAGGGGAAGCTTTGCCAGGCATGATTCCCTATAGGCAGATTATTGAAGACAATCCCAAGGCGCAGGAAGCGGTAGAGAATTATGTAAACCAACAGCAGGTGGAGGCCGACGACGTGGCGGCTATAGTTTATACCTCGGGTACAACCGGCACGCCCAAGGGCATCCTGCACACCCATAACAACATTTGCCGGCTGGCCTACGCCAGCAATGCGCGGCGCAAGGTGACGGAAGACGATATATGGCTGAACATGCTGCCCCTGTCTTCCGCATTCGGCTTGCAATATGGGGAGCCTTGCCCGCTCATCAGCAAAGGTACTCTGGTGCTGACGGATAGCTTCAATGAAGTCAATGCCTTGGAATTGATAGAAAAGTACAAGGTTACGTCCCCCGTGGGTGTGCCCACCCAGTTTATCAGGATGCTCAAAAACCCTCGCTTTGGTGAATTCAACGTTTCCTCGGTGCGAAACGCCTACCTGGGCGGGGCTGCCGTACCCGCCGACATGATGATTGATATTAAAGAAAAGTTCGGATGCTCTGTTGTCCAGACTTACGGAACGTCCGAAACGGGCCACGCTACCCAGCACTATTTGGATGACGATATAGAAACCATATGCGGAACTTCAGGCTATCCCACTTACGGCGGAACAGAAGTAAAAATAGTCGGTGCCAACGGAAAGATAGTCGATGTCGGGCAGGTTGGTGAAATTTACATGCGCCACTCCGCCACGGCCCGTGGCTATTACTTGGACCCGGAAAGGACGAAAGATGCTTTTGACGACTGGGGATGGGTACATGTGGGTGATTTGGGAGTGATGGATGAACAAGGTTATATCACTGTCATCGGTCGCCTCAAGGAATTGATCGTGCGCGGCGGATTCAATATTTACCCCGACGAGATTGAGTCCCTGCTCTATACCCACGAAAAAATCGCCCAAGTAAGCGTAGTGGGCTACCCGGATCCGGAATTGACGGAGCGTAGTTGTGCGTTTATCATTCTGAAGGCCGGCTGCGAGGATGTTACCAGGGAGGAATTGGTAGCTTTTATGGAAAAAAAGGTGGCACGCTATAAGATCCCTGATCGTGTGATAGTGGTCAATAGTTTTCCGATGACGGCCAGTGGCAAGGTACAGAAACATAAACTGCGTGAACTGATAACTGGTTGTGTACAGAATGAGTCTGGAGGTGCGTAATATGCAACTGAGCGAAAAATTGTCTATTGTTACCGGCGGCGGAGGTGGGTTCGGGCAAGAAATCAGTCTCACCCTGGCCCGGACAGGATCAGCCATCGTGGTGGTGGATATGGACGAAAAGCGGGCGGAGGATGTAGCCCCGGCTGGTACGGGAAGCAGGAGGCCAAGCTCAAGCCTTCAAAGTAGATGTTACCAGTGCCTTCCAGATAACGAAACTGATGAACCGGGTGAAAGAAAAAATTTCAAGGGATAGATATCTTAATCAACAACGCAGGCGTAACACTGGGGAAACCTGCCGAGGAAGTGACGGAGCAGGATCGGTACAAGGTGATGGACATCAATCTGAAGGGCGCCTTTTTCATGGCCCAGGCGGCAGGTAGAGAGATGATTGCTCGTGGGGGAGGTAATATTGTCAATATCGCTTCCACCAACTACAAGAAAAGAAGAAGGGAATATAGGGATGTTAAATATGGGAAAAGGATTTGATTTCCGAGAGTTCAAGGACAAGCAAGAAAAGTTGGCATTAGAATGGAAAAGTAACGGAGGAAAAGTCGTTGGCCACTACTGCAACTATGTGCCAGAGGAAATCCTCCATGCAGCA
>JGI11944J13513_1001522_pt1 | contig 18365 bp, 18 predicted proteins | sample TerdegcoTASludge_FD_13513 | JGI IMG/M metagenome (IMG submission 13513) | reverse complement strand
GGAATTTATGTGCTTGAGGTCAATCCCCGGTCCAGCCGTACTGTGCCATATCTGAGCAAAATTACCGGTATTCCGATGGTAAACCTGGCCACAAAAATTATTATGGGCGGTACTTTAAAGGGAATGGGCTACCACAGCGGGCTCTATCCTGAAAGTAATGTTATCGGGGTGAAAGCTCCAGTTTTCTCCTTTGCCAAGCTGCTCCAGGTGGATATTTCCCTGGGTCCGGAAATGAAGTCTACCGGAGAGGTCATGGGCGTCGACCATGACTTTAAAGTAGCTCTGTTCAAAGCAATGGTCGCGGCCGGGAGCATGTTTCCGAAAAAAGGAACTGTTCTGGTCACCATTGCCGACCGGGATAAAGAAGAAGCCCTGCCGATCATCCAGAGCCTGGTAAACTTGGGCTACCGTATCCTGGGCACTTCCGGAACCGCGGCGCTGATCAGGGAGGCCGGCCTGCCGGTGGAACAAGTGAAGAAGGTTCATGAGGGTTCCCCGCATATTGTTGACTTGATCCGGGCAAATAAAATCAACCTGGTGATCAACACCTTAACCAAAGGTAAAGCGCCCGAGCGGGACGGCTTCCAAATCCGCCGGGCGGCAGTTGAATACGGTGTTCCCTGCCTGACATCGCTGGATACCACCCGGGCAGTCCTTGATGTGCTAGCGGGAGAAAAGGAAAAAGAACATAACAGACTGGTACCGCTGCAGGAATACATGCAGTAAGAGCGGCTAATGGTTAATAGTTGGTGGTTGGTGGTTGTTAGTTAGAATAATCGATTGTATAAGATATAAAGCTTGATTATGGATGTTTATTCTATAATGTGGTGTGGAGGGAAAAAATTGTCGCCGGTTGCCGACGCGAAAGTTATAAAGCAAAATATGATAGCACCAAGTCATTTCAGATTATACCTGTTTGCGCCGGAAATTGCTGAAGCGGCGAGACCGGGGCAATTCGTGCACGTACGCTGCGGGCATACTTTAGACCCGCTGTTGCGCAGACCGGTCAGCATCCACGCCGTGGATCGGGAAAAGGGCGAGGTTATCCTTTTTTATCGAGTTGCCGGAAGGGGCACCGCCCTTCTATCGAAAAATAAAAAAGGTGATCGGATCAGCCTGATGGGACCGCTTGGTCATGGTTTTTCAATACCACAGAAAAAGGTGCGTATTTTCGTTGTGGCCGGAGGCATTGGCATTGCCCCGCTCTATTTTTTTCTGCAGGAAATAGCTGATTCAGGAGCCGGCGCCGATGTCTTTCTGGGAGCGGCCACGGAAAAACAATTATTCTTTAAAGATGAAATTAAGAACTCCGGACACAGGGTTTTTCTTTCCACCGACGACGGTTCAAGCGGTTATCATGGAACTGTTACCGGTTTATTTGAGGATTATATTCAAAAAAGCATTAATAATAACGGCCTGATTAGGTGCGATGATAACTCAAAAGTCTATGGCTGCGGCCCTTCCGGAATGCTTAAACGGCTGACAGATATTATTGCCGCAGCCGGCATTCCCGGCGAGGTATCCCTGGAAGAACGGATGGGCTGCGGTGTAGGGGCCTGCCTCTCCTGCGCCTGCAAAACACGGGGCGGGGAAAACGGTGCGCAATACCGGCGGGCCTGTGTGGACGGCCCGGTTTTTCCGGCTGAAAAGGTGGTATGGGAATGAGCGGAGTCAAGCCGAATCTGTCCGTAAACGTCGGCGGTATTCTGATGAAAAACCCGGTCACCACCGCGTCGGGAACCTTCGGCTTCGGGCCGGAATACGCGCCTTACCTTGACTTAAACCGTTTGGGCGCCATTGTGGTGAAGGGTATTACCCTGCTGCCGAGAACCGGCAACCCCACCCCCAGGCTTGCGGAAACACCGGCCGGCATCTTGAATTCCATCGGCCTGCAAAATCCCGGCGTGGAGCGTTTCATCTCCGAAACACTCCCCTTCCTGGCGGATTATGACCTGCCGGTTATTGTCAACATTGCCGGCGACACTGTGGATGATTATGCCCTGCTGGCTGAAAAACTCAGCCGCGCCTCCGGTGTGGGCGGCCTGGAAGTGAACATCTCCTGCCCCAATGTTAAAAAAGGCGGCATGCAGTTCGGCAGTGACCCGACCATGGCGGCGGAAGTCACCCGCACGGTGAAAGCAAGCACAGGTTTGCCGGTGATTGTTAAGCTTTCACCTAACGTAACCAGCATCGTGGCGGTGGCCGAAAAGGTGGCGGAGGCGGGAGCAGACGCCCTTTCCATGATTAATACCGTATTGGGTATGGCCATCGACATAAAAAAGAAACGTCCGATGTTGGGAAACTTGCTGGGAGGGCTCTCCGGCCCGGCAGTCAAACCGGTGGCGGTAAGGGCGGTCTGGCAGGTGTACCGGGAGGTAAAGCTGCCCATTATCGGCATGGGCGGTATTACGACAGCCGAGGATGCCATTGAGTTTATCCTGGCCGGGGCCACTGCCGTGGCAGTGGGTACCGCCAACTTTGTCAACCCCCGGGCAACCATGGATGTGCTTGAAGGTATAGAGAATTACCTCTGTGAAAATGGGATCGAAGACATCAGCGAGCTTACCGGCTTGGCCCAAAAATCATGAATAAAGACCGGCGGTGCAACAGCTGTCGGCTTATTTTTAAAACTAAAACCATATTATTAAAATCAAGTGGTTAAAACCTAATCACTAGCATGGGGATGGTGCTATAATTATCCATTGCCTGCGAACAAGTGTTTTGATTATAATATATAAAACAAACACTTGTTTGGAGCGATGGTTTTGAACTGCCCTATCCTTCTCATTGACGCAAACTCTTTTTTCGCCTCCTGCCATATCGCTTTAAATCCTGAACTGGCCGATATTCCCGTGGTTGTCGGCGGGGAGGAAAAAAAGCGCCACGGGATCTGTCTGGCGGCCAACTACATAGCAAAACGTCAATATGGCATTAAAACCGGCATGGCGGTACGGGAGGCCCGCGAAAAACTGGGAGACAAAGGCGTGATCGTTTCCCCGCAGCACAGTTTGTACGTTGACTTCTCGGCGCGGATTCTCAGGATCAAGCGCCGGTATTCCCCCCTGGTGGAGCCATTCAGCATCGACGAAAGCTGGGTTGACTTGACTGGCACAGAGTATCTCCATAAAACAGATTCCTCGGAGGAAATAGCCGCGCGTCTTCAAAAGGATATTCGGGAAGAAACGGGCATACCCACCTCCGTCGGGATCGGCCCGAACAAGATTATAAGCAAGATGGCGGCGGAGATTAAAAAACCGCTGGGCATTACCAAAGTTGATTTTCAGGACGTTCCCCGCGTGTTCTGGCCCCTGCCGGTAAAAGAGCTTTTAGGCGTGGGGCGCCGGATGGAAAAAAAACTGTGGCTCCTTAATATACATTCCATCGGAGACCTGGCCAACTATCCGGCCAATATCTTAAAAAAGCGGTTCGGGCTAATCGGGTTAATCTTAAAGAACTCGGCTAACGGCGTGGATTATTCCCCAGTCAGCCCGGCAAGCCTGAATGTGGCTAAATCAGCCGGCCACCAAATTACTCTTCCCCAAGATCTGGCCGGGCATGAAAACATCCAGGTGATTATTCACGAACTCTCGGAGATAGTGGGCAGACGGGTGCGTATCGGAGGCTATACCGGCAAAACCGTCGGGCTTACCCTTAAGGACACCGAATTCCAATACCTGCACCGGACTCAATCCATGCCTTATTTCTCTGACTTATCGGAGGATATCTACAGCACTGCCGTTGCACTTCTGCACCGGCACTGGCCGCACTGGAAACCGGTAAGAATGGTTGGGCTCTCTCTTTCCCACTTGATTAAAAATTCAGAAGAGCAGTTGGATCTGTTCGGCGTCACCGAAAAAAAGAGGAAGCTTACGCGCGCCCTGGATAAAATCAAAGACTGCCATGGTGAGACAGCGGTCTTTAAAGCGATATCCCTGACCGGCGTCAGCGTAATGCTCCAGAACAGGTGGGGGATCTGATAAAAAATCCCGCCCGTTAGACTGCGGCTCCGGCTGCTGTCATTGCCGCCCGGAAAGCGCTTCGCGCCGCCTCCGCAGTTCTTGCCAATTCCTTGTCGCTGTGCGCCAGGGAGACAAACGCCGCCTCAAACTGGGAAGGGGCCAGGTAAATTCCTTGCTCCAGCATGGATTTAAAGAAAGAAGTGTAACGTTGGGTATTTGATGAACACGCGCTGGAATAATTATTAACTCTTGCTCCGGTAAAAAAGGCGCACAACATCGAGCCGACCCGGTTAAAACAAACTTCCCCACCGGTTTCCCCGGCTGCGTCAGCCAGTTGGCCGGCAAGTTTTGCCGACTTTTCTTCGAGACTTTCATAAACACCCGGCTGGCTTAAAATTTTCAGAGTAGCGATACCGGCCGTCACCGCCAGGGGGTTTCCCGATAATGTGCCGGCCTGGTATACCGGCCCCGCAGGTGACACCTGCTCCATAATTTTGACACTGCCGCCGTAAGCGCCCACCGGCAGACCGCCTCCAATCACTTTGCCGAGGCAGGTTAAGTCCGGGGTTACTCCGTAAAGCTGCTGCGCCCCGCCGTATGCCACACGAAACCCGGTCATTACTTCGTCAAAAATCAACAGGCTGCCGTATTCCCGGGTCAACCGGCGCAGCCCTTCCAGAAAACCCGGGGCGGGCGGAACGACACCCATATTTCCCGCTACCGGTTCCACAACCACCGCCGCGATTTCTTCGCCTTGTCGTTTAAACAACTCATCCAAATAAGTCAAGTCGTTGTATGCCGCGTTTATAGTATCGGCAGCCGTACCGGCCGTTACTCCGGGACTAGTGGGCACACCCAGCGTCAGCGCTCCGGAGCCAGCCTTAATCAACAGATAATCGGCGTGCCCGTGGTAGCATCCTTCAAACTTGACGATTTTATTCCTCTTCGTATATCCCCTGGCCAGCCGGAGCGCGCTCATGACGGCTTCGGTGCCGGAATTAACCAGGCGCACCATTTCCACAGAGGGTACGGCGTCAACAATCATGCCGGCCAGGACATTCTCCAATTCAGTCGGCGCCCCAAAGCTGGTCCCGGTCTCGTCCAGGCAGCGCTTCAGCGCCTCAACCACCCGCGGGTGACGGTGCCCCAGGATCAGCGGCCCCCACGAGCCCACGTAGTCAACGTATTCGTTCCCGTCAGCGTCATAAACCAACGGTCCCTCACCCCGTTCAATAAAAAGCGGGGTTAAATCCACCGATTTGAAGGCGCGCACCGGACTGTTGACACCGCCGGGGATAACTTTTTTCGCTTGCTCAAAAAGCTCAACCGACCTGGTATAATTCCTGGCCACCTGATGCTAACCTCTTTTCTATTCAAAATAACGCATGCTACTTTTTTTAAGCTCAGCGGTGCTGTACAGCAGGGAATAATTTGTTACCCCGGTGGCCCGGGACAGCCTTTTGGCGATTCCTGCACAGTATTCCCGGCTTTGCCCATGAACAACGGTAAAAAGGTTATAAGGCCAACCGGGACGCCGCGGACGCCGGTAGCAGTGAGTAACTTCTTTAAAACCAGCCATTATCCGGCCTGTCTCAGACACCTTCTCTTCCGGCACATCCCACACCACCATGGCGTTTGCCACGAAGCCGAGCTCAAAATGCTGCACGGTCGCTCCAAAACGTCTGATTTTTCCATCGGTAATAAAACTTCTGATCTTCTCTACAAGCTCATCCTCGGTCAGCTCTAATTTTTCCGCTATCGACTGATAGGGACGGGTAACCAGAGGCAGGCCGTTTTGCAGAGCTCTGATTATCTTTTTGTCTTGCTCGGTTAGGATTTTATCCACCTCGTTCAACTGAGACTGAAATTCACTTTAATTTTGAATATTTCTTCCGCGGGGAGTTCCATTATTTCCCTGATACCTGTTTTTTCCCGGATTAGATTTAATATTTCTCCCAACTCATCTTCGCTGCCGGCCAACACGGTAAACCACATATTAATCTGATGTTCTCTCAGGTAGTTATGGGTCACGCCGGGGAAAGAATTAATTATAGCCGCTACCTCATCCACTCTATCCGGTTCAACACGCATGGCGCATAGAGTGCCGCTATAGCCAAGTTTTCTTGATTCAAAAACGGCGCCCAAGCGGCGGATTACTCCTTCGTCCTGCATTTGCTTCAGCCTGGCCAGGACTTCACCCTCGCTAATACCGATAATTTCCCCCAGCTTGCGGTATGGTTCCGACAATAGAGGAAATTTCTCCTGCACCAAATTTAATAATTTCCGGTCGATCTTGTCCAAACGCATAAACCAAGACCCCTTCAGACTTATAACCTTTAGTGTTCGGTCCGGTAAAGACACCACGGTTCTTCAGCCAGATAATCACCATGATAGAAATAGGCGCGGGCCCGGCAACCGCCACAAACCTGTTTGTATTTACAGGAGCCGCAGCTTCCTTCGTACTCCTCTTTTCTCAATGAATGGAAAATATTAGAATTACGCCAGATTTCACCAAAAGTCTTCTCGCGGACATTACCGGCCGGGATATTCAGGTAGGCGCACGGCTGAACTATACCTTTAGGGCTGACTATGCAGTAAGATATTCCGGCCAGGCAGCCTTTGCTGAAACGGGTCTTTACCCCCAGCTGGGCGGCAATCCGCATAAATTGAGGGGCACATGTCGGCTTTAGCTCAATTTTAACTTCAGCTTGTTTGCGCATTATCCGGCGCAGCAGTGCCTCGTACTGGGCGGCTTTTAATGATTCGGCCTCAATGTTGACAGCGCGGCCGGATGGAACCAGGAAAAAAATATGATGCCCGACAGCGCCGATATCCACTGCAAAGTCGGTTAATTTCTCTATTTCAGGCAGATTCCATTCCATCACGGTGGTATGAATCTGAAAAGGAAGGCCAACCGACCGGCAGGCGCGCATCCCTTCCACCGCCCCCTGCCACGCTCCCGGAGCGGCTCTGAAGTCGTCATGACTGGCCGGGTCGACGCTGTCCAGGCTGATTCCCATTACCGCAGCGCCGGATTCCTTGAGCCGCCGGGCCACTTCCCCGTTGATCAAAGTGCCGTTGGTGCCGAAAACAGGTCTCAGGCCTTTTTCCTTCGCCCGCGCTACCAATGTATAAATGTCGCCGCGCATCAGCGGCTCGCCGCCGCTGAAGATCATGATCTTAAAACCGGCTTCGGCTATCTGATCTACCAGCGCCAGGCCTTCCTTTGTATCCAGTTCCTCATTTGACCTCTCCCCGGCATCGCGGTAGCAGTGCCGGCAGTACATGTTGCAGGCGTTGGTGGTATTCCAGGATACTATCACGGCTGTTCCCCTTCCCGCAGCCATCTTGCCGCATCTCTAGCGTGGTAAGTGAGAATAATGTCCGCTCCCGCCCTCTTGATGCCGGTGAGCAACTCCAGCACAATCTTTCGCTCATCGATCCAGCCCTTTTGCGCGGCCGCCTTGATCATACTGTATTCACCGCTGACATTGTACGCCGCCACCGGAAAACCTGTCTCGTCCTTGACCCGCCGGATCACATCCAAATAAGCCAGGGCGGGCTTGACCATGACGATGTCGGCACCCTCTTCGATATCCAGCCGGACCTCCCGCAGCGCTTCACCGGCATTGGCCGGGTCCATCTGGTAAGTCTTGCGGTCGCCAAATTGCGGGGCCGAGCCCGCCGCTTCACGAAAAGGTCCGTAAAAGGCCGAGGCGTACTTGGCGGAGTAAGCCATAATTAAAACATTTTCAAACTCTTTGGCATCCAGCGCCGCGCGAATCGCCCCCACACGGCCGTCCATCATATCGGAAGGAGCAACCATGTCCGCTCCTGCCGCCGCGTGAGACACTGCTGTCCTCGCCAGCAATTCAAGAGTTGGGTCGTTTAACACACTGCCGTTCTCAACAACACCGCAATGACCGTGACTGGTATACTCACAGAGACATATATCGGTAGCAACCAATAAACCGGGAAAGGCCTTTTTAATTGCCCGCACCGCTTTCTGGACAATACCGTCGCGGGCATACGCCTCCGAGCCAAGCTCATCTTTAACTGCGGGGATGCCGAAAAGAAGAACACCGGGTATTCCCAGCCCTGCTACATCCGTCAGCTCTTCCAGCAGTCTGTCTATCGAGTAGTTGTATATGCCGGGCATAGCCTCGACAGGCCGGGCGATGCCCTCCCCGTGAGTAACGAAAACGGGATATAAGAAGTCGTCCACGGATAAAGCCGTCTCACGTACCATCCGGCGGATAATTTCATTCGACCGTAAACGCCTTGGACGCTGCTCGGGGAAAGACATTATATAAGACCTCCATAGTTATTAATGTGGGACAAGAAGACAATGGGGACGGTTCTCATTGTTTACGGTCCCGCATCAGACAATAAGAACCGTCCCCATTGTCCTTTCTATTGCAGTCCGATCTCTTCGTCGGTCAGGTAACAGGCCGGGTCCGCTTCCCAGAAGTCACCAGTTACCGCTCCGGCGCGGGCCCGGAAGTTGCCGTTGCAGAGATCCAGCCACTTGCATGCGGCGCAGCGCCCTTTCAGCAGGGGCTTCCTGTTTTTCAGCCCGGCTAAAACAGGCTGAGAATAATCGGTCCATATTTCCCCGAATTTCCTGTCCCGCACATTGCCAAAAGTAAGGTTTTGGGTAAACTGGTCGGGGTGGACGTTGCCGTTCCAATCTACCGCTCCGATCGCCATCCCGGTGCGGTTGCCGCCGTTCAGCCGGAGCAGCGTTAAAACCTGTTCCGCTCTTGCCGGGTCGGTTTTTTTAAGCTTTAGATATATGTATATACCGTCGGCGTGATTATCCACCGTCAATATTTCTTTCTTGATACCGCGCCGGTGGAAGTCCGCCGTACGCTCTATAATCAAGTCTACTGCCGCTCGTGTTTCATCCCTGGATATGTCTTCCTCCACCATTTTGCTTCCCCGGCCGGCGTAGACCAAGTGGTAGAAGCAAACCCGGGGTATATTTTCCTTTTCAATCAAGTCAAAAATATCATTTATTTCATGATAATTATGCCTATTAATAGTAAATCGCAATCCTACCCGCTGTCCTACGGTGACACAGTTCCTGATGCCGTTGAGGGCAGCGTTAAAAGCACCGTTGCGGCCCCGGAAGCGATCATTTATTGCACCGGTGCCGTCAAGACTGACACCAATATAACCGATACCCAATTTATTGAATAATTTAACTCTTTCCTCATTCAGCAATGTGCCGTTCGATGATAAAGTTATCCGGATGCCCTTGCCGACCGCGTAAGCAATCAGTTCGGCCAGATCATTTCTTAGAAGTGGTTCGCCGCCTGAAATCAAGAGAACAGGTACATTAAACTCCGCCAGGTGCTCGATAAAACACCGCGCTTCCCCGGTGGTCAGTTCGCCTTCATATTTTTTTGCGTCTGAACTGGAATAACAATGGATGCATTTTAAATTGCAGGTTCGGGTGCTGTTCCATACCACCACCGGCCCATATCCCGCAGTTACGCCGTGTGCCTGACTTCCCGCTCCGCTGCTGTAACGCAGGGAGTCGCCGAAATAGTCATCGCCGCACAATAGCTTAGTCACGCTGATCATTTATTCCAACACCTTTGTTCAAGTATTCAGGAGTCAGGAGTCAGAATATTTGAAGATAAAAAAACCATGCTCTTATTCTGACTCCTGTCTTTTGACTCCTGACTCCTGCAATTTAACAATGGCTTCAACCAATCCTTCGATCGTGTATTCCTTCGCCACCACGTCAACCTGGAGGCCCAATTCGCGGGCAGTGCCGGCTGTAACCGGTCCGATACAGGCGACAGCGAATTTCCCCCGCATATTGCTAATTAATGTGCTGCCAACCATATCAGCAAAATATCGCACGGTGGAGGAGCTGGTAAAGGTAACCAGATCTATTTCTCCCCGGCGGAGTATTTCTCTTAACGCAGCGCCGCTGCCGGACTCCGGCACGGTACGATAAGCAGCGACCTCAGTCACAACAGCTCCCATTTCGCTCAACGCCGCAGGCAATACCTTACGGGCTTCTGCCGCCCTCGGCAACAGCACACGTTCTCCACATGTTAATTTGCCGCGCATCCCCCTGGCTATTTCTTCAGCCCGGTATTCACCGGGCATGTATTCCGCCAAAAGCCCGTATTTTTCCAGCGATTCTCTTGTCTTGGGTCCAATAGCGCAAAGCCTGGCATTATGGAGTTCACGGATATCCTTCCGGTGGTGGCGCAGTCGCTTAAAAAAGGCTCCAACACCATTTACACTGGTAAACACAACCCAATTGAAATTATTCAGTTCTTTAATAGACTGGTCCAAAGGCGCAAAATTTTCGGGCTCAGCAATTTTTATCGTGGGAAATTCCACTGCTTCACCGCCAAAGGCTTCAATTATCTCTGAAAGAACACTTGCTTGTTCCCTTGCACGGGTTATCAATATTTTCTTGCCGAATAGAGGTTTGTTTTCAAACCATTTCAGTTTTTCCCTTAATAGAACGACCTCGCCCACAATAATTACAGCCGGGTTCGTGAAACCCGATCTTTGGGCCTGCTCATGAATGTTCTCCAGCGTTCCGACCAGAGTACGCTGCTCCGGTCTCGTGCCCCATCTCACCAACGCCGCTGGTGTCTGGGAAGAACGGCCGCCATTTATTAAACGTTGCGTTATTTCCTGCAAGTTCGCCATACCCATTAAAAAAATTAAAGTATCCGCGCCCGTGGCGATTCTGTCCCAGGCTATACTGGAATCATCCTTTAGCGGGTCTTCGTTTCCGGTGATAATAGCCAGGGTAGACGCATAATCCCGGTGAGTCGCCGGAATGCCGGCATAAGCAGGTGCCGCTATGGCCGAGGTTACACCGGGTACAACTTCAAAACGCACTCCCGCTGCATGAAGAGCTTCGGCCTCTTCTCCGCCACGCCCAAAAACAAAGGGATCTCCTCCCTTCAGCCGGACTACCACCTTCCCTGCGCCGGCTTTCTCCGCCATCAGCCGACATATTTCCTCCTGTTTTAAAGCGTGGCAGCCGGGTTCCTTGCCCGCATAAACAATTTCAGCCCCGGGCCGGATAAACGCCAGGAGCCTGTGGGCGACCAACCGGTCATATATAATTGTATCGGCTTTTTTGATTAACTCAAGACCGCGCACGGTAATTAATTTCGGGTCACCGGGTCCCGCGCCCACCAGGTAAACAAAACCTTCACACATTATGGCAATTCTCCTGCCGCATATTCCGCAACAATTCTCCAGCACCCTTTTGCAACAGCTTTTCCGCCAGCTGTACGCCGATAGACACCGCATCCTCGGCCAAACCTGACCATGAAGAGCGCACTAGTTTCCCGCCGTCCAAACCCGCTACTGCTCCTTCCAGCAATAAGCGCCCGTGCTCAACGGTACCAAGAGCGCCGACCGGTACCTGGCAGCCGCCTTCAAGTCTCCTCAAAAGCGCCCTTTCAGCAGTAATAGCTGAACGCGACTCATGATGATCAATTCTACCGGTCAGGTTCTGCATTTCTTCATCCCCGGCGCGTATTTCCACACCAATAGAGCCCTGCCCTACCGCGGGTAAACACGCTTCAAGAGGAATCAACTGCGTAATCCTGTCATCAAGCCCCAGACGGTGCACCCCCGCGAAGGAAAGTACGACGGCATCCATCATTTCGCTTTCCAGTTTGCTCAGGCGGGTGTCTATATTGCCTCGCAGGTCGATAATTTTAAAATCATTCCGGTAGTGACACAACTGAGCGCGGCGCCTGAGGCTGCTGGTGCCGATAAGCGCGCCCGGAGGCAAATCCTTTAGTTTGTTGCCCTTACGGGAAATCAACACGTCTCCGGGATTTTCCCTGCGGCATACCGCTCCTACCGCCAGTCCCTCCGGCAAAACAGTGGGCATATCCTTCATACTGTGCACAGCCAAATCGATTTCGCCACGCAGCAGAGCCAGTTCAAGTTCTTTTGTAAAAAGCCCCTTGTCTCCGATTTTCGCCAGGGCTGTATCAAGATTTTTATCTCCCAGAGTCTTCATGCCCACTATCCGGAAACTATATGCCGGCCCATACTTCTGCAAGCAGTCTTTTACCCAGTTGGCCTGCCAAAGAGCCAGCCTGCTTTCCCTTGTGCCGATAACGATTTCTTTTTTCATATAAAGCTCAAAACTCCTAATTATTTTAGGCAAGACCGGTTTTGTTCTTAACATTGGCATTTGGTGTTTTATTTTTGGTTTTTTGCCCAGGAACATTCAGGCAAAAAAGATTTTGCAGCACCTCGGTATAGAGATGTCCTTCATTGGTCACGGCATAATTTTTTAACTGAGTTACCGGTATATGCAAGATCTGATTGACAATCGAATTGGCCAGAGAGCAAACTACCTTTTGATCGTGCTCGGAAAGTTTTTCTAAACGATTTAACGCGCGTCTCAGCTCATTTCGTTTAATCTCTTCTCCCCACTGTTTTAAGGCGGAGATAGTAGGAATAACGAACTGCGTCCCCAACCACTTCATGAACTCACTTAATTCTTCTTCGATTATTTTTTCAGCTTTTATGGCTGCCTGTTTTCTTTCGGCCAGGTTGCGGTCCACGACCATCTCCAAGTCGTCAACATCATAGAGGGCAACCCCGTTGAGCTTGCCTACTTCAGTTTCGATATCCCTTGGCACTGCCAAGTCAATCATGATCATTTCCCGTCCGTGCCTTCTTTTGATAATGTGACTTACTTCGTCAGTTTTGATTACACAATGGGGAGCCGCGGTAGAACTAATTATAATATCCGCCGTTTCAAGGTATTTGGACAATTCATCAAAATTAACCGCTTTCCCTGCAATCTGTGACGCAAGCAGCTCCGCCCGGTCGAAGGAACGGTTTGAAACAATAATACCTGAAACATTGTTTGCCGCCAGGTGTTTTGCCGCCAGCTCACTCATTTTGCCGGCGCCGACAATGAGCGCTGAACAACTGGACAGGCTGCCCAGCCTGCTCTTCGCCAGCTCAACCGCGGCATAACTGATTGACACGGCGTTCCGGTCGATTCCGGTTTCCGTACGGACGCGCTTGCCGATAGCGATAGCCTGTTGAAACATGGTATTTATTATACGGTTGGTCGTATTATAATCACAGGCCAGCATGTAAGCCGACCGCACCTGACCAAGTATTTCGGTCTCACCAAGCAGCATTGAGTCCAATCCTGCCGCGACCCTGAATAGATGCCGGACAGCATCATAAAGAGCATGGCAATAAGTAATATTGATTATTTCGGAAACATCCACACCCGACCAGCGGGATAAAAAATCCCGGATGGCGTTAAGCCCTTCATCCACCTCCGACGTGGCGGCGTAGACTTCAGTCCGGTTGCATGTCGATAAAATAACACATCCCTGTATCGCGGGATAAGTTTTTAGCAGCTGCAAAGCTTTCTCCAGGGAAAACCCGCTGAATGACAACTTCTCCCGCACTTTAACCGGAGCCGTTCTGTGGTTAAGTCCGACTACTGCGATAAGCACTAGCTATTCGCTCCTTTACCAAATCCATCCTGCCGCTTTTAAGAAAACACAGCACTTCATCGCAAACCATATTCTCAAGAATTTCTTTTTTCTTTTTTGGGTCGGATATATTATTAATTACGTCTTGGCGAATATCAGCAATCAAATCCAAAAATTCACCATATTGAAGGCCGTAAGCTGTTTCCAGTTCCTCGCGTATTTTTCTGGCCAGCAACGGACTCTTGCCGCCGGTCGATACCGCGATGGAAAGCGCCCCCCGTTTGACTACGGCAGGAACGAAGAAATTGCATTTCTTTGGGTCGTCTACAATGTTCACAAAAAGATTTCTGTCCGCGCAGTCACCTGCAACTTGTTGGTTTACTTCTTTGTTGTCCGTGGCACAGATTACCAGAAAAACATTGTTTAAGTCCGCCGGCCGGTATTGCCCCTGTCTATAGAGAATCCGGCCGGATTCCGCCATATCCCTGAGACCTGGGGTTAATTCCGGACCGACAACTTGAACGGAGGCGTCGCATTCAAGCAAGGAGCATATTTTACGTTCCGCCACCTGCCCGCCGCCGATTACTAAGCATAATTTACCACTTAAGTCCAGAGATATCAAGTAATGCCCCATCCATAACCTCCGCCGTGATAAATAATTTTATATTCAAATTAAAAACATTTTTAAATTTAATGCTTTCTGACTTTAATAAAATCAGCAATCATTGAAAGGTTATTTCTTGCGGGTAAATCCGGCAATGCCATAAGTTCTTCTTTGGCCTTGCTCAAATATCTGTTTACTACTTCAAATGAACATTCAATAGCTCCACAGCTTCTGATTATTTCAATTGCTTCCTGTACTTCCTCTTCACTTTTTTCCGTTTTTCTTACCAATTCCACCAAACGCTTTTTCTCTCCGGATTTTTCAAGAGCATAAATAACCGGCAAGGTGATAATTCCCTCGCGGAGATCGCCTCCTACCGGCTTGCCTAATTTGCTTTGATCAGCCACCATATCCAGGATATCATCAGTTATTTGAAAAGCCATACCAATATTATTCCCATATCTACGAAGTGGCAGGTATATATTTTTGTCTGCTCCGCAAGCTACCGCGCCAAGTTGTACACTTGCCGTAATCAGAAAAGCAGTTTTGCGTTTGACCCGATAAAAATAGTCCTTCGTTGCCTGGCCAGTATCAAAGGAAGCTGTAATCTGCCGGATCTCACCTTCACACATCTTTACACTAACATCAGACAAAACTTTTGGGATTAATGGCTTTTTCTTTTCGTATTGGGAAATAAGAACCAAGCATTTTGCGAAAAGGTATGTTCCGATATGAGTGGATATACCTTGACCCCACTTGGCGTTCACTGTAGGAACACCCCGGCGGATAAGTGAATTATCAACCACGTCGTCATGAATTAGGGTGGCCATGTGGACTAGTTCCAGGGCAACTGCCAGCGGAATTACATCTTCTAATTTAAAGTTGCAAAACTTGGCTCCCAACAGACTCAGCGCAGGCCTCAATCGCTTACCGCCTGCATAAAAGAGGTGTGTAGAGGTTTCTGTCAAAAATGGGTCTTGCACCTGTAGTGTTGCCTGCAACTCTTTTTCTACAACTTGCATGTCTTCCTCTATGCCTTTATAGAGCTCCAGCATTTTTCCACCTGCAATTACTCCGTTTTTAAGACAAAAATGCCAACAAAGTGGCATGCTTAGCCATATTTATCGGTTTTAAATCACCTTAATAAATATTCGCTGATTTATGTTAAATTCCTCCCTATATTAAGTAGATAGTTGAAAATACATAAACAAACAGACAAACAAAGTTTTTTATCAGTGTCGAAAAACATAGTAGAATTAATTCCATTATGGCTCTCGTTGCCGGGTAATAGAATGTATGTTATAATTTCTAGCGGGGGTGGATGGTGCCTGGTGGTGCTCCTGGTCTTCAAAACCAGTCGTCGGGCAGTGCTCCTGTCCGTGGTGAGTTCGATTCTCACACACTCCCGCCAGCAACAGCACTCTTTATAATTAACTCATCCTTCAAAATTTGTCCCCCAAAGTATAAGTTTACAATTTTTCCTAAATAATATATAATAATAGTGTATTTCTCATAAAAAGGAGGTAAATTACTTGGGTTATTTCAAGATTCGCAAATATAGTTTTATTTTTAGTTTTCTTCAACATCTTATTAGCATGCGTCCCACTATAAAGAGCGGTAAAAAAATTCTGAGTCCCGGCAATATATTGTTTATAGGTTTATCTATAATGCTAATGATATTTTTTATTTCAACCGCGTTGGCTGATATCTTTAATGGAATACCAGTCTTCCAATGGCTTAGCACAGGTTGGAATTATATTATGGGGGTACCGATTTCGGATATCGCCGTTGGAAGTGAAAGGATAATAACCGAAGCAGCAAAAAACACCATTCCGCAGGAAATCATGTTATTCGGGCAATTAACCCTATCATCCATTGGAGTGGTTCTATTAGCATTATTAGATGAGGTTCTCGGGATAGGATTACTCTTTACTGCTTTCATAACACGGGTAATTAATCAGTTTATAAGACCGCTAGCCGCACTTTCATGGCTGTTATTATTCGCTAGTTTAGTTCCTTCAGTCGTAACGCGTCTATAAGATCATTAAAAACCCGGCACGCTCAGCCGGGTTTTTGCTTTCAATCCCACACTCTCTCCACGCTATATAATTGAATTAAGTTGGTTAATTCTTACGGTGGCTTTTGAATCTTGGTTGGGATGCATTTTAATTACGCTGCTTATAGTTCAATACTAATTTTTCAATAACAGACCCCAGCAATCCGCCTGTTATTCCGCCTAAAATCCCGCAGAATATCGGGCTGATTTCGTAACTATATATAACACCCAATGTTCCTCCCATAGCAACCCCGATAAAAAAGCCGTTATATTTCGTATTGGTAGAGACTCTGGCTTCTTTAACCTGGCTAAGGCCACGATTGTTCTCCATTGCCTCGTTATACGCATGCCAAATGGAGTACGCGTAAAGGCACGGATAAAACAATATCCACTGAAAGTCGGCCACGTCAATAGCATTCTGATACTCTCCCCTGAATGAATAGAGAATGGCTAGATTCAGGCTTGCTTTAATGTTAATTATTAATTCCATTGCGACCAGCAAAAAGCCGACAAGGTAATCCCCGATATAAAGCTGCCCAAAACCAGGAATGGCTACCGACCACAAGGCCGACATCAAAGGCGAACGATATTTTTTCATTTCTGCTCACCACCGATATCTCGATGTTTCCTTTATTGTTAGCGTTCGCTTGAATTTTAGTCGTCATCTGACTTTTGCGCAATGTATTGATAATGATGAAAGCAAACAGAAATGGGCCAGCCATTGCACGCCGATCAGAACAAGCTCTAAAGTGGGTGGAACATCATCCAGGCGCATATTTGAAAGCCATCTTGCCCATAGTTTTACCTTCCATAATTACCAAAGGCTCAGGGGTTAATCTTTTACTAATAAATTGATAACAAAACTGAAAATTGATATGAAAAGAGCGGAAATAATTGCTGCTGTAAAACTATGGATATCAAACCCTTTGATCACAGCGGCGGCAAGCCATATCATCAGTCCGTTAATTACCAGGGTAAACAAGCCCAGCGTAATAACATTTAACGGCAGCGTCACCATTATTACTATCGGCCTTATGATAGCGTTAATAATCCCTAAAGTGATCGAGCCGAATATTGCGCCTGGAACAGTAACTTCAAACCCTTTAATAATACTTGCTGTTAAAATCACAGCAAAAAAGTTTAAGATCCACCTTATCAGCCACCCTGCCATGGATAGTCCCTCCAGATCTAAACTTAAACAACTTTTATTCTATATCATATTCTTGATCTTATCATAAAGGAACCATTCTTGCCCTCCAGCAACACTGTCCCATTATTCTTCAGATTCATTCCCTGAACTGTCAGGAAGCCACTCTCCATCTTCTTCCTCAAGCGCAGGCACATCTTCATCAAGCTCGCCTTCATTCTGCGCATCGCCGTTTTCACCATCGAATGATGCCCAGGATAAGTTTACATGAGTTGGGTAGTAGTATAACGGCTCTTCCATATTGCCGTATGTGACCGTCGTATCAATGGTAACTATATTTCCTTCGTCTACTTCACTTTGCATTTCTGTTTCAACCGGACTCATTTCGTGCAAGTTAAAATCCGATTCACCCGGCGTCAGGTTCCATTTCTTGTCGCCTGGTCCTCCTAATCTTCCATTCCATAAATGCATCCTCACCAAATTTTCCGTATTGTAAGCCGAATCTCCTTTTAATTCATCCCAGCCTTCTGGATCAACGCTCGGCTGGTTTGCGCCTTGCTCTAAAGTTTCTCCGTAAACAGTCGCTGTTACATGATGCGCGCGTCCATTATCTTCTTCATGAGACTGATCATCCACTTCAATAGCCATTTGAAGCACTGCGCTGTTATCACTAACTTGATTACCGCCATCTGCGGCCGGTTGCAAGGCGGTTGCGGATTTTAGCAATTGCATAACAGCCTTGTTGCCAATTGTTCTTTGCAGCTGTAGTATATTATCTTGAGTTTGTAAAAAGCCGGGGTGTAAACTTTTTTGTGTCAAGGTATGTTCTTCAGTCTTTTTCCGATCATGTTTTTCTGAGACATCATGATGCTCATTGGCTGCTTTTGACTTGTTTTTATACATAACCGCCTCCATTATTAATCTGTCTAAATATGTCGATTCGTGCAATAATAACAACGACCGCCGTTAGGGCGGTCAATCAACACATTGTTCTTTTGTTATAATTCGACGAGAATATTCCGGTACCTTCAAAAAAGGGTTAAATATTATTGCCTGTTGTTATATCGCAATTTGTTTTCCCAGGAATCCTGCCGCAGTTTCAGCCATTTTTAGCTCAAGCCGCCCC